>TARA_R110002074_G_scaffold4875_2_pt1 | contig 16750 bp, 18 predicted proteins | sample TARA_R110002074 | Tara Oceans TARA_R110002074 (sample SAMEA4397215) | marine metagenome | biome: Polar Biome; feature: [MIX] marine epipelagic wind mixed layer (ENVO:01000061); material: water (ENVO:00002006), including particulate matter (ENVO:01000060) such as... | depth 10-100 m | reverse complement strand
CAATTAGGTTTACTCCGTATGGCGACTATGAGAAGCCAATGTACGACTGGATGGATAACTATAGAAAAGAACATGGAGTATTGAAGGCTGATTTTCAGTGGGAATGTATTCCTTTTGAGGTAATGAAAACATATGCAGCTATGGATGCTTTATGTACTTTTCTTTTATATGAAAAGTTTGTTAAAATTAAGCAAAATACTAAGCTAAAGTGGGTATACGATAACATTTTAATCCCTGGTACTCGTTTTCTGATTGATGCACAAGATAACGGTGTACCTTTTGATAGGGAAAGACTATGCGTATCTCAAGAGCTAATGCAGACAGAGATAGATAAGTCTGTGGAGACCTTGTACCAGAATCCTGAGATATCTAAGTTTGAGAAAATAAATGGAAAAGATTTTAATCCTAATAGTACTGTTCAGTTGCGCAGCCTTCTTTTTGACTTCCTTAGTCTCAACCCTACTGGGAAGAAAACAGGAACGGGTGCTAACTCAACGGATGCAGAAGTACTCGGCGAGCTTGCATCCCAATCTGAAGTACCTGGACTTATCCTTGACATACGTCAACGATCCAAAATTAAAAATACTTACTTGGACAAAATCATACCGCAGTTGGATAGAGACAGCCGACTACGCACAGGGTTTAACCTTCACGGTACTACTAGCGGCCGCCTTAGCAGCAGCGGTAAGCTTAATATGCAGCAGCTCCCTAGGGATAACCCTATTGTAAAAGGCTGTATACAAGCCGCACCTGGTAATAAGATTGTAGCAATGGATTTAACTACAGCAGAAGTTTATGTAGCTGCTGTACTAGCAGAAGATAAAGCGCTTATGGATGTATTCCGTTCAGGAGGAAACTTTCATAGTTCAATTGCGAAGACAGTCTTCAAGCTAAACTGCGAGGTAGAAGACGTTGCAAGTCTATTTCCTACGCAAAGACAGGCAGCAAAAGCAGTTACATTTGGTATTATGTATGGCGCTGGTCCTAAGAAGATTAGTGAACAAGTTACAAAAGACTCAGGTACATACTTCAGTCAAAGCGAAGCAAAAGAAGTTATTGATGATTACTTTAAATCTTTTCATGCTCTTAAAGACTGGATTGAAACTAATCATAGATTCATTGAGCAAAACGGATTCGTCTATAGTTTCTTTGGTAGAAAAAGGAGATTACCAAATGTCAAATCATCAGACGCGGGCGTCCGATCTCATAGCATTCGTTCTGGTCTTAACTTTCTGGTCCAGTCTGCTGCTAGCGACATTAATTTATTGGGAGCTATAGACATGCACGCTTTCTTACAAAAAACTAAATCTAAGGCTAAGATTTTCGCCTTAGTACACGACTCTATACTTGCAGAAGTACCCTATGGTGAAGTAGATGGCTACTGCGATCAACTAGAGTACTACATACAAATGGATAGGGGACTATCAATTCCTGGAGCACCGGTAGGTTGCGACTTCGAAGTTGGAGAAGATTACTCTATGGGTAAATTTGAGAAACAATATGGCTTATAGTGAAAATGTGATGGATCATTATACCAACCCTAGAAATGTTGGTAATATGGAAGAAGGAGACGATGTTGGTACTGGTATGGTAGGTGCACCAGCCTGTGGAGACGTAATGCGTTTGCAAATCAAGGTAAGTGAAGATGGTATTATTCAGGATGCTAAGTTTAAAACCTATGGGTGTGGAAGTGCAATCGCCTCCTCCTCTCTTTTAACCGAGTGGGTAAAAGGCAAAACGTTAGACAATGCTAACTCTATTAGAAACACAGAGATAGCAGAAGAATTAGCATTGCCCCCAGTAAAGATTCATTGTAGCGTACTTGCAGAAGATGCAATCAAAGCTGCGATAAGTAACTATAAGGATAAACAGAAAGGTGATAATAACATACAGGGACGTAGTGAACCTAGTGTTTCCCGTGTTCCACATACCTTCCGACAACTGGAGTTATTCTGATGGGTTGCTATTTATAGACGACCTGTTAGTAGATGATACTAACATGACTGGAGAGAGCTTAGGAATAAGACGAGTACAAACTCCTTTTACAGAGTTACTACCTCTAAGACGCTCTTTACTTAGTCATGTTGGCCTACTAAAACAAGCGAATAAACATTTTATAGACTCAAAAGGTACTCCTTTTACTTATGAAAAAACTCATTTTTGTAAGTTAAAATACTATAAAATTCGTAGAGTTGAGTTGAAAGGAGTTGCTTCTTTACTATGGGTACACGGTATTAGAGCACCTTTCACTATTCCTAGACCTCCCGAAGAGGGTAGGAAGTGGGCAGGTATACTACATATGGGGAAGACCCCTTGGCTACTATACGAGTACTCTAAGATACAACTTAAAAATACTCGAAGAAAAGTATAAATTATGGGAGAGTTGGCTTCCCATCTAAAAGCCATTACTTTATAAATTAGGAGAAAAAAATGGATCTTGCTTTAGGTGCTATAGCTATTATAGTACTATTAATATTTGAACCCGGCAATGAAAAGATAAACGCATACTGTAGCGCAGCTATTGACTTAGAGGATGAAAGAACTTCTGAAAAGTTTGATAAGCGTATAGAGTGCTGGAACTACTACCATGAGTACAGAGACACTATTCCAGACCTTCAAGAATGAAAATTAGTTTAACAGAAAAAGCAGCTTATCATATTAATAAGTACCTTGAAAATAGAGGTAGGGGTATAGGTATTCGTGCGGCTGTTAAAACAACAGGTTGTTCAGGACTGATGTATGTAATTGAACCAGTTGATAGACTAATAGAAGAAGATTTAAAATTTGAAAGCTACGGGGTTGATATTTTTGTCGACCCTAAAAGTTTAATATATCTTAAAGGTACTGAAATGGATTATGTCAAGAAAGGATTGAATGAAGGATTTGAATTTAAAAATCCTAATGTTAAAACTGAGTGCGGGTGTGGAGAGAGTTTCGTCGTATAATGAAAGCATTAATCAGTAACCGCATTTATCTTGAGGTAACGGAAGAGTACAAGGCAATTTTAAGTAAAGAACTTACTTATACTATTCCTTCGTTTAATCCAAGAGACCCGCCTTTTGTCATAAAGAATATGGCACGAGTACGAGATACGTTGGTGAGCATACCAATTGGAAGAACGGATTTGATACCAAAGGATTACGAAGTAGTCGATAGACGCATCAATATACCCGTAGACTTTCCTGAGTTTAAGTTACCACTACGACCAAGTCAACAGGAGGTTTATGACGAGCTTGAAGATAATTGTATAATAAACGCTTGGGTAAGCTGGGGCAAGACTTTTACCGGCCTTGCAATCGCGGGCAAGTTAGGACAGAAAACACTTATCATTGTTCATACAGTACCGCTAAGAAACCAATGGGCAAAGGAAGTAGAAAAAGTATATGGAATTACGCCGGGTATAATAGGCAGCGGAAAGTTTGAAATTGATGCTCCAATCGTGATTGGGAATACTCAGAGTTTATACCGAAATATTCTCAAGATAAACAAACAGTTTGGCACTATTATACTAGACGAGATGCACCATGTTTCCTCTCCGACTTTTTCAAAAGTAATAGACACAAACTATGCTAGATATAAGATAGGATTGTCAGGAACTATTGAAAGAAAGGATGGTAAGCATGTAGTGTTTCGTGATTACTTTGGTAGTAAGGTATTCAAGCCCCCGAAGGAAAACTATATGGTTCCTTCTATAACTATATATCCCTCGGAGATAAGATTTATGGACGGGCAGAGAACTCCTTGGGCTAATAAAGTAACACACCTAGCAAACCAGGAAGAGTATAGACACAGCATAGCTATGATAGCAGCAGCTTATGCTGCGAAGGGGCACAAAGTATTAGTAGTAAGTGATAGAGTTCACTTTCTACGGGCCTGTTCAGAGTTAACAGGTGAAAGGTCTATATGTGTTACAGGTGAAGTAGCCCATGAAGATAGAGAAGATTATTTAGATGAGATTCGTAGTGGTAAAAAAGATGTGTTATACGGGACACAAGCAATATTCTCGGAAGGCATCTCTGTAGATAACCTAAGTTGTTTAATTTTAGCAACTCCTGTTAATAATGAGCCTCTACTCACTCAGCTAATCGGGCGTATCATACGCCAACAAAAGAATAAACTGTCACCTGTAGTGATAGATATCCACCTAAAAGGAAACACGGCAAGAAGACAGGCTTCCAATAGGATGGGATACTATATGAAACAGGGATACAAGATACAGCAACTATAAAAAAATAGTTCTTGACATTAACTTCACTTTCTGGTATAATATGCTCTTATATAATTGGAATAGAATCTTTAAAACTTGCAAAGGAAGTCCTTCCGAGATCGTGCGAGTGTTTAAAATGTTAGTTGATAAGCAGCTTCCTAGAAATAGGTATGATAAACTTTATAAGTACTCATACATTGATTTTACAGGTCAGAGCTACTTGGTTCATCCTGACGTTCTATTATACCAATCATATAAATATTCTTACCGAGACATTTGCGTCTACATAGCACTTGCCTCTTTGAGGTCTTATGGAGATTATAAAGCGTACGGTAAAACAACCCTAGATCCCCTTCTTTTGACGGAGGATCCTTATATATTTTTAAACAATAATAGACTACTTTCTTTAGAGAATGGCGAAATTCATTTTCTTCATGAAGAAGTCCCAACGGAGATTAACTAAATGGCTATATCATTTAACAAACAAAAGGGTTCTGCCCAAAAAACTTCTATCAGCACTTTTCAGTATAAAGATGGTGACAATGTCATGCGTATCGTAGGTGATATTCTTGCTCGTTATGTATACTGGATCAAAGGTGAGAACGACAAGAACATTCCTTTAGAGTGTCTGTCTTTTGATCGAAATGCAGAAGCCTTTACAAACCAAGAAAAAGATTGGGTTCGTGAGTATTACCCCGACCTTAAATGTGGCTGGAGCTATGCTACTCAGTGTATTGACAACGGTGAAGTAAAAGTTGTCAATCTCAAGAAGAAGCTCTGGGAATCAATCATTAGTGCTGCTGAAGACCTCGGCGACCCTACTGACCCAGAAACTGGATGGGATATTAAATTTAAGCGTGTTAAAACTGGACCTCTGCCTTATAATGTAGAGTACCAATTACAGGCGCTCAAGTGCAAGTCCTCTCCTCTTAGTGCGGCAGATGCGGCTCTTGCAGCATCCGTAAAGTCCATGGACGAAGTAATGTCTCGCCCGACTCCAGATGCTCAGAAAGAGTTGTTGGATCGTATACGACAAGCAAGTACTTCAGAGGTAGACGACACTCTTGAAGCGGAGTTCAATGTAGGGTGATTCTATTCACAGCAGACTGGCACTTAAAACTGGGACAGAAGAATGTCCCAGTTGACTGGGCTAAGAAAAGATATGAAATGTTCTTCGATCAGATTAATGAAATAGAATATGATTGCAGTATGCACATAATTGGGGGCGATCTTTTTGATCGTCTTCCAACTATGGAGGAGCTAGAATTATACTTTTCCTTTATAAGAAGAGTTAATATTCCTACTTTGATTTATGACGGGAATCACGAAGCTACAAAAAAGAATAAGACTTTCTTTAGCCAACTTAAACAAGTTAGCAGGGACATTAACCCTTTTATTCACATAACGGATCTTTCCTATATAGATAAGGACAGAGGCTTTAACGTGCTTCCTTATGCGGACTTACATAGGAAGGGTAGTATAGAGGCTTTTGATAGTAGCCTGCCTCTCTTTACTCATGTACGAGGTGAGATTCCTCCCCATGTAAAACCTGAAGTAGAATTAGGTAGATTCGACGAATTTCCTGTAGTTTTCGCAGGAGACTTGCACGCACACAGTAACACACAAAGAAATATTGTATACCCAGGTAGCCCGATGACAACTACCTTTCATAGAAATATAGTAGAAACAGGATACTTATTAATAAATGAGATAGATTGGTCATGGATATGGGAAAGGTTTGACCTTCCTCAACTACTGAGAAAAACAGTACAAGACCCAAAGGACATGATACCTAGCACTTATAATCATACAATTTACGAACTGGAAGGAGATATACAAGATTTATCTAAGGTTAAGAACTCAGACCTACTAGATAAGAAAGTAGTAAAAAGAAGTACAGAAGCTACTCTATTACTACATAAAGATATGAGTATAGAAGACGAGCTAGTTGAGTACTTCACTTATATATTAGAACTTCCATCAGAAAAAATATCAAGCATTATAGGGACTTACAATGATTACTCTCAAGCAGCTACAATGGAATAATTGTTTCAGCTATGGCTCGGATAATGAGTTAATTTTAGATGATAATACTGTAACTCAAATTATAGGAACAAATGGCACTGGTAAATCCTCCATACCTTTAATTATTGAAGAGGCTTTATACAACAAGAATTCTAAAGGAATTAAGAAAGCAGACATACCTAATAGATATATAGGTAAAGGATACAATATAAAACTAATCTTTACTAAGGATACTGATACATATTCCGTAAGTATAGATAGAAAAACCACAGTAAAAGTTAGATTAGAAAAGAATGGTGAAGATATCTCTAGCCATACTGCTACTAATACATACAAGACGATACAAGAGATTATTGGAGTAGACTTTAAAACTTTCTCTCAGTTGGTATACCAAAGTACGAATGCAAGTCTACAGTTTCTAACTGCCACAGATACAAATCGTAAGAAATTTTTAATTGACCTGTTACATCTTGAAGGGTATGTACAACTATTCGAAGTATTTAAAGAGCAAGCTAGAGAGATTACTCTTGAAGTTAGCGGAATGCAAGCAACTGTTAACACGATAGAAAAGTGGCTCTCAGATAACAAATTGAGTGATACTACCATACTTCCAATGTTAAATTTAGAAATAAATACGGAAGAACATGAGAAAGAGTTCCACGTTCTTACGGAAGAAATTGAAAATATCTCACAGAAGAACAAAAAAATCTCAAATAATAATCAGTTACTCGAGATACTGGGAACTATTGATTTACAAGAAGTACAGAATACATTAATAACGGAACGAAAGTCATACGACACTCTACAAGCTGACGTGGGTAATTATACTCAAATCGCAGCGGGGTCAAAACGACTCTTAAATAAGCTAAGTACACTAGGAGATATTTGCCCTACTTGCGAGCAAGTTGTAGACCCTAGTTTTATACAAATACTAACAAGTACAGAAGCTAGAAAATTATCAGAATCGGAGGCAAAAGTTGAACAAATTGAAACAGAAATTAAAACAATTAAAAGGAATAATAACGAATTCACTCGTATTCAGAATCTTGAAACTGATTGGAAGGAAATTTACCGAAGTATTGACAATGGCTTACCTAAGGTACTCTTGGACAAAAGGGAGCTTGAAAGCAGGCTGGAGAGCATACGAGCTGAGTTACTTCAACGCAAGGAGCACTTGGAACGCACAGCAAAGGAGAACCAAACAAGGACGAAGCATAATACGCGAATCCAAGTAATACAAGAACAGACAGACGGGTTTATAAAACAACTTGGAGAAGTTCAAGACGTATTAAATAAACAAGAGGATCTTATTTCTAACTTGGAAATCCTGAAAAAAGCGTTTAGTACCAATGGTTTGCTAGCTTATAAGATTGAAAACCTTGTAAAAGAATTAGAAGAATTAGCGAATACTTATCTTGCAGAGTTATCTGATGGTAGATTTACTCTTGAGTTTGTAGTTTCTAATGATAAGTTAAACGTACAAGTTACAGATAACGGTAAAATAGTAGATATTCTCGCACTTTCTTCAGGAGAGTTAGCTAGGGTAAATACAGCTACTCTTATAGCTATAAGAAAGCTAATGAGTAGTATATCTAAGTCTAAACTCAACATTCTTTTCTTAGACGAAGTTATTGCAGTACTGGACGATGTTGGAAGGGAGAAGCTAATAGAAGTTCTTATTAGTGAAGACTTGAATACTTATATAGTTTCTCATGAATGGACACACCCACTTCTCGATAAAATCGAAGTAGTAAAGAAAGAAAATATAAGTAGGTTAGAATAAATGGTAGATAGTAGAGCGAAGGGTGCTAGAGGAGAATATCTAGTAAGAGACTTATTAAGAGAGTATACAAACCTCCAGTTTGAGAGAGTACCTTTGTCAGGTGCTCTTGAGTACTTAAAAGGAGATTTATATGTTCCTAATGAGAAAAACTTCTTTTGTATTGAAGTAAAAAATTATGCTGAGTCACCACTCACAGATAAGATACTGACACAGAAGAAGACTAATCATTTAACTAAATGGTGGAAAAAGTTATTATTACAAGCAGAGGGAGGAGGTCAAAATCCTCTTCTGTTCTTCAAGTATAATAGATCAAAGATATATGTAGGTACAGAGGTAGAGCCTACACACATATCCTATGTCTATGTTAGTGACTTAAACTGCTACGTTTCTCTTGCAGAAGAGTGGTTAAAAAAAGAAAAGGTAGAATTTATAAATGGCACTTAATTTTAATTCTCAAAGAAAAACAGGAACACTTGTAGTTGATGGCCTTAACTTGGCCTTTCGATGGAAGCACGCAGGCAGATCAGATTTTAGATACGAATATATTAAAACTGTAGAGTCCCTAGCGGATTCCTATAAGTGTGGTCAAATAATAATTACAGCAGACCAAGGTTCTTCTACCTATAGGAAGGGTATACGCCCTGACTATAAACAGAACAGGAAAGATAAGTACTCAACTCAGACGGAAGAAGAAAAAATTGCGTTTGAAGAGTTTTTTGAAGAGTACCAAGCTACTCTTGATATGATAGAATGGCCGGTATTACAGTTTGCTGGAGTAGAAGCAGACGATATCGCGGCGCACTTAGTAAAAAATAAAGATGAGTATGGCTTCAAGAATATGTGGCTCATATCTAGTGACAGAGATTGGGACTTACTTATTCAAGAAGGCGTTAGTAGATTTTCGTACGTTAACCGTAAGGAAGTAACTATAAATAACTGGTCAGACCATTATGAAGTGACTCCAGAAGAGTTTATATCTCTCAAGTGCTTAACCGGAGATAAAGGGGATAATGTTCCTGGCATTCCTGGGATTGGGCCAAAGAGAGCTTTCACTTTAATAAAACAATATGGAGATGCGTTTAATATACATGATTCAGCTCCTATTCCTGGCCAGTACAAGTACATTGAGTCTCTGAACCTGAATTACAAGCAGATATTACAAAACTATGAACTAATGGATTTAGTAACATACTGCGACGATGCTATTGGCAAGCAAAATATTGCCGAGATTAAGGACACCTTTATATGAAGATAAATTACAGCAGAGACAATTATTTGTCAGAGTTTAGTCATAAAACTCTACAAGATAGATATTTAGTTGATGGAGAAAGTTCTCCTCAAGAGGCTTTTGGACGTGCTGCAACAGCATTTTCAGATGATGATGCGCACGCACAGAGGTTGTATGATTATGCTAGTAAACTTTGGTTTATGTTTTCTACTCCTATACTTTCTAATGGAGGAACAACCAGAGGGTTGCCTATTAGTTGCTTTCTTAACTATGTTGATGATAGTAGGAAGGGACTCACTAGTCACTACACTGAAAATGCCTTTCTGTCTAGTGTGGGGGGTGGTGTTGGGGGCTATTGGAGCAATGTACGTTCGGTAGGCTCTACAACATCAAGCGGCTCGGAAAGTACAGGAGTTATTCCATTCATGAAGGTAGTGGATGCAGAGATGCTCGCGTTTTCACAAGGTGTAACAAGGAGAGGAAGCTATGCAGCGTATTTGGACATATCTCACCCAGAAGTTGAAGAATTTTTGGATGTTCGTAAACCTACAGGCGGGGATGTTAACAGAAAGTCTGTTAATCTTCATCATGGTGTTCTTATTGACGATAGGTTTATGGAAATAATCGAGCAAGCTACTAGAGTAGAAGGCTTTGATGATTCATGGGACTTAATTGACCCACACTCAGGAAGGGTTACAAAAACAGTTTCTGCAAAGACACTATGGGTAAAACTCATTCAGAATAGAGTTGAAACAGGTGAGCCGTACATTATGTTTAAGGATACTGTACAAGATGCATTACCAGAGTTTCAAAAAGAGCTAGGATTACGAGTGCATCATTCTAATCTGTGTTCCGAAATTACTCTTGCAACTAATAACGAGCGCACTGCGGTGTGTTGTTTATCTAGTGTAAATCTGGAAGAGTATGATGAATGGAAGGATAATCCAGACTTTATCCCTGATCTAGTCAGAATGCTAGATAATGTAATAACTTATTTCTGTGATACAGCTCCTCCTGAGTTATGGAAAGCTGTAAACAGTGCAAAAGCAGAGCGTAGTCTTGGCCTTGGTGCTATGGGATTTCACGCATATTTACAACGACATAATGTACCTTTTGAGAGTGCTATGGCGAAAGGCAGGAACATCAAGATGTTCAAGCATATTAAAGGAGAAGCAATTAATGCAACAAGACAACTGGCTAAAGAACGTGGCCCTTGCCCTGACGGGAGCAGTGCTGGGGTTCGGAATGCTCATTTGTTGGCTGTGGCTCCTAATGCTAGCAGCAGTATTATTTGTGGTAATACTTCTCCCAGTATTGAGCCTTACAGGGCTAATGCATTTACACAAAAAACTAAATCAGGGTCGTCTCTCCTAAAGAACGAGTACTTAGAACACGCTCTTCAGGAAATAAATCAGGATACGGATGACGTGTGGAAAAGTATTATTACTAATGGAGGTTCAGTACAGCACTTAGACTTTTTAGATGAGTGGACTAAGGAAATATTTAAAACGGCTGTAGAAATAGATCAACGTTGGGTTATTGAAATGGCAGCAGATAGACAAGAAGATATATGCCAGAGCCAGTCTCTAAATGTATTCTTTCCATCTAATGTATCCAAGCAAGAGCTACATGCTATTCATATGATGGCCTGGAAAAAGAAAGTAAAAACTCTATATTATTTAAGAAGTGAGGCAATGAAACGAGCAGAGAACGTGTCTGACGAAGTTCTACGGCAGTACCTATTTGATAGTATGGATGAAGAAGGATGTTTGGCGTGTGAAGGCTAAAGTTTGGATAATTTGGAAACACGCACTAGGTTCATATAGTGAGGAGGATGGATTTAATCCTGCTAATGATAATGCAATTGCAATAATAAGAACAATTATTGTGGCTATAAACGTGTCATGTGCTTTTTTAATAATGGCAAACGTAATACATAATTGGAGATAAATGAATTTATTAGAAGAAAGAGACTATTATAAGCCCTTTAACTACCCTTGGGCTTTTGAGTACTATAAACAACAACAACATATGCATTGGTTACCTGATGAAGTTAACCTTGCAGACGATTTAAGAGATTACCGAGAAAAGATGTCTGATGGCAATAAAAAGCTTTTAACGCAGATTTTTCGGTTCTTTACACAGGCTGACGTAGATGTATGCTGTGGATATGCAAAGCATTATCTACCTACATTTAAGCAGCCTGAAGTAAGAATGATGTTATCCGCTTTTGCAGCTATGGAAGCGGTACATCAGGAAGCGTACTCTTTATTACTAGAAACTCTAGGTTTCAGAGATGATGAGTACCAAAAGTTTTTCGAGCATAAAGAAATGCTTGATAAACATGAGTATCTTGGTAACTTTGGTATGGGAACTCCTATGGATATTGCTAAAACAATGGCAATCTATTCGGCTTTTACTGAGGGTGTTCAGCTATTTAGTAGTTTTGCTATTTTGTTGAATTTTCCAAGACACAACCTTATGAAAGGTATGGGGCAAATTGTAACATGGTCAGTTCGAGATGAAACTTTACATGTCGAAGGTATGTCACACTTATTCCGATCTTTTATACAGGAAAATCCAGACTTATGGACAGATGATCTGAAATATGAAATTTATTGTGCTGCAGAACGCACTGTAGATTTAGAAGATGCTTTTATTAATCTATGTTTTGAAGGTGCGGAAGTACCCGATCTAACAGCAGAAGAAATAAAAGAGTATATTCGCTATATTGCAGACCGTAGGTTACTAGGTTTAGGAATGAAAAAGATATTTGGAAGTGATGTGAATCCTTTACCTTGGTTAGATTACATGTTAAATGGAGTAGAACACACTAATTTTTTTGAAAACAGGGCTACCGAGTATTCTCGGGCAAGCACCACAGGAAACTGGAAGGATATATTTAAATGAATGAAGACACATTAGATTTTAAACTAACAATAGAAGAAGTAAATTTAGTCCTACAAGGTTTAGGGGAACTCCCTGCTAAACTAAGTATTAATATTATTAATTCTATACAAACTCAAGCGGCTTCACAAATGCAGCCACAGTCAGACCAAGCGGCTTCACAAATGCAGACCGCAATAGAAGAAGAAGTATGAAACTAAAAAGGTTTTTAATACCAACAATCCTTGTTACTATAGGGGGCTTTTCTTTAACACCTAATATTTACGCGATTCAGAAGGACAAAGTTAGCGTAACTGGTTTTATTGATATGTCCACAGTAAGGGTAGATTCAGATACTGAAACCGTAATAGATAGTGGTTTTGATCAGTTCGAGATTGATTTTTCGTTTGATTTAGGTTCAGGAGTCTCAGCTCAGGTTGACTTAGAGTATGAAAACGATGGAGATGGCGAAGAATTCGATATTGAACAGGCATTTGTTACTTATAGTGTGAACGACGCATTAAGTTTTAAAGCGGGTCGATTTCTAAGTTATTCGGGGTGGGAAACAGAGGACCCTACAGGCTTGTATCAATATTCAAAGACGGGGTATGCCAAGTACTTCTATGGAGGATATCAGCAAGGATTCTCAGTTTACTACAAAGCTCCCAAGTTTGATGTAGCTTTATCTGTTACAAATGATTTAGGGGACTTGAAAGGGGAAACTAGGGGTTCTGAAGATCCTGCTGTTGAATTGATGTTAGCAGTAAATCTTATTGAGACCTTAGATATAAAAGGCTTTTATATGACTGATAAGTTGGAAGGTACTAATGAAGATATACAACTTATAAATGTCTGGAGTAGCTATATACTTGATGAATGGACCTTTGCTGCAGAGTATAATCAATCTGAGAATGCTCCCGCCGCTGTAGGGTTTGCAGGTGTTGGAGCAGAAGCTAACGGCTATTTATTATTAGCTAACTATGTGTGGGATAGAGCAGGAGTAACTTTTCGCTACAACAATTATGAAGTTGAAACCGAGTCAGGAACTACTGTAGAAGATTTAAAAGCGTTTACTTTAGCACCAAGTTATATGGTATCTGAGAATTTTTTAATCATCTTAGAATATAGAAGGGATAAAGACAGTATTACTAACGAAAGTACGAATACTTACGCGTTAGAGTTTTTACTCAGCTTTTAATAAAGGGGGCGAAAGCCCCTTTTTACTACCACTTTACTTTGTTTGCCCAATAAGCAGCGGACATTTTACCTCTTGCAATATTCTTTGCGTGCCTCGCTTTAAAACTCTTTCTTTTCGCCTTCATAGCAGCAGACTCTCCCGCTTTCGGTTTACCTGCGGTTTTAGCGCCTTGCTGACCAAATCGAATAGTCTTAGTCTTATTACCAACTTTCGCTACAACTATGTGTGATTTTTTCTTATGCCCAGGTGTACGCTTAGGTTTGTTAAACCCTTTCACGCCTGCACGTTTCAGTTTAGAACTACTTTTCCTTTTAGCCATATTATATCCCTAATACTCCTTTCTATTACCTGTATAAAAAAGAATTCTTTTCTTCCATATAACAATTTTTAGTGGGGGAAGTTTCCATCTGTTTTGCCCAGTCTAATTCTTGAATGAGTCTATTATACCAACTTCTATCGTACTCATTATTGGGTTTAAGCATCTCTTCTTTGAGTTGACTTATTCTTGTATCAATATAGTTTGGTTTCTCTCTTTTCATTTTATCAACTCCTTATTATTCAGTATCATTGAGGGGGTTTTCAAGTATCGTCATAATCTTTTCTTCCAAGTCTTTTCTTAGTTCTCTAGTCTCTTTGTCCATCTCTTTAAAGCGGGTATTCATATCACGCTCCATCGCATACACATCATTTCTAATTTCTCTTTGTGTATCTGCTGATGTCTTTTCAGTTGTCCTTGCTAAGTCCATTACTGCACCAGTCTCCTCTCTTACTATATTAATATCCCCTTTGGCTGTATTAATATCTTCTCTCAAATCAATCTTAATAATTTCTGTTAATTCTGTTAGCCTGACAAGCTCTGCTTGTATTGCTTCTGGCTTTAAACCAGCTAATGCCTTTTCAGCATCAAGTAGCCTATTGTACAACTCAAAACCTCCCCAAAGTCCTCCTATTAACGTACCCAACAACGGAAGTATAAGCAACATTTTACTGCCGCTCATTTTTATTCCTTCATATTCTACTTCTGCCATTTCTTACTCCTACTGATACTGGGATATTATCATCTCTTGCATTTTCTTATCTGATTTACTAGCCATCATGTATAAGCCCAATTTATTATCAACAGTCTTTTGCCCTTTATATACTTGAGACCTATCATACCAACTTTGTTGATCTAATAACTGCTCTTGTGACGTGTACTCACTAAAACCTGCGGTATATCCAATATAAGCAACAGCAATAGTCTGGTCTCCATAATCGTTAGTGTTCTCGTTGTCCTGCTGCAACTTGTTTAATTCTGTCTGTAAGTTTGCTGCTATAACAGTTGAACTAACAGAATCTGCTAAACTTTCTACTGCGTCCGACTGTCTTTGCTCTTGGAATGTAGGTGCTTCAACTTCAAACTTAGCAAAGTCTGGGGCTGTGTTACTTAAAAATTGTCCTATTGATTGTCCTGTTCCTAGCGCATCGTCAAAAGAGCTTTCAAAGTTCTGATCTGCTATGGTAAAATTGGAACCATCGTCAAACGTTAACTCTTGTTGTTCTTCTTGCGTTTCTTGCTGCTGTTCAGCAACTTCAAAAGCAGATACTACAGGCCCTGAGTCATCGACTTCTGTTACCTGTAATGCAGTCTGTACTTGCCCTGTAGATTGCTCTTGTTGTTCCACTACAAAAGTATTACCTGTTATTTGTTCTTGCTGACTGCTGCTAGCCATAACACTACCGCTACTACCTCCGCTACCGCTTGAATATGAATTACTATCAAAACTACCTCCTACACTGCTGTTTGAGCCCTCCTGTAATTGTTCTTGTATAACTTCTGCTACTGTTTGTTGCTCTTCTTGTGTACCCCCAAAATCTATTGCCGCTACAGCTGCTTGTGTGCTACTAGAGTTTGAATCTTGTTGTACTACTTGTTGTTCTTGCTGCTGCTCTTGTGGAGCCCTTACAGTAAAGGTCTGTTCTATACTAGTTACACTAGACTCTTGACTTGTATTAGAAGCAATAAATAGTATACTTTTATTTTTTCCCCCTTTTTCCTTTTTAAAAAACTCTTCTTCATCTTTTTCGTTAATAAGTTCTTCTAATTCTTCTTCATATTCTTCTTCAAATTCTTTGAAAACTTCTTCTTCGTGTTCTTCTATTGCTTCACGCTCAAAATCTTCTAACTCTTCTTCGTATGTTTCATTCTCTTCAATAGGCTCCCATTCTTCTTCAGCAAATATTTCTACACCTATTGTTTCTTCTAATATATAAATTTCTTGCCGTGTAAGGTTTTGGGCTAGCAGTTCTGGTTCTTCTATAAGCTCTACTTCATAAAATTCTTCTTCATATAGTTCTTCCAGATGCGTCTCTGCTACAAATACTTCCTCAGAAAACTCTATATCTTCTTCCCACACTTCCTCTACCTGTTCAAATTCTTCTACTTCATACCAATCAGCATCTGGTATATGCAAGACTTCTTCTTGGACATACATCTCTTCTTCTTGCGATAACATTTCCACGTCTTCTAGCATTTGCTGTTCTTCTTGCCACGCTAGTTCTTCTGCGGCCCATGTCGCCTCTTGTTCTTGATCATACGTCTCCATACCTTCATCAATATTCGTCCAATACTCTTCTTCTGTTGATGTGCCATAATCTATATAGCCTTCATCTGAGAATTCTACTTCTTGTCCGTACCACTCATCTACTTGTTCTTGCCCAAACTGTTCTATATCAAGTGCATACCAATCAGCATCTGTAAAGTCAACACAAGCATTTTCATAACAAGGGTCATTCGGGTCTAAGTATTCCTCATACTCTGTTTCATCATAACCATATTCATCATAACCATCATCATAACCATATTCATCATAGCCATGGTCATAACCATACTGATTCTCATCTGTTCCATATATAGCATCTTCTAATGCCTGTTCCTGTGCCAAAGCAGCTGAGTAGCCATCACATGCACTAGAATAAAATACGTCTAAATCACACTCATATATTAAATTAGCTGCCGCATAACCAGTACAACTTTCATCATATAATGTATTAAGTCCACATTGTTGAGATAAGTAGGCAGCTGCATAACCACTACATGATGAGCTATGTAAAGAACTTATAGCACATTGCTGAGCTAAGTAAGCTGCTGCGTAGCCTGTACATGTACTAGCATACAAGGCATCTATCTCACACATTTGAGCCTCTGTTCCACCGTATAGTGAACCACCACTTTCTATATCAGGACCACCGTACCCAGCTAAGTAAGCATCTAAAGTACTATAACCACTTTGGCCATCATTGTAATATAGGTATGTTTTGGTATCTGTCGGAGTAGTAGAGTGTTTACCTTGTTCGCCTATAACAACATCATGATTAATAATGTCTAATTCTCTATATCTGTATTCAAAAGAATTATTGGCATATAGTATTGCTTCAAAACTG
>TARA_R110002074_G_scaffold169514_1_pt1 | contig 16778 bp, 7 predicted proteins | sample TARA_R110002074 | Tara Oceans TARA_R110002074 (sample SAMEA4397215) | marine metagenome | biome: Polar Biome; feature: [MIX] marine epipelagic wind mixed layer (ENVO:01000061); material: water (ENVO:00002006), including particulate matter (ENVO:01000060) such as... | depth 10-100 m | reverse complement strand
AACACTTAAATTAGTTGAAACTAAAGAAGGCTTTGAGGCTCATTACAGTAAAAAACAAGTAGAAAACAGAAAGGCTAAACGTAGATCTGAGGCTGAAAAATTGAAAGACGCTACTTCGGATACGGAATCCAAGGAAGGCGAGAATAAACCAAAAGGAGATTTGAAGTCCATCTTTGAGGCTAAGGTTAATGCCGTAGCTGACGCTATAGAAGACGCTACTTCTGATCAGGATATTCACGATCAGGCTGAAGCTGAAATGACTAGAATTCAAGAGGAGTTCATGTCTGGTAAGATTACCGAAAGCGAGATGTCTGCTAAGCTTGATGCTGTATTAGAAAAAGCTGGGGGTAAACCTAAAAAAACGAGCAATCCTAAGCCTGAAGCTAAATCAGACTCTATTGAGGATGCTGAAGTTATAGAGGAGACTCTTATAGCTCAAGTTGTAGATGCAGCCGAAGCTTTGGTTGATAAGGTTAAAAAAGGATCTTTTAAGGTTAAGATTAAGGGTGTTACAAGTGCGATTCAAGAGTCTGTATCTAAACTCATTAAGGGAAACCCTGAAGTAAGCTCAGTAAAAAAGAGTAAGACTACGGATGAAACTGAAGACTCTAGGTCTTTGCTTTCGTACTATGCTACATTAAACCCAGGAGTTGAGGCTGCTATTATAGAGGCCGCATCTAAGAAATTCCCTAAACATCAATTACTCTTACTGAGAGAGGTTATTGACGAGCAAGGAGCTGAGGTTGTTGGTTATGCTATGGGTTCTGCCGTGATGGTTAGAAACGACGCTAACTTAGCTTCTACTATAATGCACGAGTACGGTCACATATATTACAATATGCTTAAAGATAATCCTTCGTTTATTCGTGGAGTATCTAAAGTTATAGGAACAGATACTTTTTCAGAGATTAAAAAAGCTTATGCTGAAGAGGTTTTGTATATGCACAATGGTAGAATCATAAAGGGTGGAGACGTATTTACATCTATTGCTCAAAATGTTGACGGAAGAACTAAACTAGGTAAAGCCATTAAGGAAGATTTAGGCGCTATCGCTACAGCACAATTAGCTGGAGATACTGAAGTTGAAGCTGCTCTGGTTCAGAAAATGATGAATACATTAATGGAGAAGGGCGTATTAGAAGTACTTCCTGATTCAGCTCAAGAGAATATTATAGAGGAAACATTCGTTACCTTATTAGGACCTAGAGTTGCCACTAAATTAGATTTGCTATTTGAAAAACCAGCAGAAGCTAAGGAGTATAAGTCATTCATTAAAAGAATTACACAAAAGATTGCTAACCTCGTAACCCCTGCGGACGCTAAGAAAATATTAGCTGCATCTGACAGGTCTTTTGATCAGTTAACTTTAGATGAGATGTATGACAGGATTGCTGACGACTTCTCAAAAGGAACTCAAGGTGGTAATCTTAACGGTGTTAAGAAATTAAAACTACACCCTACACTTTCATCTGCGGTATCTATAGCATTAAATAAAATTAAAGAGAACGACTTTAATAATATGTCTACGAAAGAGATTTCAGAACACATTATTGAGTTCGCTAAGAAGGATCAGTTCTTTAATAAGAAAGGTGGTAAGTTAGACATATCTCAAGAGGTTAGAGACGAGGTTGAACTTAGGGTTGCTATCGAGAAAGAGCGTAGAGCTGGATTCTCTTTAGACGTTAAGTACAACGAGAATGGTGTTGGATCTATATACAAAGCTTCCGGAGTAGACGTTAAAGCTTTAAATAAAAACGATAGAGACGCTTTACAGGATGCGGAAGATGAATTCATGGATAATATTGACGAGGTTAATATTATGTCTGATGACGTTGCTAGAATGAAGTCTATGGATAACTCTACGACTAGTTTCATTAAGGCTGTAATGCGTATTGCAAACCCTAAAGGTAAGCGAGACACTAAATATCAAAGAACTGAATCTAGTGGATCTGTAGAAGCTGTTCTTTACGCTACATCTCAAAAGCATAGAGACAACCTGCTTGGGTTCATCAAGGAGTTCGAAGCGTCTAACAACAAAAATATTGTTGAGATGCGTAGGATTATGAACGAGCACATGACTAGAACTCAATACCTAGCAGCTCTTAATGATGTTCATAATAATTACAGAAACAAAGTTCACGAACAAATTAGTAATACAGCCTTAACTGATGCTGGTCAACTGGTTGAGAATCTGGCTATTGCGTCGTCTGAAAGATTTGTTCAAAACTCTATTATAGACAAGAGTAATAAAATATACTACAAAGGTTCTACTAGAAATAAAGCTAGAACAAACTTGTTAGCTCAAATGAATGCAGCTAAGAAGACTATAGAGTCTGGAGGTAAAATATCTAAGATTGACGCTATTAGAATGGCGGCACCTATCCTTATGTTATCGGATGGTAATCAGTATTTAGATTTGGATCAACTAGCTGGAGTTAGAGTTAAATCTGGAAACAAGATTCTAAGCTTGGAAGATTTCATGACTGAATTTGTTCAAAAGTCATTTAGCGATAAATCCACAGACCTTAAGAATGGGAAGGCACCTATATTAATGCTGTCTCCATTAGTTAAGACTATGGTGTTGTCTGCTAGAGCTAAGAATTCAATAAAGTCAGTTAGAGATGTTAGTGGTGAGAACTACTTAGCATTCAATATGAATAACAGTCTTCAGAATAGCTCTAAGCACTTAACTGAATTAGCTAAGACTGCTGAGGGTAGAAAGCAACTTGAAGATCAGTACCTTACGTTAGACGAGAACGGAGAGGCTATTGGTAATGAATATATTCAGATGTTAATAGCTTTAGGTGGTAGAGGAACCGCTGAGACTGCTTTGGACATTTCCTTTGATGGTGGAGTTATTGATTACGGAAGTAAAAAGAACTCTAGGTATGTTGATAAAACGAAAGATGACTTCGTTCAATTTGATTTAGAAAAGTTTGCTGTAAACTATGATTCAGGTAAACCAGGAACGGTAGGCAAGACTTACTACACTCAACCTGTAGCTGTATTCGCAGACGCAAAGAGAAGATACTCTATTACAACCCCAATGGCTACAACGCCAAAGCAAAAGAAATCTCTTATTGCTGGATTGATTCATAGAGGATTTGATAAGATGACTTACTTAGGTAAGGATGGAGAGGCAGGACTTCCTGTAGCTTCGTGGTTAAACTCAGACGGAACTTATGATATTTCTGAGCACAACGAAAAGATGGCGGAATGGTTAATAGCCAATCCAGATGTAGTAGCAAACAACCCAAGGCTAGCTAAGTTTGCTGTAATTAAGAGTGGGGTAGTTGAAATAACTACTGAAGGTAAGAAGATGATTGCTGATTATAATCTTAATTATTTAGCTAACAGTTTAAATGCTCAAGAACTTCTTATAGGTAAGCATGATCAAGCTAAGAGTCCTTCTGACTACGTTAAAAGGTCTAAGGGTGCGATAGCTCGCCATGACGGATCATTAAGAGGTACGGCTATAGAGCCTTTAATCTTTAAGGATATTGAAAGCGATTCAGGTACAAATAAGACTGATGCTGCGTCGTTTATATTACCAGAAGATGTTGGTTATATAGAGAGTAGAGTAGGTAAACGCATGGGGCATGGATGGAAGTTCGTGTACTACGGAAGCGATAAACGCGGTTCTGATAGAAACCTAGGTGTCGCAGGTAAGTCTGATTATTATTTTAAGACTAGTGTGCAAGTATTAACTAAGGAGTTTATAGGAGATTCCGTAGAGTTGCAGAATATAGCTGATAAATTAAAAGCTAGAAGACAACATACCGCTGGAGGTGAAACTCTAAATATGGCGTTCTTTGAATCTGCAGCCAAGAAGGCTCCTTCTATACACGGAGGACAAAAAGGAATTGAGCATGGAGCTGAGTTCGATGAAAACTCTGATGCGTGGAATGAACTTAACAATAACTACATGCTGGGCGACAAACTAGTTGGGATCGACGGTGGTAATATGGGTATACAATTACCTATGGATAACTACCGAGAAACCACTGGTACGCCTGTGCAGTTGTCTGGAGCTTTAAATAACTTATCTGAAAGCCATAGAGAGGCTATAGATGAATTATTCGTGCTAGAAGGTGAAATACTAGACGAAGCCTTAGAGGAGGCTACTCAAGCTATCGCATCGGAAGGACACACCACTCCTGAGGTTAGACTAGCAAGCAAGAAGGCTATAAATAGTCGAATCAGTAAAGAAGCAATGAAGGCTGTAACAAATGGTTTAGCTAAGTTCAGGAACGTAATGAATCCTGCGATTAGTAATAACCTACCAGCTAACGTTAAAATATACGCTAACCAGATTAAAGCTTTAATAAAGAAGTCTGCTAAGATAATTACTAGCGGTTCTATTGCTGTTCAAGGTACTGCGGTAGGTAAAGGACTGAAAGCTTTCAAGACTGAAGATGGAAAAGATTATATCGGTTCTATATATCAAGTACAGAAAGATGGAAGCATCCTTAAGAAGCCTAGAGTTTTACCTGCGGAAGCTATTGTTCCTGCTGGATTAAAAGGAAAGCACTTCGCTAGAGTAGAGAAGACTTTTGATAACCTAAATGAGGCTAAGTCGTTCGCTGATAGAATGATAGAAGAGACTCCTGGTTCTACAAATGTTAACAAGTCTGGAGTTAGAATCAAAGGGTTAGATAGAAAGTTTACAAGCGTTAGAGCTGCGAAAGAGTTTCTATACAATAAGATAGCAGTAATGCCTGATGGTGAGTTTGTTATACTCGGAGATCAGTTTACTGGTACTCGTGTTCCTGCTCATGATAACCAATCGAGAGTTGTAATGGAAATTCGTGGATTCCAAACAGAAGTTATAGATGATAACGGAAATCACAGAAACAACGTGATACAAGTGTCGGACGAGGTAAATAAGATTCTAGGTTCGGATCATGATGGTGATACAATTCACATGAACTTTAAGCATCCAGACCCTAAGAATGCTAGAGAGGAGAAAACTAATCTTTATATGGATAAAGTATTTGACTTATTCCAAGACGTTAGTATGTTCGAGAATCAGCAAGCTAACTTAGAGTTTGAAGTTGAGGTTGATGCTAGGATAGCAGCAATAGGTAAGACAGCTAAAAAGCTTGACCAAAACTCTCCTATAGGTGCTTCTCAATATTTCGAGGAGAACGTACAGGGTAGTTCAATGATTGGAGCTGTAGCTGCGTTGAATAATGGTATGACATATCTATCTAGGTATGGAGTGGACTTAGGAACTACAACTGGTATAACCATTGACGGAGATAGAAAGCATAATTTCTCTAACGATCCTACCAAGTCAGGTAAAGAATCTTTGTCTTTCCAGAATTCAATCCTATTAAACATCATATTAGATAACGCTAATAATCAGCAAGCAACAGCTCTAGGTATAAACCCTGCGACTGTGTCTGCTGTAGCTATATTGAATAGATTAGGATTTAAGACGAGTGCTTTAGATAAGATATTCACATCCAAAGCTGCCGTGGCTTACACTAAGTTTAAGGGTAAGAAGTCTATTTCAGATAAAGCTACATCTACTAAGTCTGCTTCTGAAGCTGCTTTAATTGATATGAACTTAGCTCACGACACTGAGTCGGCTAGAAAGTTATTATCTAAAGCTAAAAAGGAGAGTCTTAATATAGATACTGGCGGTAATATAGATAGCGTTGAAAATACTATTCAAATATTAGCAACACTAGAATCTCTTGAGGGTGTGGCTAAAGATGTGTACGCTGTCAATAAATTAGTTGGTCAGCATAAAACGTCTAACGTAGCTTCAAGCAATACAGAGTCTTCAATGATACTTTCAGATATAAGTAAAGTACTTGAAGGTAAGAGTACACTGAAAGGTGAAGGTCTAAATGCCTTATCAAAAAACCCTGTAATTGTATCTTTCAAAAAGAGATTAGATAAAGTTGCTCAGATATATCAAACTAACAATTTAACTGGTACGGTTCACGCTGAGAATACTATGGATACTATAATGTCTATGACAGGTAGAACAGATATAGTTAGAAGGTCTGGAGATGAGCAATCTAAAATATCTAAAGAATATTATATGGGAGTGCTCCTAAACGAGGTTAAAGCGTTTAGACCTGCTGCTGCTTTAATGGGTGTTTACAACGAGAAGAATCCTAAAGCTAAAGCGTTAAAGCCTCTTAGAGAGTTAGAGACGGCACTAGAATCAGTGATGTTAGAAGGTCATAACGAGTTTATAGCCGCTATAGAGATTAGTACTCTTAATGAGATGAATCCTACGATTAAGATTAATAAGGAGTACATAAACGAGTATACCACTGACGCTGAGTTAGATGGTATAGCTAGAGGGTTTGCAGCTCTTGATCCGGATATAAAAAATCAATTACTCTTATTAGACTTTGCTTTAAACGAAGGAGGTATGAGTTCTCAGGCTATACAGCCATTATTTGATCAGAATACTCTTGTGGCTTTAAGTAAGTCTATCGACTCTGCTCATCAAAGAATCCTTGACGGAAAGTCTACTCACAGCCCTGAGGTTGTTGCTGAGAATATCGTATTAAACAATCCAGATATTATACCTACAGGTATGTATTACTATGAGACTCATGAAGGTAGAAATACAACGAAAAGTGTAGCTCCTGATTCAGGCTCTATCACTTCTCCAGTAAAAGGTTTGTATCCAGTAAGAAAAGTTACTAACAAATCTCAGGCAAACATGATTAGGGCTAATAAGCCTCACTATGTAAAGGTTGTTAAAAACGTTAGCAAAGAAGGCGTTAAGTCTGTTGTTACTCAGGTGCTTAAGTATGTTCCTATTAGCGCTTCAGACTACAAGGCTTTAGCTAAAGAGAATAAGAATCCTAAGAACTTAATGTCAGCCTTAATTAAGAAAGGTAAATACAAGTTGGTTGGGGAGCCTACTAGCACGGGTCCTAAAGGAGGTAAAGCTAGTACGACTAACTACACTAACAGAGAGAGAAGTTTGAAAACAGCCTTACTGGAAGCTGGAGAGAAATACAATAAGAATATGTCTAAGAAGCTAAAGTTCTCAAGCTCTAGCAGTAGTAAGGAGTCTGGCTTTAGTCAGGCAGAACCTTTTACGTTTCATGAGTACATACAAGATAAAGGGCATCGAGTCAAGGCGGTTGATGATAGTCCAAAACTCAAGGAAGCTCTAGATGAGTTGTACAAAAAGTATAAAGTAAATTTTACACTAGCCCAGGAGTTTGATAAGGTTATCATCCAAACTGGGAAAATCAAAACTCTATCTAACGAAAAGCTAATTGATTACGCTAAGTTATTTCAGAAGCTAGACCCTAGTGCTGTATCAAACGCTCACCAATCTGTTGTGATGGAAATGGCTCATAGAGCTGCAGACGAACAGAAAGCCTCTAGGAACGGAAAGGAATGGCACGATACAGGTGACATCTCTTGGTTGCATTCTTGGTTTGGTTCGAACAATATCCCTGGTCATAGACCGGAGATACAACGACTTGTTAGGTTAATGGAGAAAGAGTATGATACCTTCATGAATGAGAACATTGCGTTTCAGAAGAAGTTAGACACCTTAACAAAAGATCTCGTAAGGGAGAAGGCTATAAGTAAGTCACTAAATAAGGATCCTCTAACTAAAGTTTCAGGATTCGAAGCTAAATTAGACTTATACAAGAAGTGGTTAATGGGTGGTATCTCAGAAGGTCAAAGTCGAGCTATCTACGGAAACATGTATGATAAGGTAGACGGAGAATTAGTCCTTAAAGATAAGACTGCGTTTCTTAAAACAAACCCTGGGAAGGCTGAAAAAGCTTTCTACGAGTTCTTTAAACAGACTACGAATAAGTATGGTAAGATAAGCTCTGAGGCATTAGGAGAGCGATGGAAGGAAGGTTATATTCCTCACATGCAGATAGGATTGAAAGAATCCATGAGACAGAGAGGTTTGTTTGGTCTTTATGATCACATGCTTCAAGGTACTGGAGATATTGACATGGTTCGAGTTAAAGGTGTAAACCCTGTAACAGGAAAATCTGAGGTTAAGTCTTTCCATGAGTGGAAGTATTTATTCTACGCAGAGAAAGGAGCTAAAAGTAAGAGTTGGTTTAAGGCATTCAAATCTGATCAATTCAAAGCTACAGCCAATCTTGATGTTATAAGAAAGCGAGCAGAGAAATTAGCTAAGTCTGGTAAGCACGAAGACGGAGCAACAATATCCCGAAGTGAGCAAGAGATTCACGGAATGATGGGTACAAATATGATGTCTAGGTTTGCTAAATCAAGAGGCGTTAAATCTGCTATGTTTGGTTCTGCCGATCTTGGTAGAGCTCTATCTCAATATGTTAATACAACTATGTTTGTTTATGGTAATGAGAACTTTAAAGGGTTCAAGTCTATGCAACCACTACTAGATGGTGTCATAACTTTAAACAAGAAGAAGGGGCATGAGAATGCTGTAAGATACCTAGAGAATGTTTGGAAGAAAGGTTTCTCAAACTTAGGGAATTCTAATAAGTCTGGACTAGGTAGGTTAGCTGATGGAGCTATACACAAGCTAGTTAAAATGACTAGATGGAGATTCTTAGGATTGAATTGGGCTGGTGGATTTGGGAACTTAGTTGTAGGTAAATACAACGAGTACCGATCTAAAGGTGGAAAAGTTGTCGTAGCCGGAGAGAAAAGATACTGGGGAGACCGCAAGAAGTCTTGGGCTTTGATTAAAGGTAACTTAAATCCTGAATCTTTTGCTTACGATTTAATTCAAGGTAATGATAGTTCTGGTGCTGATTCTATAATGATGGCTCCTTACATAGGTTCTGAACACTATATTCAAGGTGCTGGACTTGTAGGGCAATTCACTAAAGAAGAGTGGGCTAGAATAGGTGCTGACGGATCCGTTCCTGCAGATATGCAAGAGAAGGTAGATCAGTATGTTGATAACGTAGTTAAACAACAAGGTTATGGTTATTCCAAGGTTGACCAGATAGGTATTGCTACATACTCTTGGGGTAAGGCAATGATGCAATTCAAGAAGTGGATGCCTACAGCTTTAGCTGAAAGATTCCAACAAGAGACTATCGATAGATTTGGAGAGTTCACATCAGGTAGTAATTTAGAGGCCTTTAAGTTTGGTTCTGAGTTTACTCAAGATTTACTAGCTGGTAATGTTAGCGTTAAAGACTTTAGAAAGTCATATAATAAACTACCAAAACACAAGCAAGATGCTGTTCAAACATTCTTTAGAGGAATGAAAATAGTTAGTGCATTAACTGCTTTATCTATGATATTTGGAGAGTCTGACGACGATGAGGCTAGAAACTTCGCTCAATGGTGTGATGACTCTGTAGACGATATAATGTTTATGACAGACCCTAGAAGAATGAAAAGCATGCTAGAACCTGCGTCTTGGCAGTTAGTCGAATCCGGTTCTACTATGGTTGCAGGAGCTGCGACATTAGATCGAGATCAATTCATTGGAGGGCTTACAGGAATTAGTTGGACTGCAGCTCAAGTAATTAGCAGAACTGAATCTGGAGTTAAATCTGGCGCAGATGCTATATCGGACTATTAATTAATAAAATATTACTATATTTGTAAAAAAGAAGGAAATGGCTGCAGAATTAAATACTGACATATCCAAAGAGCTTAACATAAAAGCTCGTAGAGGGGATACATTTGAGGTTAAGTTAGAAGTCATAGACCCTAGTAATGGGGGTATGTCTTACGATTTAGACGGAACTCAATCAGGCGCGCCTATTGATACATACAATGGACTTGTTACTAGTTACCAAGGCAAATTAACTATAAAGAAATATAATACGGAGCACGAATCGCTTAATGTTTATTCTTACTTCTGGAAAGACAAGCCTACTACTAACATTCTACCAACCCTAATTAAGACAGGTCATTGGTCGGGTGAAAGTACCGGAGCTCAAGCTTTAGGAAATGTAGCGGCAAAATATGCTGGTATATGGTTTAAGAGTAGCACGGGTAGTTCTGGGGACTACATAACTATATCTATACCTGGTAAGTACATGAGTCTAGAACCAGGAGCATACGTATACGACTTTCAAGTTAGAACTAAGTCTGTATATGATAGCGCTAATTCAGAAGTTGGTACTGCATATACAACTTGGATGCATGGTGAATTTACTATTATAGATGAAATAACTAAACAATGACGTTAATAATAAATCCAATAATTCAATCTGAAACGATTGCAATCAATTCTTTAGGGTTGGGGTTAGCCTCTCTTCCTAACGGAGCGACTGAATCGTTGATGGAGCTCAAGTATGCCTTTGAAGGGTGGCCTTCTGTTCCTGCTTCTATATCGTATGGAGACGTTGTTGTTTTCAATACTCTAGTGCCTCCGTCAACAAACCCTTATGGGGTTCTCTTAGAGAAAGCAGATACAAGCAATCCAGCTCACGCTAACAAAGCTATGATGGTCTATATTAGTAATATAGGTGGCACGTTGATTTTAATGCACAAAGGCTATCTTGACTTTACAGACATAGACAACGCTCTTAGCGCTTACTTGCCTGGTGATGGATTATATGTGAACGGAAGCAACATATCTATAACCCCACCACAAACATCTGGTAGTTGGGTTAAGTCAATAGGATTTTGCATGCCCAACATAGAAGGAGTTTATAGAATCTGGTTTGAATCAGATAGCACATATTTCACAATAGGATAACTTAAAAAAACAAAAAAAATGTCATATTACCCACTAATAACAGGAAACTCTTCCGCAACCTTATTTAACCGTCTAAAAAATGGTGTTCAAGGAGTTGTGAGTGATTCAAACATAGGTACTCTTACTAAGAAGTTAGTAGCTGCTAATGGCTATGAGTTTATATATACAGTTCTTATCATAGAGAACAACGGAACAGCGGGTAGTGCCTTGTCTATAGATTCTTTATTTATTACAGATGCTGCAAATTCTCCTACTCTTTCTGGTAATGGTATAAACACAGAAACTTTAGATGGCTTGTTTTGTTTATCCCCATTGAAAAAAACCGCACCAGACACTTGGACTGCAAACTACCCGTTTATGGGGTTAGTAGACAGTTCTTACGCTGTAACTAAAGAACATACAGAAGACTTAACTGCAGGAAACTTAAGTCAAAATTACGTAGATGCTGCAATAGGAGCTAATACATTCTTGAATATTGGAGTTGATGTCAATGGAGCTTTAATCTGGTTAGACAAAGAAGGTGACGACGATGATGGAAATGCTCAAGATATAAAAGGTTATATACCTTTATATACGGCTGCTCAATTAGTAGCTAATGACATTCCAGCAGGAAGTTACGGTGCAGTATTAATTAAATGTGATGTTACTTCTGGATTCTTTAACACTCAGAGAAACCATAAGTTAAAACTTAATCATAACGGAAGCACTTCAGGAGGAGATACAGATTTCGATATAACACTAAGTGTTACTGGGAATAATGAATTTATATTATCATTCCTATTTAATGGGGTAGCTATAACAAGTAATCAAGCAGTATCACCATTGTACTCTACAATGAGTCCAATGCCAGTAGATTATTGGTCTGGAACGTCATGGAGAACTAATTTCACGGGGGATGGTCAGATATTTGGATTAGAAAGTGCCTCTACAAGTACGTTAGCGCCTACTGTTAGCACAATTAATTCAAGTTCATCACAAGCGGATTCAGTTTCAGCACTTGCTGCCATCTTTGCAGGAGTAAATGACTACACTGACTATTTATTAGGAAACTCTACATACGCTGTAGAAGGTTTTGTTGGTAATAAATATACTATATCTGACGCTTCGTCTATTCCTACTGAATTTGGATTAAACACTTCAGAGAGTAATGGCTCGTTATTATCTGAAGCCAAAAGCGACCTTGTTAAATATCATGCTGTAAAGCATACTGATGATTCTGGAACATTTAGTTTAGCTCATGACTACACATCTAATGTTCTTACTAGTGGTACGCATACTTTAGATGCTACTACAGGGCTTTACCCTAACTTTGTCAAGGCAGATATTACAACTAATTCTTTATCAGCTCACTCTATAGCAGCTACAGCTACAATATTAAGAGTTCCTTATTGTGTGTATCCTTTGTTTACTTACAGCGATAGTACCTTGACTAAAATTAATACAAACATTAATTTAATTACAGACACTTCTGGTACTACAAATCTATATGAAAGAGATACTGATACTTACGCAACCATAACTCCATCAGGAGATTTAACCCCTCTTGGTGGTGACACTTTAGCTAGCTCGCAGTATAATGGAGGAAAGAGTACTATATCGTCTCATAATGTAAGGATTAACACTTTATCTGGAAGCGTTATTAATGACCCATTCTCTAATTATTCTGCTAGTAATTCTATTATTGAAGTAAGAGACACAGCAGGAGAAGACACTTTTACCACCACAGGAACTACAATTCTAGCTGCAATTAATACAAACTCAGATAGCCATGACTTTACTGTATTATCAACAAAAGAGATTATCACTCCATCCTTATCCGACGGGATTAAAGGGGTTGGTATAGGCAGGGAAGATAATGGTTCTTATACTAATTCTCCTTCAATTAACGGAGTTCACTCTGTTGATAATAGCTTTAAAGCCCCTGTTACATCATGGGTTAAAGAGAATTCAGTTGGGTCTGTTCCTTATTATGAATCTATAGGTGCTGCACAAAAAACAGCAACATTTAAAGAGGCTCATTACGATGCTAGACCTTTGATTCATGTTGGTTTTGATGCTGGCTCTATGGCGATGACGAATATGGAGTTCTTAGCTCCTGTTGGCTACACGCCTACAGGCGATAGTTTAGTTGATGGCGTATTCGATTATGGAACTAATGAGTTTAGAGAGGTTTCTGAACCATTAAACGCAACAACAGGAACTAACGTACTTACTCATGCTACATTTGGTTCTACATCAAACGATTCATACACTACTGGTATGCAAATATTCGAAGCTGAGAGTTTATTTGGATATACTCCTATATTTGTTGGCGATGTAGTTAATGGAGATGCAGGTAATTATACTACAATTGCTGTTGTTAACTCTTCTGGTGTCGACGTTAATGCTATAGTCACTACGAGTGTCGCTGTAACCGTTTCAATAGGTAAGAAGACTTACGCTGCTTCCTCTAGAAATACCACTTTCGTTCATCAAGATTCTGCGGTATTAGGTTCTTACAAAGAACGTGATAGAGTTAACTCTTCGTATGGAAATGATTTATCTTATAGAATACTTGATATAAACGAAAGTGAAGTTAAAGTGGGGGATAAATTACACTTAGAATCACACGCTGCAGCAGGAAATACTGCGATAACAGCTTTAGGTTTTGTATCTCCTGCAATCAATAAAGTAGCAGAAGCTGACGCTGCTGGTACTACAGATGTAGCTGGTACTGAAATGTCTATGTATAACTTCAACCCTATAGAGGTTGGAATCAAACAGTCGGGCTCAAACTTGTCGAGTAGAAGAATGTGTTTAGGTAATATTAAGAAGTCACTTTATCAAGGTGACCACCTCAGAATGATATATAAAAATCTAGGCGCATCAGATTATGCTAACGGCTTTTATACTAGTACAATTAACTTGTATCTATTTAACGAAGGGCAAGAAGATGTATATATTAAAAGTGTCGAAACATTTGACCCTTACTACCTTCCTCAAGGAGAGTTTTTAACCAATCCTTCTGGAGCTACGACACCTACTTGGAGTGTGGTGTGTACTGCAATAAACTCTGATTCTAGTACCAACACTTATACAGGTGCAGATTTAAATGCTGGTACGTTAAGTCCAGCAAGCCAAAGTGACTTAATAGCTTTACCAAGAAAGAAGGCTAGCCAAAGCGGTAATGATGCCGAAGTTCAAGAGAATACTGTTGCTGTTTCTTTTTCTGCTCCAACAGGAGCTTCAGGTTCGTACTATAGAGCGGTAGAAATTACTTACTACAGAGATATTTCAGCTACTCAGAAATATAAAGTTGGAGATTCTGAAACTTTTAGAAACTTAAAAGAAAGGCCAGTGTGGGTGACTAGAGAGTTGATAAAAGTTGATGTTGTTTCTAGCGCAAACATAGACTTATTTGATGCTGATGAAACAGCAATAACTTCGTCTTCTATAATTAACTTTGGAACTATAACAGCGTAAATAAACTAAAATGGCTCAGACAAGTATATTATATACTGAATACGGGCAACAATACTTAACCCTTCCTTTGACAATTAAAAATGTCACTGGAGGGTTGGTTATTGTTGAAAGGATTTATATACGTAATGTATTTGATAAAGATTCTGTGCCTAGTGACCATGATTTAGTTCTAACTATAGACGAGTCTTTGTCGGACTATTCAGCATCTACAAAGCTAGGGTTTGTTAATTACAATGTAGAGCACGTAAATGCTACAATATCTACAGACAAAAACTTTAAGGTAGGTTCTACATTTTCATTAGCAAATAATAATTCATTTACATTTACTGTTGTATTTAACCCTAATATATACAGAGACTATATTAATAGAGGAAATTACTCTTCTGATGTTTTTATTGAGTATTCTGTAGGTGGTATTTCTAATCCTCCGTTTCAAGTTTCAGTAAATGCTTCATGCACGGATAAGGAGATAACAATGTTTAGTGGTGTTAATTACAGCTCAGTAGATAGTCTGTTTGGCATCTCAGTAGGTAACGTAAGAAATTTAAACTAATGGCTAATTCTATCTCCCTTACTGACTTAGATGAAACTATCATTAACCCTTCTGGGAGCACAATACATTTTGGTAATGTATCATTTCCTGCAGAAACGTTAACTCATCTTATAAAATTTAATGGTAGAGGTAATTTTAGCAGACTTGTTAGTACTTACGTTGATGTAAATGACCTTACCAGTGGAAGTTCACCAACACCTGAAAGTGTATTTGGAAACCATACTAACTTGGTTAGTATTAAAAATAAAGAAGGAGATATATGGTTTAGTGATGGCTCTACAGCTATAAGTGCATTAAATACGATACTTAACAATACAGTATATAGTCTTCAGTTTAGCACTACAACTATCGCTAGATTCGAAATAATAGGTTCTAAACTTGATTACCCTATAAATGTGGTAGTACCTCTTGGTAATAGTTGGCTTCCTGTACCTGTAAGTGTAGACGTTAAGATAAACAACTCTATTGGCCCTTTTAAAGGTTTATTAAGTAGTATTGTCTCCATAATAGATAATAGTGGTAGAATGTATGAAGACGCTCAACTGACTTCGCTTGTTTTAAAACCAGGAGAAGGGTATTACGTAAGAACCTCACAACCTTTTACCTTAACTTTTGATTTATGATAAGCGTAAACCACCCATTGACTGCTATAAGAAATCATGGCTTAATGTATTTTAAGATTTCATCTAAGACTGTATTAGATGCTATAACTCAAATGCCTGAGCACTCTTCTATAGGAATTATGAGAAACGCTCTTATAGACGCTTTCAGCCTTAATGACTCAGCTATAAGAGGTTATTTTGTGTCTGTTAACAGTGACTACGGAAAAGTACACGCAACATTGATGGGTGAAGACCTTACTCAATCTGCTGAATCTATATTTGATAGGTTTGATTATAAATACACATACTTAGGGTCTTTAGACTCACTAAGAAAATCAACTATATTATATACCGTAGATTTACGAGATAAAAATAACAATATTGTAGGTGGATTTAATACATTTACAGCTGGACTAGACTTAGGTTCGCATGAGTTTACTTTTAGCGTTACATACCATGAAGGTATTAGCATGAAGATAACTCAAAATGATGGAGCTATATATGGTAAGTACATGATAGCCAATAAGTATAACTACTTTGAATCTAATGCTTACTTAAACAACTCAAGCGATTCTGTTGGTTTAATTTATACACCAAAATACAAGTCTAAAACTGTCTTTGAAATAAGAGATATATTTAAAACAAACTAAAATGGCTAAAAGCATAAAGCTAATTGTAAAAGCTGACGACCCTGCTACAATAAATGTAGGTGCTAACATTTCAGTTTCTATAAATAAAGACCCTTCACTTAAGCCTGTTACGGTAAATGTAACAGCTAATGTTCCAGCTGCCATAAATAAAGGTTCTTTATTCGCTCCTTCTGTAAACTTTATAGCTACAGGCTCTTCTGGATCTAAAGGAACTGTAGGTATTAAAGGTGATAAAGGAGATAAAGGAGAGGATGGGATAGGATTAACTACAGCTCAAGCTATTCAAATAAGCGACAATGAATACTCCATACAAAGTGTATCTGCAAATAATTGGGTTACTGAAAATAGAATATTAGACGGTAGCGTAACGTCTTCAAAGATTGAAGATGACAGCATAACTATAGATAAGCTTGCTAATAGCATTAACACGGCTATAGCTGATAATACTGCTAAGGTAGAGGATAGGAATTATGTACATAATCAATCGTCTTCTTCTGCGTCGTGGGTTGTAAATCATGGGTTAGGGAAATACCCTAGCACTACTGTGGTAGACTCAGCAGGAACAGTTGTAATTGGGGTTGTTGATTACGATTCCTTAAATCAGATAACCTTAAGGTTTAAAGCCTCCTTTTCAGGTAAGGCTTACTTTAATTAATATATAAAAAACACGAATAATGGCTATTAAATTTCTACACAATATTGATGTTGAGGGTAACTTAGACCTTAACGACAATCAAGCACTAAACTTAGTAGTTCAACACTTGGCTACTAATCCAACGGCAGTTGAAGGTAAGATATATTACAACACTTCTAACGATGTGTTAATGGTGTGTCTTGGTAGT
>TARA_R110002074_G_scaffold553_4_pt1 | contig 16780 bp, 19 predicted proteins | sample TARA_R110002074 | Tara Oceans TARA_R110002074 (sample SAMEA4397215) | marine metagenome | biome: Polar Biome; feature: [MIX] marine epipelagic wind mixed layer (ENVO:01000061); material: water (ENVO:00002006), including particulate matter (ENVO:01000060) such as... | depth 10-100 m | reverse complement strand
TAGTAATACTAAAGCAGAAATAAAAGATTTTTACGATAAACGAGGAATTGTTTATGGTGGAAGCGAAACTAAATCAGAACTTCTTTCAAGAATTGTCCCTATGTATAGTGGGGATGTAGAAGTATCTAAACACCTAAAGGCGTAGTATGAATAATGTTTCAACATCTTATGGCATCCCTGTAAAATATATACACATTGGCGGCTAAGTAATGGATTTTATGGCAATTTATGGCGAAGCTGGAATGATAGGCGTAGTGGCTGCTATGTTCGTATATTTAGTAGTATCAATGTCAAAGAAATCAGACTCACAAGCTCAGGCTCTTGAAGATTTGAGAATCGAGAATCGTGGACAGAGCGAAACTTTAGAAAATACTGAGTCTATGATAATTAAATTAATTAATAGATGGAACGAATCAGATGCTGTTAGAGATAGACGATATGAGCAAATGATGGAATCTATTAGTGATTTAGAAAAACAACTTTCAAGGATGGATGGTATCATGTCTCGTATGAATGGGAACGGTAAATAAGATGGACTACAAAAGCGTAGATGAACATCGGGAAGAAGTAATAAAACTCCTGACTAAGCTTAATGAACGGCAATTAACAATCTTTAAGCACATGGCTAGGGTTGATAATCACCTTGAAAAACTCAATGGCAAGGTAGCCGAACATGAGTTAAAGCTTATGGAGATTAAAACATGGGGTGGTGTAGCAATATTTGCTATGCCTATATTAATTAATATAATAATGAGGGTAATGTAATGGATATTAAATCAATGTTAGTAAAGTTAGCTGAAGAACAAGCTGATAAAATGAAGGAAGAAGCTATGGGTCATTTAAACTCTGATGAATTTTCTGATATGTTAGCTACAAAAATGAATGAGAAGATTAACATCCCATTTGTTAAAGAAGAAAAAGAGCAGAAGTTCTTTGAAGAAATGATGGATATAGTCACAGATTTATTAGCGGGTGTGTTTAAAGGAAAATAATATGCCTAAAGAAAAAGATTCAAGATTAAAAAGAGCGGGTGTATCTGCTTTTAATAAACCTAAAAAAACTCCTAGTCACAAAACGAAGTCTCATGTAGTTGTGGCTAAAGTAGGGTCTGAAATAAAAACAATAAGGTTTGGACAACAAGGTGTTAGTACGGCAGGTAAACCTAAAGCAGGTGAATCTAATACACAAAAAATGCGTAGAAAAAGCTTTAAAGCAAGGCACGGTAAGAATATAGCTAAAGGTAAAATGTCAGCTGCTTATTGGGCGGATAAGGTAAAGTGGTAACCGTGAATAATGATATTATAGACGGTATTATTAAGCGTGAGGGTGGGTATGTAAATGACCCTGATGACCCCGGTGGTGAAACGCAATTTGGAATTTCAAAGGCTGCTTATCCGAACTTAGATATAAAGAATTTAACAATTCAGGATGCTAGGGATATCTACTATAATGACTATTGGAAAAAGTCTAAGGCTGATAAATTGCCAGAGAGACTACAAGAGATATATATAGACATGGTAGTCAATATGGGTATAAGAGGAGCAGGAAGGGTACTTCAGCAGGCTTGTAATGGTAAGAATAGCAAGGATATAACCGTAGATGGAAGAGTTGGGCCAAATACAATTAATGCTACTAAGGATTTAGAGTTAGAAAGACTAAGGGCATACAGGGTATTGAAGTTTGCTAAATTAATTCAAAAGAATCCTAAGCTAGAGAAGTTCTGGTTCGGATGGTTTAATAGGTCTTTAGAAGTATAATGTCAAAGCAGATATATAAGATAAAAGATTTTAGCGGTGGATTAAATTCATTGCAAGTAGCTTCTGATATATCTAATAATCAGGTAAGTGACGCTAAGAGTATCATGTTTCACATGCAGGGGTCTATAAGCCCTTCTTATATAATGACAGATAGTACTAATAATTCATTAGGAGCCACCTACGCAAATACAAATGTTGATAATATAGAGCCGGGATATGGCTTAGGATATTTTGAGACTGACCATCAAGTAGTTACTGGGACTACTTTAACAGATGTCGGTAGTGGTGATATTTCAGATATAGATGGGTTTGTTTTTTCAACATTAGGTCAGAAGCACGAATTAGTACATTATATAGGTCATTCTGTTCAAAATTTAGCAGCATCTTTCCCAGTTGGGAGCGAGATTGCTATATCTAATTTATCTGGAGATGGAGTCAATGGTGTTATCACTGGAAGCAATGAAGGTATATTTAAAGTTACGTCCCATTCCGGCAGTGTTATAAGGCTAAATAGGTCACTCGGTAATACAGACTACGCATTCTCAGCTACTCTTACTAGTCACCCACAGGGAGATAAGATTATTTTATTAGCTAACCCAAGCACTCATAAGGTAGATGTATTTTCGGAAACTAATAGTACTACTTGGGCCAATAATGTTATTACACTATGTGATACTACTCAGAATTATGATTCTAAAGTTAAATTTTATAAAGCAGGTGACTCTATAAGAGTATGCGATACATCTTCTAACTCAGCATCAAGCATTAAATGGTATGGATGGATAAGTAGAACTCATTTTATCGGGACTGATAATCCAAATATTATATCATCATTTAAGGTTAGTGATAATAAATTATTAGCTCCGACTAGTGGCGCTATAACAAATGGCGGAACATCAGGTTATCCAAATTCCGGAACTGGCTTTAGCTTTTCTATAGCATCGGATGCTACGACTACTGGTATTATATCATCTGCGATATATGAATTTGCTCAAACATTTATATATGACAGTAACCAAGAATCAATTCCATTTAAATACTCATCTACGTATACCGTAACAGACGCTAATGATTTAAAGGCATTATCTGTCAATATTGGATTACAAGGGAACTATGATGATAGGATATCTGGGGGAAGGATATATATACGTGAAAATAATTCTGGTGATGAGTGGACTTTATTAATAGATATAGATTTGCAAAAAGGATGTAGAACTAATTTATCAGAGGAGCATACGGTATTTGCATCTAAGTCTTTTACTGATGCTACGTGTGACTATAATAATGACCCAACAATAACGCATGATGATGATAGCGGGGCAATACAGGCTGGGTATATAGTACATGGAGCTGGCATACCTCCCGGGGCTACTGTATCATCTGTTACAAGTGCTACGGAATTTGAATTATCAGTAAGCACAATCGGAGGTAGCGTTACGAATGGAACATTAACTTTTATAGATGGAAGTAAGTTTCTATGCCCAGATTCAACATCATCTAATAATTTTATTATAGACGAATTCAATCTACTTAACTATGAAATATTAAATGGGTTTCCATCTAGTATCTATTCTATCGCTATAGGGAAAGATGATGAAAGGTGGCAAGATTCAACTATAGCAAATAATAGAGTATTTATATGTAATGTAACTATAACAGATGAAAATAAAGGGTCTACGACTAATTTTAGAGATAGAATTATGTATTCTATGCCGGGGAGATATGATACATTCCCATACTTTAATTTTATCGAGGCATCAAAAGGTGACGCAGACCATTACATGGCTATTGAATCATTCGGTGATAGAATTTTAGCATTTAAAAGATTTAGTTTAGATATTATTAATATAGCATCCCCCAATGACTATAGTTGGTTTATGGAAGACACTAAGAAATACATGGGTATTGAAAATCCAGAGCTTGTTAAGAACACGCAGTATGGGGCTATATGGGCTAATGAGAATGGACTATTTAAGTATGACGGCAGTAAGATAAGTAATTTATCGGAGAATCTAATAAGTGATATAAATTGGTATAATCATATAGGTTCAAATTCCTGTATAATATACGACGAGAGAGAGTCCCAAGCATTTATTATTCAGGATATGAATTCAGATGGAGATGCATATTTATTCGACCTTAAGAAAGATACCTTTACATTTTTACCAAGCTTTGCATCTGTCCCAATGACAAATAGCGTAGATGTTGAGTCTGGGCAAACGTATATAGGGAAGAGTACTGGCTCCCAAACAGATTTTTACCAATTATATAGGTCATATCAAAATACATCTCCTATATTATATCAATCTAAAGAGATAGATTTCGGAGACCCTAATATTAATAAAAGATTCTATGCAGTCTATATGACATTTAAAACTAGTACTAGTTTAGCGGAGAAGGTATATTACTCTATAAACGAAGGCGCTACATGGGTTTTGATATCTGGAGGAGAAAGCTCAGCGAGTACAGCTAGGTGGATAAGAGGAAAGTGGGATTTACCTACTCCAATATCAGTATCTAAGGTAATGATAAAAGTAGATATCCCATCTACAAGCGCCAAACTGTGGATTAATGATATTGGACTTGAGTTTAGACCAATTCACAAGAGAATGGCGTAATGAATAGAGAAGAGAGATTTATAAATAACAGGAAACAGGATAAGATAATCCTAGTTAACTCTCAGCCGTCTAGACAGACTATGCGTGATGGCGAAGAAGCTCTTTATATGACTAAGGGTAGACATCTAGTGAGGTACAGAAAAGAGCGTGGAATCTTATGGTCAAATACTATGTCTATGGATGGTAACTTATATGTAGAAAAAGAAATATCATCGGAGTCTATTAAATACAGTAATAAGTTTATAGATTATAGGTCTTTTATTCATAACTTTACACATAATATGAGTACTACAGAGCATTTTGTACCTTGGCAAGGGGCGCATGAGAGAACAGATATGAATCATTCTGACACTTCTTATTTAGCCCCATTTAATATGACATGCCATAAGATTTTATTAAGACCGGAGACTTTAACCGATGCTACTGCTGATGTAACTTTTGCTATTAAAAAGCAAGATAATGGCAGTACAACCGTAGACTCTGTAGCTACATTTACGTATAGCACTACATTAGCTAGTGATACATTAATTACAGTTAACAAATCTGATTGGGACTCTGGAGTTACTCCATATATCTCAGCAGGAACAAAAGTAGGGCTGTCTATTGATTTCAGTGCAGACCCAGCTTCTGCGATAGATTGGTATATAACATCAATCTGGCGTATAGAAGTAGAAATATAAGGAGATTATTATGGCAAGAGCAGCAAGTAGAGCATTATTTAGTGGATTATTAGGCAGAGATATAAGAACCACTCAAGATGATATAATGGAACAAGCTAGGGAACTAGAGAAACAGCAGAAGAGAATGGGGCAGTTTGGCTCAATAGGTAGCCTATTGGGTTCATTAGCTGCAGCCGCTCTTGTACCAGCTACAGGTGGAGCAAGTTTAGCACTAATGCCATTACTAGCTAAGGGCGCTGGCTCTGCCGCAGGGTCGTATGCTGGAGAAAAGTTAGCTGGTGGTATGTACGATGTAGATATAAAAGCCAGTGATACCGGTTTGCTTAGTTCCCAGTTTGATACTTTACAAGATTTAGAAACTGACGCTAATAATGGTATAGGTGGTAGGTCTCTAGGACGAGGCGCAAGTACGATGCTTGCCGATGCTGTTAGTCAAGTAGGGACTAAGGCGCTCCCATTAGAAATTAGAAATAAGTTAGGTCTTAATATTACAAAAGAGCAAGGGGAGTTCCTAAATAAACATCGCGGTGTTCAGGAATTAACGACCGGTACTATAAAAGAAATGCCCGGCGTTTTTGATTATGGTTCATTTGATTATGGTTCACAAAGTGGATTAAGATTCCAGAACGGTGGCTCAGTTCCAGATAGTCAAGATGACTTACTACAAAACGATATGATTATAAAATTATTAGAGAGTCTATTTGCTCAACAACAAGCACCAAATCAAAATCGTGGATTACTTCCACGCCTAGATAGAAGGAGATAATTATGGCAGGATTTAAACAAAATACAGATACAGTACCAGCGATGCTTACTCCCGGTGAGTTTGTTATACGTAAAGAAGCGGTAGACCAATTAGGTAAACCATTCTTAGAATCATTAAACCAAACTGGTGGCGGACATATAGCTATTGACGAACTTATAGCTTTAGGCAATATGCCTACAGGATTCCAAGATGGTGGAGAAGTGGCTGGAGCTGGTAGAGAGTATGCACCCGGGACAGTTATGGGTACAGTAGATTCTAGCGCTGTAATGCGTAGATTACTAGGCCAAATAAGCACTGATAGAGACTATAGGAATCTATTAAAGAAGCGTCACGGTGAAACATTAGGTCAGACACATATAGACCATAGAGTTGAAATTGGAGACATGTTAGACCAAGAGAAGATTAATGAAGTTCTTAAGTATTTTATGAGTCAAGACATTAATGAAGACTTGAAAGGTAGAGACGATAGCGACGGAGTTAAGAAGTTTCAATATGGTGGAGCTGTTACTGGTGGACAATCGTTAGAGAGTATTTATACTGAATTTGGAGCAGACCCGATTGATAAATACAAGAAAAGGCTTGAAAGTTTATATGATACGTCTGATGAACGTGCTCAAGCGAGAGAGTCATTTGGTGCTGGAGTTAAAGGAGTAAGAGAAGGCGGTGAAAAATCATTGAGTGATTTATATAGTCAGTATTCCGGTGGGCAACAGGGCTTTGGAGCGAAGAACCAGTTTCTATCTAAGTCTGGTGGAGATATTAGAGAAGGGTATCAATCTAAACTAGAAGAAGGCTTTGCAGGATATAAGCAAAACATAAGCGATATATATTCAAGTGCAAAAGCAGATATCTTTTCCGGCCTTAGTGACCTTGATTCAGCAGATGGGACCACTGCTGTATGGCCACGAAATCCTGAAGTTGGCGATACGCATAATAGAGATGGAATAGAATATGAATGGACTGGGTCCGATTGGACTGAAATTTCAGAAGACGGTTAGGAGATAATATGGCAAGTAAATATGATGTTATAAGCAGGGGTGGAGTAACACTAGCAGAGCCTCAAAGTGGGTTAGATTTATTCTTAGGTGAGATAGCTAAGTATGCTAGCCCAGAATATCAAGCACAACTTAAGGCCGAGGGTAGACGTGATAAAGAAGAGACTCGTATGGATGCTAGACTTAGATTATCTGAAGAACGTTGGCAGCATACTCAAGATGAAACAGACAAAACTAATAGATTACGTACTGCTCAAGAGGTTCGAAATAAATCAGAAGAGGCAAGGAAGAAGATTCTATTTAGTAAGCAGATTCAGCAGTATGACGATACTGAGGCCATGACTGATTATAAAATATTATCATCTAAATTCGATGGAAATAACGATTTCGATTCTAAGCTTGCTTTTCTTAATAGTTATAATAGCGATAATGAGAATGTTAGTAATCAAATTTCCGCTGATAAATCTAAACTACAAAGTATCAATGCTAGTGCTTCGAATACATACGATATCTTAACTAATCTAGACATTGGGATAGAAGAAGCTTTCCCGGATTATGCAAGTATGCGTACTACATTAATTAAAAATCCAGATAAAATAGATAATTTTATTATTAATAAGATTTTACCTGATTTTAAAGCCCAGAAGAGTAATGCATTTCTGTTATACAAAGAGGAGTTAACAGGAATTACAAACCAAATTAAAAATGTACCTATAGGCACACCTCCGGAGGTTATTGAGGAACTTAGTAATAGATTCTCAGATAAAATTCAAGAAGGCTATCGGATATTCTCTCCTAATATAAGCTTAGATGATGACGACTTAGGTGGCCCAGACGATGGCGAAATTAGGACATTTAATGGCACTAAAGAGATGTATAATAAGGCATCCAATTCTTGGACTGATATTAGTGTGTCTAAGATACCTTTTAATGGCGAGGAAATTATTAAACAAATAGTATCCAAGTCTGGTGGCGAACCTTCACAAGATGAAATTACTAGTCAATTATCACAAGACGAAGAATTAGGAGTACTTAAGACAGCCGCAAAAGAGGGTAGTTATTTAGTCCCAGTTACAAAGAAACTATCTAGAGCAGTACAGTCCTCCTTGTCTGATATGACAAGCTCTTTATCTGATGTAGTATCTAGCGGGGATACAGAGGGACTAAAGAATTCATTAACGAATGCAATTAATCTACATAACTCTATTGACCCTAAATCTGGTAGACGTGAAAAGGGTGGAGCTAGGGAGATGGCTAAGATTAAGAAAAAGATTATGGATATCAAGAAAAGGGCTGGTCAATCTAAGTATAGAGCCGGTAGCATTAAACACTTCCAGCCTGATTTTATTGAGTTTGTCAATTCTATATCATTTAAAGATGGAAAGATTATAAGTAATCTAAATTTAGAATCTCAAAATTCTGGAAGTCCATTAGTTGATTCACCTAACCCATTCTTACCGGATATTTTTGGGGGAGGTAGTCTTGACACTTCATTTACAAGACCTGCAGATGCACCATCTGATGTTCCAGATTGGATGCTTGAACGGATAGTGAATTAGTAGATGCCTATAACCAAAGACCAACTCCTTTCTACTTACAGAGATAAGTATCCAAATCTAAAAGAGTTAAATGATAACTCATTATATAATTACCTCTTAGATGAATTCCCAGAGTATAAAGATTCTATGCCTAATTATAAGTCCGACCAAGCTGAATCTTATTGGGACTCTATGCCAGATTTCATTAAGTCTGGATATAATAAATCCCTACAGGGTATGGCACAAGAGATATCAACAGGACAAAAGAGATTTGACCTAAGAGGATATGACCCCGGCGTTGTAGAAGATTTAGCATCTGAAGTAATGTCATTTGTTATGCCCGCAGATTTTGCCCTTACACTAGCCACTGGTGGCATAGGTACTGCTATTGGTAAAAAAACAGTAGGTAAATATGTATTTAATAAACTAGTCCGTAATGGTGCAAGCAGAGAAGTGTCTAAGAGAGCAATCCAGAGAATGGGGACTGGTGGAGCAAGGCAAATAGGTGGTGCAGTTGGTTCGGGAGCATTAACAATAGGTGCTTATCAAGGAGCCGGAGAATCCTTAAGACAGAAAATAGATACTGGTGATATTAAAATTGGAGAAGTAGTGAAGGCCTCCGCAAAAGGAGCGCTTCTAGGCGGTGTTACGGGCGGTACAGGCGGTTATCTAACTAAGCAAGGTGCAAGTACATTAACTAAAGTAGCCTCCGAGATAGGCGTATTTGGGACAGGAGCACCACTTCTAGAGGGAGAGATACCCACACCACAGGATTATGTACATACTGCTGGAATGATACTGGGTATTAAAGGTGTACATGGTTTATTAAAGTCGCCTAAGAAGCTTGCGGAGATAAGAGAGCGTGGTACTTTATTTAGAGGGCCAGAGGGTAAGATTGTTAAGGAAATACCAACTGAAGCTGAAGCTACTGAATTAGCTAAGAAGGTCTCAGTTCAGGCAGAATCCTCTAGGCAGAAAAGCGAGATATGGAAGAGTAAAAGTGGTAAGGAGGGTTACGTACTAGGTAAGCGTGGAAATAAAATAAGGTTTTATGATATAGCGCAAGACAGAGAGATATCTATTAAAGAATCCGCATTTCACGATAAGTTTTCTAGGCTTGATTCTACAGGCACTGATAAAGAAATATTATCTAGAAGGAATACTGAGATAACAGAATTAGAGAAAAGGCTCGGATACTCTAAGGAAACAGCTCAGCAACAGAGATTTTATGAGGTAGCTGAGCCTACTAAAGAGGGTACGGTTAAGATTGGTGGGGCAGAAGGTATTGAAGCATCTCAGAAGCTTCGTAAAAAGGTGGATAAGGGATTTGATTTAGATTCTTTTAGTAATAAACAATCCAATAATTATAGAGATAGATTGCTTCGTGAATTGTCGATGCGTGAAATAAAATCTAAATATCTAAATGAGGGTTGGGATGTTATTGAGATGCCTAAGACTTCTATGATTGAACAGCTATTCCCAGCTCCTTTAGCTAAATTATTAATCCCACTTAGGCCAGCTAAATTTAGAGGTACTAATGACCCAGCTAGGAGAAAGTACATTGTAGATGTGTTAAAATTCCAAGACAATCACACAAAGCTTACTGGTCAATTCCTTGAGTCGTTAACGAGTTTGGATGTTTTCGATATAAGTAAAAAGTCCTTAAGGGAGAATGGGTTTTTAAAGAAAGGTGTATCTCTGAGCGAGGCTAAAGAGGCACATTGGGCCGATATGACTCAGAAAAAACTAGATGGGAAGCTACCGCAATGGGATGCTTTTACAAAGCAAGTATTCAATCTTGCTCGTGAGGCAGGGATAGAGATTCCCGGATATATTAAGAATTATGTTCCAAGAATGATGAAGCGTGATGTTGCTGATATTATTTTTGGTGACTTATTAGTAGTAGAGGATATGATTAAAGGTTCTGTTGGTATCCGTGAGGTATCACGTGGTAGGGAGACTAAAGGAATGGCTATGAACCAGATACTAAGTTCTTTTCACGATGTAAATAGTTGGGTTGCTAAGAATCCTAGGTCTGCCGCAGTTATGAATACAATAATTGAAAAGTCTTTCTCTAAAATGAGTCCAGATACACGTAAGTTAATTAAATCCAATACAACTGTAGGTGAGTACAGCGCATTAAAGGCTTATTCTATAGTAGGGCGAACAATTTATAATGAACTATATAATCCATTTGGGAATTTAGAGAAGAGTAGAACTGTAAAAGATTTTCCACCTGAATTTTATGATAATAATCTAGCTAGAGTTATGGGTAGATACTCTACACAAGTTGCTAGAAGAATTGCTGAAGTAGAGGCTTTTGGATTAAAGGGCGAGAAATATAAAGCCTTGTCTGAGATGGTAAGGAAGCGTGGTAATATGGAAGACTATAATATAATGAATGAGCTTCATAACCATGTTACTGGATTAATTGAACACTCTCCTGAATTCAATTACAGGCCTAGGACTAAGCAGTTTTGGCAGAATGTAATGGAGTGGGAAACTGGTACTAAGATTGCATTAGGTTTTGCTACTATACCGAATATTACTCAGTTTACTATCTCTACAGCCGCAGATGCTGGATACTTAAGAATGTTCAGAGGGTTGACATCACTTACGGATAAGAAAGTTTTAGAGCAGATTAGAAACTCTGGAGCTACTAACTACAATGCCTTAACGGAGATGATGGGTCTTAATCCAACTACGAAATTAACAAGCGGCATAGTTCCTGCTCTTGCTAAGTGGAGTGGATTTAATGGTATAAATAAAATGAACCAAGTTGTGGCCGCCGCTACAGCTAGAGTATTCGTACAGGATTTGAATAAGATTGCTAAGTCTGGGCTTGGGAAGAAGCGTAGAGAATGGGCTACTGAAAAATTAAAAGAACTTGGGAGTGCCCCAGTTGACGGTAAGCTATCTAATGATGCAGTAAAGACAGCTATGGAAAGATTTGCTCGTAAGACTCAACTGCAAAAAGATATATTAGAAGACCCGTTAATTTTTAATAATCCTAAAACAAGAATGTTTACACAGTTTAAGCGATTTGGCTATCGTCAATATCAATTCTCAAAAGATTTAATGCTAGATGATTTAAAGAGAGGTAATGCATTTCCTATAATTAGAATGGCCTTAGGTGGCTATGCTGGTGGAGAGTTTGTTCACTTAGCAAAGAAATGGATGAAGTGGGCACTATCAGGTGAAGAATACTTTGACCCTAATTCCCCACAAGAGTTAAAAGATTTCTATAAGATAGAGTTAGATAATATGGTAGAGAACCTAGCTGCTGTAGGTTCGATTGGTATTATGGGTGATTTAATTTCTGCTGGATTAGATGAAGGAAAGACATTATCTAGGGCTACGAAATTCATAATAACTCCACCGTTTATATCTGATATAGAGAATTTATTTAAAAGAGTTATTCATCCAATGGAAAATGACTTTAAGACTTTTCAACATGACGCATTAAGACGTGCTCCAGTTAGAGTATTAAAGCTTGGTGGCAGTGTATTGAGTGAAGTAAGCAAGCATCTTGAGACTAAGGGTATGACTATGGAGAGATTAAAGTCTCTAAGGTCTAGGGAGGTTAACAGAGTGATGGGTCTGCTTGAAAATGCATCTAGTGAAAATGATTATGATAAAGTATATGATGAAATAAGACTTTGGAATAAAACATATATAGACTTCCCTATTACTGGTGACTCTATAAATAACAAGGCGTTATATAAACGTAAGATGCGTAGATATAAGAGACAGGCGTTGGAGAAGTAATAAATGAAATATATAATACCATTACTTGCCACAGGCTTTATTTTTGCACAAGATAAAGACGATATAGATTTAGATGCTATGTGGGATAATACTGTCTGGAATGAGATTGAAGAAGTTTCTACAAAAGAGTACGAAGTGGAAAAAGTAACCACTGTTGCCGGTGTTCGCGGTGCAGAGGCTGAAGATGAAGCATTGCATCATCTCTATTATCGTAAATCTATGAAAAATCCAAGCGAAATTGAATTAAATAAAGCTCTTGGGAAAGTCTATCTTTGGAAAGTTAATGCCCTCAGATAAAACCTTAAACAGTTTCTTCCAATCTGATGCTACTAATGCTCATAGTAATATAGATGATTTATTACTACGGAATAGTCAACCTAAACAAACTATACGCTCATTCTATGACCCACAGTCTGATGTAATAGATGCTTTAACTAGTGAAGACTTCTTAGGTGGAGTAAAGGAAGTTGGCTCTAGAATATTTAGAGATGCCGATACTCCTCATATTGGTGGGTTAGACGATGTAACAGCTAATGTAGCTATGGGCCCAATTTTAACTCTAAAGAGTATCCTTGGTAGTCAGGCTGGAGCTAAATTCGCAAAAAGTATAGGATTGAAAACCCCGTTATCACATTTCACTAGTGGCTCTAAGGCTATGAAGATATTAAAAGAGGGTAGAATAAGGGGGGCTGAGGGAGCTTTTCAAGGTAAACCCTTTAAGGGAGATTCTAGAAAAGCGTTAGATAAATTACTAGAAAAAGATAAAACAGGTTGGTTATCAGAAACAGATATAAAGTTCAATGAACAGTTTCCAAAATCACCAGCAGTCTCAGTTACTAGAGACCCTAAGTTCCTATCAAGGCCTCATGGTCATGTGGGTACGGATATTCAGCTTATAATGGATAGGGACGCTATGATTAAGAAAGGTTTAAAGATAGAGCCGTTTGCTGAAAAGCATTTTGAGAAATCTATTCGTTCGGGTGGGGATAGTCCATTAACTATAAACGAATATAAAAGAATACACGGATATTACCCAAACCAAATGAACCCTACGTTTGAATTTGAAGAGAGAGTAAGAGGCAATATACCTACTGAGAACATTAAGTTAATCAATTTATTAAGGTTCCAAAAATACCCTTATGAAGACGCTGGGGCTAGTACGGCTTTAAGTGGGCAGACACTTATGAGGAGAGCCGATTTTTTACATGACATATTACAGAAGAAGATACCAATAATGATGAGCGAAGAAGCTAAAAGTTCGATAAAACAATTAGTAGGAAAAGAGCTTTTAACGTCCAAGGAGCTTGAAAAACTGATGAAAGCTCCAACATATCAATTTAACCCCTTTAAAAAGGCGAACCCTTAATACCTGACCCAGCGCTATTAGCTTTAGATACAGCCTCTCCCTCACTATTAGTAACTAAGCAACTGTTACCGTAATATCCAACTTCACATAAATTAGTATTCCCATATCTGTTCTTAGCTACTATAAGCTGTAGGTAACATTCACTATTCCCATCATCCCCATATCTAGAAACCCAAGGATAGTGTGTAAATACTACAATCTCTGCATCTTGCTCTAAGTTACCTGACTCTGCTAAATCGCTTAACCTAGGCACTCTATCATTTCTATGCTCTACGTTACGGTTCATCTGAGAAACTAGGATTACGGACATGTTTTGAGCCTTAGCTAACCATTTGTAACCTCTAGTAACATCCCCTATCTTATGTCTTAAGTCTCTTCTGTCCTTAGGGTCGTGCTCAATTAAACCTATATGGTCATCAATAACCACATCAGGGTTTATAGATTTTATCTCTCTGAATGTACCCTCCATATCCCTTATGTCATCAAACATATATAGCATCCCATCATATAATTCAGATATTATATTTGAAGCCCTAGCTATAGATTCGTTCTTCAGTCCTATGTTACTTCTAAGATTACTATAGTTTATATCACTACATTCCATAGCCATAAACTTCTTCATCATTTCAGTATTAGGCATCTCCCTATTAAACATTACTACTTTCTTACCTTGGTGTACTAGGTTTCTTGCTATATTAGCTGATACACTGGTCTTGCAACTACCGGGTCTACCCGCTATAATAGTTATTTCACCACGTGTCATACCAGTTACAACCTTATCTAATGGAGCTATTCCGGTATTTATAAGTGTGGTAGCATTAAATATAGAATCCATAGTCTTACCAAGGAGTGAAATCATATCAAACTTCTTAGCAGGCTGTAAATTTATTATATTTCCTATAGTGGTATGTGCATCTTCAAGTATAACTTGAGTTTCCTTGGAGTCATCATGTATAGTCTTAGACAAAACATGTATCTGCTTATCTAACTTACGCCTAAGCCAATCACTGTGTAGTAACTTTGCATACCCTTCCGATTTCTTAGGGGATATAACTAAATCAACAAAACCTGTTATCTCATATAGTGGAGAGTAATCAGTATCAACCACATTTATGGCATCAGCAACTGTATTTAAATCAATATCTTCATTAGTCTTATCTAACTTAACTAAAGCTAACCACACACGTTGATTAAAATCACTATAGAAGAAATCATGAGAAGGAACCCAAGACTTAACTACATTCATTTGAGATGGGTCTTGTAATATACACCCAAGTAACGCTTTTTCTAACTCTATATTCTTCATTCTGTCTCCAATTTTGGGGGCATTCTATCTAAGGTTTTCTTTTCATACTCTGTTTTAAGATTATACCTAGAATGCTCCCCTTTTATCATACCAACTAAATACTTAATACCATATCCTTGCTCTAAAAACCCACGTGATTCAAAGCTTTCAGACATCTTTCTTATTATTATTCCCTGTATATCTCTTATTTCATATAGGAAATAGTATATATCAATTTGAGAAAGACTCTTAATAAGGTGTAACTTACCAACAATATTATCAAGAACGCCTAAGGTATTAGTAGACCTAGACGCTCTCAATGTATTGATTTGATTCTTATACTCTCTCTTCCTTATACTGCTATTACACAATGGGCACTTACTAGTCATTTTCGCACATCCCGCAATCACCCCTCTTTAAAAGAACACCGTTAAATACTTTCATAGGTAACCTCTCATAGATACCGGGTTTATGCTTTAAGTTATGCTGATGAAATGCTCCACTACACTTATCGCATCTAAATGGTATGTTACCAGAGCCTTTATTACGGTGTCTCTTAATCAGGCCATTAGATATATTATAAGACTTAGTTTTATAAAACCAGTCATCATCAAAATAGTATCTAAGGGTAAGCTTCTCTGCCTCAAGCCTATGGTATGCATCGTATTCATATAAGCTCCAAGACTTTAGATGAACTCTCCTACTTACTTCGATTTCTTGATTAATGATAGTTGGCTCAGGAAGTCCCCTATCGGCATTATGACGTATATGTCCCCCCTGTCCTCCTTTACTACTTGTACATGCTTCTTTAACTCTATCGGTTTCAACCATTTCGCAATCTTCTTCCTTACTTTACATTGTATTGTAAAGTCTTCTATTGTTAAATCAACTTCAGCATCTAGTCCTAATGACCTACCATCAGAACCCCATGCTCTTACAGAATCTAATCCATATTCTTTAGCAATGTTTACACATTCCCTCTCGAATCTACTGCCTTTAGCCTTTGACTTACTTGACACGTCTATACTTCCTCTTCTTCTTGAACGGGCTCTTCAGAAAATTCGCTAATCCCTTCTCCACTATCTTTAAGAATTTCATCTACCTTACTCTCCATGTGTTTTGTATATTGTTCGGTTTCACCTTTCATATCTAAATAATTAAAAAAGAAATCACTTAACATTTTAATATGATTCTTATTATCCATTACTAGATTAGTTAACTCTACTATAGCTATAGTGAAGTCCTTATTAGTGAACTTTTTCTTGTTATGTTTCATTGTACTCCTCTTATTATAGAAGACAGGGTGTGAGTCAAACTCACGCCCCTGTCTCTATGGTTTAAGGCGGTGTGTCGCCAAACACTATCATCCTTTTACGAATCAAAACGTAATAACCCTGTAGTTGGCTTTATGTATTCCACCAACTACGTTAGTTATTAAGATAACCGCCTTAGTTTAGTTTATTTTCTATCCTACTTAGTTTAAAACTTATTAATATAAAATATATTAATATAGCTAACGTGTAAAATTCAAACATTGGAAAATGCTCCATACTAAATAATAGATTCCAATATATTCTCATCCATTCTATCATGAGTTTCCTCCTTTATTTTTCTTTACTTCCTGTCTCCATTGATTACTGTTATAACATATTAGCGCTACAACTAAACATAAAGATAATTCAATCATTCTTCATTCTCCTTTTTTATTTCTATCTGTTTCCATTTCACTAACTATTGAATCTGGCTGGTCTTCCATGTTGGTATCGCACCATCCACAATGACTTTTTTCAGATTTCTTATTGATATAATCTTCTTTACACTCGCAATCCCAATAGTCATCAGTAGTAGTACTCTGTAAGTCTTTTTGTTTTTGTTCATAAACCATATTCTCTTTTTGCTCGTAAGTTATATCAAGACATTTATTACACATTCTTTCATCCAAATCACCGTCTCTATCGTCATACGAGTGTGAACACTCAATGCAAGTATAACCTTGGTCGTAACTGC
>TARA_R110002074_G_scaffold118690_6_pt1 | contig 16785 bp, 10 predicted proteins | sample TARA_R110002074 | Tara Oceans TARA_R110002074 (sample SAMEA4397215) | marine metagenome | biome: Polar Biome; feature: [MIX] marine epipelagic wind mixed layer (ENVO:01000061); material: water (ENVO:00002006), including particulate matter (ENVO:01000060) such as... | depth 10-100 m | reverse complement strand
GAAGGGGGGGGGTGGTCGGGTCGTTTTATTTGGCTTTTAGATGAAATTGGACACTATAACTATAGTTATTTAAATGGTGGCATTCTTGCTTGGTGTGCAGCTAACCTGCCTATATCTACTGAACTTACGCCAAGCGTCCCCTCAAATATTACGGTTAAAAATCAAAATAAACATAGTATAAACCTAGCTGAGCTAATGGATTCTATATCGACAAACGCGTTACAAATATGGGATGCACGCTCACCAATGGAATATCGTGGCGAAAAAGTTAATGCCGCAAAAGGCGGACATATTCCTGGTGCGTTGAATTACGAGTGGACAAATGCAATGGACCCTTCGCGCAACCTTAGACTCAAGCCTCTCGAAGATATTCGTCAAGCGCTAAATGATATCGGCATTTCAGTTAACAAAGATACCATTACCCACTGTCAAAGCCATCATCGATCAGGGTTGACCTACTTATTAGGTAAATTACTAAATTTCAAATCAATAAAAGCATATTCTGGCTCTTGGGGCGAATGGGGAAATCACCCTCACACACCAACTGAGTCCACTTAGAGACTGTCTGCTTTTAGAGCACCAGTATCACGAATATACTTTGTATCAATATAATCTTAACTTTTGAGTATAAATAGCAACATGAACCTGAACGACCTTTTTGTCTATAGCCAATACTTGGCACCTCAACATTTAATTTCACGTGGTGCAGGTAAAATTGCAGAATGTGAACATCCAAAATTTAAAAATGCTTTAATTTCATGGTTTATCAAGAAATATGGCGTCAATATGAGCGAGGCAGAAAGGCAGTCTCCAGAAGAATTCAAACATTTTAATGATTTTTTCACTCGTTCACTTAAAGTCGATGTTCGCTCGATTGACACCGACAAACAGTCGATTATTTCTCCAGTAGATGGCGCTATTAGCCAGCTGGGTGGCATAAAGCAAGGCCAGATATTTCAAGCAAAAGGCCAAAGTTTTAGTTTGGTCGAACTATTAGGGGGTGATATAGACCGCGCCCAACCCTTTATGGGAGGGGATTTTGCTACGATTTATCTATCACCTAAAGATTATCACCGTATTCACATGCCGGTGACGGGTACCTTGAAAGAAATGGTTTATATCCCAGGTAAACTCTTTTCGGTCAATCCGGTTACGGCTGAGAATGTGCCGCGTTTATTTGCTCGAAATGAACGTGTTGTGGCCATTTTTGATACCGAGCTAGGCCCCATGGCGATGGTCTTGGTCGGTGCAATGATCGTTGCCAGCATCGAAACCGTCTGGTCTGGTTTAGTAGCACCACTGAGACGTGATGTTAAGAGTTTACGTTATGATACCCATGAACAAATCACCTTAGAAAAAGGTGCCGAGATGGGGCGTTTCAAGTTAGGCTCGACAGTGGTGTTAGCCTTCCCTGAAAATAAAGCTCAGTTTATTGAAAGCCTGCAAGCAGGTTCTGCTGTTCAAATGGGCGAGACTTTCGGAAAAATCCAGCCTTAAACGACGCTATTATGCTCGCGTGATGGGGAAGCTAATCACTTCCTCAATACGTGCGGCCTGAAGTTTGATCATTAATAAACGATCCAGTCCCAAGGCAACACCCGAACATTCTGGCATCCCCTCTTTCAAGGCACTGAGTAAATTTTCATCAACAGGAATCGCTGGCAAACCAAGCCTTATCCTTTGAATATTATCTTCTTCAAAACGACGACGCTGCTCTTGAGCATCGGTTAATTCAAAATAACCATTGGCGATTTCCAAGCCATTTATATACAACTCAAACCGTTCAGCAACACGCTCACCCACATCATCAACTGTCAGCTTTGCCAGAGAAGCGTGTGATGGCGGGTAAGCATATAAAAAAACCGGTTTTAATTGTTCACCATCACACTGTCCTAAATTTGGTTCAACACAGATACTTAAAAGCACATTCAGATAGTCATCACGACTTAACTCTGGCAACGTTTCTGGGGAGGCCGAAAAACCTGCTTTTTGTGATGCCAAGCGAACAAGCTCATCGCTACTTGCTGTAAAAGGATTAATACCTAAATATAATTGGAACGCCTCTCGGTAAGAGATTTTCTCAAATGTCTCGTACGACTGGTTTAACACCAGCGATACAAGCTCTTCCACTTCAGCCATTAAGTGATTCAAACTAAAGTTTAAGCGATACCACTCCAGCATGGTAAATTCTGGATTATGCCTGTTTCCGGTTTCTGCATTTCGAAAGGCTTTACAAATCTGATATATTGAACCTGAGCCGGAAGCTAATAGGCGTTTCATGGGAAATTCAGGAGAGGTCTGCAAATAATAATGCTGCGAATCCAGCCCCGGAGCGACAGTGAGTGCTGAAGAAATACTGTCTAAACAGGGGTCTGTTGCTGTAGACCGGCTCAATAAAGGGGTCTCAACTTCCAAGACATTACGCGCATCAAAAAAAGCCCGGATTGAAGCATACACTTCAGCACGCGCTTTTATAGCGCCAAGACTACAACCGGGTTTCCATCGAGGATTAGGTTCTGGTGCAGATCTTGTCATCTATATAATCAAGACTTTGCCCGACTTACATATTCACCTGAACGCGTATCAACTTTTAATATCTCGCCAATATTGACAAATAATGGCACGTTAACCATTGCACCTGTTGTAAATGTTGCAGGTTTGGTTCCACCTTGTGCTGTATCGCCTTTCACACCGGGGTCTGTTTCTACGACTTCGAGTTCAACAAAATTAGGTGGCGTAATAGATAAAGGTGCGCCGTTATACAAAGTAACAACATAACTTTCTTGTTCTTTCAGCCACTTGATAGCGTCACCCACTGCTTTTTCATCAGCAGCATATTGTTCGAATGAGCCATCTGTCATCATGAAGTGCCAAAATTCACCATCGGTGTATAGATATTCCATGTCATGATCCATAACATCGGCAGCTTCAAGACTTTCACCCGACTTAAATGTTCTATCCCAGACACGGCCAGTTGCAAGGTTACGCAATCTAACCCGACTAAAGGCTTGGCCTTTACCTGGTTTAACAAGTTCATTTTCTATGACAGCACAAGGGTCACCATCTAACATTACTTTTAAACCTGAACGAAATTCACTGGTAGAATAATTGGCCATATTTCCTCACCTAAGCAGTCTTATTTAACTATATTTTTTAACTATATTTTTTAACTATATTTTTAACTATGTTTTTAACTACGATAAATTTCAATAGCATCTTAATTTACTTATAAAATATACCTTGCTACGGGTCGACCTAGATCGATACACTTTTATAGCATGTAATTTACTGACATTTCAAAGGCGCACATGATACAACTATCCACCACTTCTGTCGAAGAATACCCTTCAAGCACTAGCTGGAAAGAACGTTTAAGCCAAAGCAGATTGACTACGCAAGCGTTACTGCACTATTTAGAATTAGCTTCGCACCCATTAGCAAATTCTGAAGCCGAGAAACTATTTGAATTAAGCGTGCCACCGGGTTATTTAAAAAAGATAAAAAAGCAAGACCCTCTGGACCCTCTATTATTACAAATACTTCCTCAAAATCAGGAACTTATAGAGGTGGCCGGCTATACAGACAACCCTCTTGATGAGGCAGACTATAGCCCGGTCAAGGGTTTAATTCATAAATATAAACACCGGGTTTTACTCGTCGCAAGCAGTACTTGCGCTATCAATTGTCGATATTGTTTTCGCCGCGCATTTCCTTACGAAGAGCACCGGCAGTCACGTTCTGACTGGCAAAATGCGCTTGATTATGTTCGAAACAATGACCAAATCGACGAAGTCATATTAAGTGGGGGCGACCCACTAATTCAAACAAATAATGCTTTGTTGTGGCTTCTTGGCGAAATTGATTCAATCCCCCATATAAAGCGAATCCGTATTCATACTCGTATTCTAACATCACTTCCAGAACGGCTAGACGAAACCCTGTTAAATGGCTTGAAGGCACTAAATACCGCTTTAGTCATTGTGACCCATTGCAATCATCCCAATGAGCTAGGCGATGAATTAAAACCCGTTTTTAACCAATTAAGAGCCATCAACATCACCTTATTAAATCAATCAGTATTACTAAAAGACGTTAACGACAACGCCGATACCTTAACGACATTAAGTAAAGATCTTTTTCAACTTGGCATTCTGCCCTACTACCTTTTTTTATTGGACCCGGTATCTGGCGCTGCGCATTTTAATGTGTCGGAACAAAAAGCCAAAACACTATATGCATTGCTGCAATCCAAGCTTCCAGGCTATCTAGTACCAAGGCTGAGTATTGAAATTCCTGGAAACCCCTCCAAAACACTTATTAAGTTATCTAATTAAGGCAGGCTGAAACTTAGAAGCCGTTAACACTTACTTCAGTTATGACATATTTTCACATTTGCACTGTGACTTTTTCGTATTAAATCAAGACAATAATAGAATCCCTGCTATGCTATTTATAAGCGAACTATGGGTATCTTTTTTACAGTTTGCATAGCTCAGTGATTTTAGTTTGTTTACTTGGAATACTCTTCCTGAGCTTGTAAAAAAACACAGTACTCACGTTACCAAAGATGATTAGGATAAAATAATGCTTGGCTCAGAACTTAAATTGGACTTATCCATTCCGGAACAAACACTTATTAGCTTGTCATTTGCTGATCCAACACCCGTAGGATTTAAAGTGTGGGTAGACAATCTTCCGTTAGCGAATGTGGGTGAGATATCTAGGCAGCTCTACCAAGCCATCATCGAGTTAAATAAGTTAGTTATTGCCCCCTTATTGCGTTCTCAATTACTCGAGATCATTCGCCCTCCCATCGAATATGCCTGCAAGGAGTTATCTAAACACTTTCTTAATCAATCTATTGTGCTGCCAGAAAAACAACAAAAAATAGCGAATCTTGCACAAGCTATACAGATTCATTTGGCCACAGGTTATAAAATTGTTTTAATTGAAAGCATACCGAACCTTAACAATGACAAACAACGTAAGAACTTTGTGCAAGCTGCACATCGGTTATTTTCAGTGTATGGCCAAGTCATCCTCAGGTCATGCCAGCTTTACACTGTAACGCCTAAAAATATCTGGTTAGAAATGCATCGCGTTTATGTCTTCGCAGAAGCTTTAGATTTACTGAAATATAAAACAGAAGATAGCCAAAATAAATATCAAGTCGATACCCGTTTAGACCAGCCTTATAAACGCAACTTATTATTAAATAGTGCGCGCCCTAACCAACTAAGACAAAGCGATATTCAAGTTGCTTTTGATGTCTTTGAACTCTGGGCAGACTTCGTTGATATCGCAGTTGATTTAGTCGACTCATCCGTATTCATTGTCAACATGGAGCAAGATAGTACACCTCGCTACAAAAGCTTGATGAGCAATAGTTCACCACACCACTATGGCTTTGATACAAGTAATCTTGTTGAGCGTATACATTTTTATCTAAATCCTCTAGATGAACCTAATAAGGCGTCAAATGAAGCACTCAGTGTGCCTAAAAATGTTAGTGATATTTTACTTAATCATTTGAATCAAGCCCTTGGAGTATTAACCAAACGAAGCTTTAAACGCATTGCCAATGAAGGCGCATTAAACTTATGTGTTGGTCTAAGCGCCACGCATTATTTTTCATCTGGTAAAGTTGCTTTTTATAGTCAAATGCTGCAAAGCAATTCGACAGGCAAGGAAAGCGACAACAATATATTTCTGACCCAGGCCTTACGAAAAGATGCTTGGTCGGATGCCTATGATGCAGGTGGTCGGCAAGCATTAACACCGTCAGACGCTCCTATTTCATTTAACCACTCCGGCTCTGATGATAGCGCTGATGCCTATCCTAATTACGAAGTTCCGCTCATTAACACTAGTCCTGGTGGTTATTGTTTACAGTGGAAAGGTGAGATTCCGAGTAATATCCAAGCGGGTGAAATCCTTTCGATTAGAGAAAACACAAAACAACCATGGCGAATTGCGGTTATTCGCTGGATACGTCATATCAAACAATCAGGCACCCAAATTGGCATTGAATTGTTGGCACCTAATGCAAAACCCTGCGGTGTTCAGTTACTTCACAAAACCGGTGACCCAAGTGAATATTTACGTGGACTACTGCTCCCTGAGATTAGCGCAATAGGACAGGCCGCAACATTAATAACACCGAGACTGCCATTTCAATCCGGCCACAAAGTCTCTATTAAATTTGGTAATACTGAAGGTAAATGCCAGTTAGAAAAACGGATCTCTGCAACAGGCAGTTTTAGTCAATTTGAGTTGTCTGAACATTCCCACTTAAAAGAACAAAATCAAAAGCCAACGCATGATACACGTAGCCATGATAGTGATGATGATTTCGACTCTTTATGGCCTAGTTTATAACTATTAAAAAATATTTCACCATTAAGCTTCTACCCTAAAACCAAATAGACAAGCAAGCGATACTAAATGAGCAAAGTTAACAACACGATTTTTTTACTCATCCTGGATAAATCTGAAAATGATGCCGAGAAGATGATCAGCCTCATTCGCAATGCCGGGATACCTACGCGTGCCAAGAGGATAGAAGACGAAGAGGCATTACTCGCAGCGATTGATAGCCAAGCGTGGGATCTATTTTTAATTCGTGAAAAAGAAGCAGATTTTGATATTCATCAGGCTTTGGTACATATCCAAGAAAAAGACAGAGATATACCTGTGGTAGTGGTGAGTGAAGAATACGACCCAGACATGTCCGTTAAGCATCTCAAAGCAGGCGCAAAAGACTGCGTTCCATTCAAAGAAGAAAAACATCTAATGATGACCATTCGTCGTGAATTAGACAGCTTAATCGACAGGAAAAAATTACACCGTTTAGAAATTCAAATCCGGGACACCGAACACCGCTGTGAGCTTCTTTTAGATAGTTCAAAAGATGCTATCGCCTATATTAGTGAAGGCATGCATATTTATGCCAACAGCTCTTACCTTCAGTTCTTAGGTTACGATGATATTGATGAAATGATCTGCATTCCTGTTCTGGACACAATGGATGAAGCGTCACAAGTTAAATTCAAAGAACTCTCTAAACCGTTTACGAGTGATAGCAACTTTGAAGCCACAGAAGCCACTGGTTGTCGCTCTTTAAGGGAAGACGGTACATACCTTAATGCAACCATGACACTCTCGGCAGCAACCTACGATGGTGAATCCTGCCTGCAAATCATTATTCGCCCTGAGCATGACAACGCCGAATTAGCAGAAAAGCTAAAAGAACTAAGCCATCAAGACCTGTTAACCGGCTTATACAATCGTCAGCATTTTATGGAAGAACTCCATGCCGTCAAAGAAAATGCAATCAATGAACACCAACATTTTGCAATCCTCTACTTATCCATTAACAACTTCCACACCATAAAAAGCGAATTTGGCATTGCTGATGCAGATGTAATCTTAAGAGATATTGCCCATATCATTAGTGAAAATAAACTTGAAGGTCATAGTTTAGCCAGGTTAAGTGATGATGTTTTCGGTATTATTTCACCGACTCAAAATGGTGATAAGGCGCTCGATATCGCAGAGCATTATGCACAAGCAATTGGCGATCACCTGTTTGATGTCGGCGGCCGTACCATTCAAGTCACTCAATCCATCGGCGTGACATTAGTCACTGAAAATGCTCCTTCGATTAATGATATTTTAGGTCGAGCCCAGATAGCAGCCCAAGAAATCTCCAATGATCAGGCCATACAAGAAGGTAAACGAATCAACTTATTTGCGCCGAAGAAAGATAGCCACCTGGATGATCATGATATTGCCATTAGCTTGATCGAAGATGCACTTGAAAATGATAAATTCAAACTGTTGTTCCAGCCCATTATTAGTTTACGCGGCCAAGGTGATGAACATTACGAAGCATTTGTCAGAATGCTCAACGAAGAAGGTGAAGAAATATCCCCTTACGATTTCCTTCCACCTAGCGGCCCTAGCATGATGGCGAGCAAAATTGATAAATGGGTTATTTTGCAAACGATTAAGCAATTAAGTGAACATCGCTCAAAAGGCCATGAAACAAAACTTTTTATCAATTTAACTGCAGAAACGCTTCAAGATAAAACCTTTAGCTCGTGGCTAAATGTAGCACTAAAAGCAGCACGCCTGCCTGGCGATTCATTAATTCTTCAAATCCCTGAAAACAGTGCCATTAGCTATTTAAAACAGGTTAAAGAATTTACAAAAGACATTACCACGCTGCACTGCAAGCTATCGATTAATCAATTTGGACGAGCACTCAACCCCTTCAATTTAATGAAGCATATCGAGCCTGACTACATAAAACTTGAAGGTTCATTTACTAAAGATATGCAAAAAAATGATGAGTCAAAAGAAAGCGCCAAAGAAATGATAGAAACACTGCAATCAATGGGTAAGATCACCATTGTGCCCTTGGTTGAAAGCGCATCAATGCTTTCGGCACTTTGGCAAGCAGGCGTAAACTATATTCAAGGGTACTACCTACAAGCACCATCAAGCGATATGAATTATGATTTTGGCGATGAAGGCTGAAATTTACCAAGGAGCCTTAAATTAAGGGCAGCCATGCAGGCCTTCCCCTACAGTATCATACTGCGTAGTAGCTGGCTTCAACGTACCCGCATACACAATCTTTTAAATAGTTCAAAGCCCTTTTTCTTTGGCCAAATCCCAAGCTTTATCTAACTCTTCCAGTGATAAGTCTTGCATCTTTTTTCCTTTCTGTAAGACGTAAGACTCGATAAAACCAAAACGCCGCTTAAACTTATTGTTCGTACTTTGTAGCGCTTGTGTGGGATCAACCTTCAAAAATCTAGCCAGATTCATACAGCAAAATAAGACATCACCCAATTCATCTTCTATGCTTTTCCGGTTATCCAGAGCATTCTTCCCTGATATATTTGACTGTTCAACTTCATATTTTAGTTCTTGAATTTCTTCATCAAGTTTTGCAAAAACAGGGGCGATGTCAGGCCAATCAAAACCGAAATGCGCAGCAATCGTTTGTAGCGATATTGCCGTTTTCATTAAGTCTTGCTCGTCTGAAGCACCCGTCAAAACAGAAATATGTTCGGTAGTATTTTGCTTAGCCGGGTCGTTTTTTTGATCAGGCATTACGTTTCCGTTTAGCCTCAATGACATTCGGTAACTGCTTCACCTTCGCCAAAACATTCCCTAAAGAATCAAGATTAGTAACTTCCATTGAGACATTTATCATCGCGGTATTTTCTTGGGAATCAGAAAATGAGTTCACACCGATAACATTGGCCTTCTCATTCGCAAGTACAGTCATAATATCACGCAACAGACCTTCTCTATCGTAAGCCTGTACTTCAACATTAACACCATAAGCGGTATCAGATTCATAGCCCCATGACACTTCAATAATGCGGTTAGGCTCCATATCTTCTAATTGAAGAAGGTTCATACAGTCCTGACGATGAATGGAAACACCACGCCCAATCGTTATATAACCGGTAATCGGGTCACCTGGTACTGGCTGACAGCATTGCGCAATACTTGTTAGTAGCCTACCAACACCTTTTATACGAATATCATCTTTACCCGACTCATTTGCCTCACGCGATGTTGGCGCACTCAGACGTAAAGATAACTGTTTCTCTTTAGGCTGAAGTAGTTTTTGGGCTATATGAGCAATATGTGTTGGTTTTACATCACCTGCACCAATGGCAGCAAATAAGTCATCGACAACATCAAACTGAGTTTTCTCAAGCAAGTCTGGATAGTCTATTTCGCCTATCGATAAGCGTTTCATTTCATCTTCGAGTAAAATTCGACCATCAATGATATTCTGTGATCGATCTTGAAGCTTGAACCAATGCACAATTTTTGCGCGTGAACGAGACGTTTTAATGTAACCTAAGCTTGAGTTTAACCAGTCTCGACTTGGTGCTGCTTCTTTAGAGGTTAGAATTTGAATTTGCTCACCGGTTTTTAGCCAATAAGTGAGGGGCACAATACGTCCATTCACTTTTGCACCGCGACAAGCATGGCCCACTTCTGTATGTACTCGGTAGGCAAAATCAACAGGGGTGGCGCCATTAGGTAAATCGACAACATGACCTTCTGGCGTAAACACATATATACGGTCTTCACCGACATCGGAGCTTAACTGTGTTGCAATCTCAGAGGCATTACCAACATCCTCTTGCCATTCAAGTACTTGTCTAAGCCAGTTGATTTTTTCTTCGTAACCCGATGAACGGCTTTTTACATCTGTACCTTTATAACGCCAATGCGCGCATACACCTAACTCTGACTCTTCGTGCATTTCCTTAGTACGAATTTGAACTTCCATCACTTTGCCTTCAGGGCCAATCACAGCAGTATGCAGTGAGCGATAGCCATTTTCTTTAGGGTTGGCGATATAATCATCAAACTCATAGGGAATATGCCGCCATAGAGAATGCACAACACCCAAAACAGCATAACAATCTTGAACATCAGGCACTAATATTCTGAATGCCCGAATATCATAAATCTCTGAAAAATCTAGATTTTTCCGGCGCATTTTTCGCCAAATACTATAAATGTGCTTGCTTCGGCCTTCGACCTCACCCTTGATATGAGCATTCTCAAGCTCTAATTCTAGCTTCTCGGTGACACGCTGAACAAAAGAATCACGATCAATACGTTTTTCATCTATAAGTTTGGCAATTTTTTTGTAGGCGCTATCGTGGAGATACCTGAAAGACAAGTCCTCCAACTCCCATTTAAGATAGCCAATACCTAAACGATGGGCCAACGGGGCATAAATATCGAAGACTTCGCGAGCAACACGTTGGCGTTTTTCTGAGGTGGCATTTTTGACAGCCCGAATAGCACAGGTCCGTTCAGCCAGTTTAATTAAGACGACACGTACATCGTCAATCATGGTGACTAGCATCTTTCGAACATTATCTATTTGGCCTTGAGTCTGCCCCAAAACCGAGCCTTTAAAGGAGCGGTGTGTTGCAGAGATGGCTGCCATCTGGCCAACACCCTCAATTAATTTAGCCGTTTCTTCACCATAATCACGCTTAACATTATCAAGGCTGACTTTGCCTTCTCTAACCGCTCTATAGAGTATGGCTGCAATAATGGCATTTTGATCTAACTCTAATTCGACGAGAATTTGAGCCATTTCGAGACCTATTTTGAAACTATTATGACCTCTCGCCCAAATACGGTCTTCTTGAACAGATTTAGCTTCTATTTGTAAACTATCAATGCAGGCTTGGCGGACTTTAGCTGTATCACCAAAATCTGAAATCTGGCTGACTTTTTCTAACCAATGGTCAATTGCAGCTTCGCCATCTGCATCTTCGATATAGTCTTCCCGAACTTTAACCATCTTTCTTCCTAATTGAATATCGTTATCATTTTTTCTGGCGAACAAATACGGCGATTGACTCGATATGCGCAGTATTAGGAAACATATCAATCACACCAGATGCCTCTAGACGATAACCGTGAGTTGACAGGACACCCGCATCTCTAGCAAGGGTAGCAGGGTTACACGAAATATACACAATGCGCTCAGCATTAAAATGCTGTAAATAATTGGAAACAACTAATGCACCCGCTCTTGGCGGGTCTATCAAAATTTTATCAAATGTCTGCTTCGCCCAGATCGTATCTCGAAAGTCGGCATGTAAATCGGCACTGTAAAATTGTGCATTAGATAGCTGATTTCGTTTTGCATTTTCTGTCGCTCTTGAAACCATTGCTGTAGACCCTTCAATCCCAACAACCTGTTTGCAGTTTAAAGCGATCGGTAAGGTGAAATTTCCCAGACCACAAAATAAATCCAATACTTTATCGCTTTGCTTTAATTTTAATTGTTCTAAAGCCCGGTTTATAAGCATTTGATTCACTGAGTCATTTACCTGAGTAAAGTCTTGCGGGTGAAAAGCCAAGGTTAAGGTTTTAAGCTTATTTCCCTGAGCATCCAGAGCGCTAATCGAATAGCCAAGTTCCGATGCATTGTTATCTAGCGGCTCAGCTTGCTGACCCGCTTCAGCTTGTAAATATATTCTTACAGAATATTTTTCAGCAAAAGCTTGCAAACGTTGAATACCTGGTTTTGATATTGCTTTTATATGCCTTATCACAACAGCCTGCTGGTCATCTGAATTGGCGAGTTCAATATGGGTAATCGCTTTACTTTCAGCCAACGTATCAACAAGTTCATGCAAGTGGGGCACTAAGCGTGCGATAGATTCATCCAGAATGGGGCAAGCCTGAATGTCAACCAGCCTCTTTGTTTGTTTTTCACGAAAACCAATGACTGTTTTATTCACACTGGAATCAAAATAAACACCCAAACGTGCTTTGCTTCGGTAGGCTTTACTTGCAGATTTGATGGGTTCTAGCCAATGCTGTACCTCAACTTGGCCAAAGTGTGCATACTGTTCTTTCAGTACGGTTTCTTTGTGCAGCAACTGAGCGTCTGGCAACATATTCTGTAAGCTGCATCCGCCACAGACCTCAAAATATTCACAGAACGGTGCAATACGATCAACGGAAGGGCTTAATATTTCCACTACCTGCAATTCATCATAGGTATTATGAGAATTAAGCAAGCTAGCAGTAACGGTTTCTGTGATTAAAGCACCTTCAATAAATTGTGTTTTCCCTTTATGTTTGGCTATACCACGACCTTCATGACTGAGTTTTTCAACTTCCAACGTTCGCAAGGCCGAAGGATTAGCCTGGTCATCAAAAAATTCATTATTGTGACGCTTTCCTTTCTGTTTACGCTTTGTTTGTCTTCTTCGAGAAAATAAATTCTGAGCCATACGTATTAAGCCTTTTGCCAAAAAGTGCTATTTAGAAACTTTAAATAGCATTGCAGACGACACTGCCTTATTTTAAGAAAATACGCCTGTCGACAAATAACGATCCCCTCGGTCGCATATAATGGCGACAATCACTGCATTTTCAAGCTCTTTAGATAATCTCAATGCCGCTGCAACACTTCCGCCCGACGACACACCACAAAAGATACCCTCTTTAGAAGCTAAGTCTTTCATCGTTTGCTCTGCTTCTGCTTGCCCCATATCGATCACTTGGTCAACGCTAGAGCGATTAAAAATGCTAGGAAGGTAGGCTTCAGACCAACGTCGAATTCCAGGAATTGAAGCGCCTTCTTTAGGCTGAAGACCGATTATTTGTATTGCGGGGTTCTTTTCTTTTAGATAGCGGGAATTACCCATAATGGTGCCCGTAGTACCCATCGAACTCACAAAATGGGTCACCGTGCCTTGAGTTTGCTGCCAAATTTCTGGCCCCGTACCATGATAGTGAGCCAAGGGGTTGGCTTCATTTGAAAATTGATCGAGCACTATACCTTTGCCTTCAGATTGCATCTTTTGCGCAAGATCTCTAGCGCCCTCCATACTTTGCTCTTTACTTACAAAAATCATTTCAGCGCCATAAGCAGACATCGAGGCCTTTCGTTCCATGCTCATGTTATCTGGCATTATCAGTATCATTTTATAACCCTTTATCGCCGCTGCCATGGCTAAGGCTATCCCTGTATTACCGCTTGTTGCTTCTATCAAGGTATCGCCGGGCTTAATAGTCCCTTTCATTTCAGCTTGCTGGATCATACTTAATGCGGGGCGATCTTTAACAGAACCGGCTGGGTTATTTCCTTCTAATTTAACCAAAATAGTATTACTTGTATTTCCAGGTAAACGCTGAAGCCTTACTAAAGGTGTATTTCCGATGTAATCTTCAATAGTGGGGAATGAGCGCATTAAACAACATCCTATAGTTATACATTTAGATAGAGTCGATATTTCAAAATCAAAATAGAGGCCACCATTTTGTCTCAATAGCGCTCTCTAAAATAGCCTTATTTAGAATACGCTCTATGGTAGTTTTGATCATATTTAACCATAATATCGATTTAGGTGTATCCTTCTAAATCTTCGAAGAACCGTGTAATTTCAATATTCATGACAAAACAAACTATGAACTCACCCAGCCTACAAAAAACACTGCTTAAAAAATCAGCTATTCCTTTTGTTTTGATATGGGCTTTATGCATAATTTTTTATGGCTATGCCAGCATAAAAAATCATAAGACATCTGAGTTCGAAACACTGAAAGACTTAAGCTTTTCTAGCCGTCATATTATTCAGAGCCATCTTAGCGACTACAAGAAGAAAAACAATTACACAAACACGGATAATTTAGCCCACAAGCCCAGACAAAATATCAGGCACTACTTTGAATCCCTAACCAAGTCCCCGCACATTACGGCTATTACCTTGTTAGACAATCAACTTAATGTTGTTGAACACGTAGGCAGCTCTCTTATTGCAAGGCTAAACCCAAATCAATTTAACACACAAGAACCCGTCATCATCACCACAAAACATGAGCGTATTTTTGTTTTAGCACTGACAAATGATCCACTCAAACAAGATATCAAGCCCTACTGGCTTCTCATTTCTCTGAGTGAGAAACAGTTTGACTGGGTGATGCTAGAAACTATATTTTCCAGCCTTATTTTTTCTTTATTATTAATATGTCTATACATTTTATTTATTAAAATAAGCTCTAAAAGTTTAACGAGTGCATTAAATCAAGTCAGTGATCAATTAATTGCCATATCGAAAGATCAAAAAACCACTCTGGAACATGTCAATCATTCTCAAGAAGTAGATCGTTTAATCAACTCGACTAAACTCTTGGCCAAGAGGCTCAGTAAAACCAAAGAAGAAATGGCGCAAGAAATTGAGCAGACAACCGAAGACCTTCGTGAAACACTCGAAACCATAGAAGTCCAGAATGTAGAACTGGATATTGCCAGAAAACAGGCTGTCTTAGCGAATAGAACCAAATCTGAATTTTTGGCAAATATGAGTCATGAAATCAGAACCCCTTTGAATGGCATTATCGGTTTCACAAACCTACTGTTAAAAACAAATCTGGAAAAAAGACAACTTGATCATCTTTCGACAATCAAAAAATCATCCGAGCTTTTGTTATTAATCATTAATGACATTTTGGATTTTTCTAAAATAGAGGCCGGTAAACTGGTTTTGGAAGAGAACAAGTTAGAATTCCGTGAGCTAATTGATGACGTGGTCATGATGCTTGCACCTACCGCCCATACAAAAAATCTCGAATTAATTCATCTGCATTATCAAGATGTCCCCAGACAAATCATCGGGGACTCACTCCGAATCAAACAAGTCATTACCAACCTGGTGAACAATGCAATCAAGTTCACGAATGAGGGGGAAGTATTGGTGCGAGTCATGCTTGCCGACGATGATGAGGTTAAGGCTCAGGATTATATCAAGGTGTCGGTATCAGACACGGGTGTAGGCTTATCACGCGCCAAACAACACTCCATATTTAATGCCTTTTCTCAAGGCGATGCGACCACCGCTAGAAATTTTGGCGGTACAGGCTTAGGCCTGGCAATATCTAAAAACCTGATTGAGCAAATGGGCGGAGAAATAGGCTTTGAAAGCGAATTAGGCAAAGGCTCAACTTTTTGGTTTACCATACCTATTACCGGTGATCGTGAAGAATATGGCAACGTTCTACCCGAACCTGTAGACAATGTGATTCAGCAAGATCTTCTTCAGAATAGACATATACTTTGTTTTGAACCAAGACTAGCGTCACGGCTTGCCATTGAGCACCTTTTTAATTCTTGGGGCATCGATTTTCAATTCGTCGACAGCACCCAACAACTGTTAACCTTGGCACGCGTTGCACACACCAACATGACAGAAAATAAGTCTGCCTCTTCAGAAGCAGAACAAAATAATCTCGTTAGCCTTATATGCCTTGATAAGCACCAACTACATGCCACACAGCATATCCAAACAATTATCAATCTAAGAAAACTTGGTCAACAAGTACTTTTAGTGACACCCACACTAGACAGCTATGAAACTGAAATTATTCAACAAGCAAGTGCTCACTTAGTAAAACCTATTACCCGTGAGCGCTTCTATACCGCTTTATGTACATTGATGCTAGAAAAATACCAAAAACAAACCATCTTGAAAAAACTCACTTCATCTAAAAAAGCAGCCATGTCACGATCTAAAGAACCAGTGTTAGTGGTTGACGATAATGACATAAACCTTATGTTAATAGAGTCTATTCTAGGTAGTTTAGGGATTAATGCTGATACCGCTAATGATGGCTTTGAGGCCATTGAGTGTTGTGAAAAAAACAACTACTCGCTTATTTTTATGGATATTCAAATGCCAGGAATGGATGGTACGAGCTGTATGAAAAAAATAAGGCAGATTTCATCCAGCTATAAACAGACAGCGATTGTTGCACTCACAGCTTATGCTCTTCCTGAAGAAAAGCAAAACTTTCTGAAACACGGTTTTCAAAGCCTGATTACCAAGCCTGTTGATGAAACAAAATTGATCCAGGCACTGAGCATGTTTTTACCGGACTACAGCTATACTGAACCTGAAATACAGCCAAATATACATTCAAATAATGATGCACCAGAACGCCCCGCTGCCATCACTTTAACGTCAGAATCTCAAAACCATGCTGATGTAGAAACCCACAATCACCTTATTGATTTTGAAGATGGCGTATACCGCTGCAATGGCAACGAAGAACTTGCCTGCAGTTTTCTAAACAAATTCCTAGATGCATTACCAGAAGAGAAACGTCAAATTACACATTTACTTGATAAGCAAGACTATGCAAAATTAGAAGCTGCTATTCATAAATTACACGGAGCATGCCATTACTGTGGTGTACCAGCGCTTCGGG
>TARA_R110002074_G_scaffold231947_1_pt1 | contig 16815 bp, 10 predicted proteins | sample TARA_R110002074 | Tara Oceans TARA_R110002074 (sample SAMEA4397215) | marine metagenome | biome: Polar Biome; feature: [MIX] marine epipelagic wind mixed layer (ENVO:01000061); material: water (ENVO:00002006), including particulate matter (ENVO:01000060) such as... | depth 10-100 m | reverse complement strand
CGATATCGTATTCCAACAACATCTTAATAATCCGTCTTTCTTTTGCCGCGGCATCTGGGTCGAGTGCGACATAAATTGGGGTGTCGTTCCGTACAATCTTTCGTAATAGGTCGGACCCCGACCGTAGGGTTGAACCCAATATAGGAACAGCATTTCCTGCGACCAGTGCATCAAAAACTCCTTCGACCAATACTAGGTCCGAGTTCCAGTCAACAAATAGGTCATTAAACACTATGTCTTTCGACGCTCTTGGGTTTTTATACTTATAGCTATCACCAGTATAGGATCTCGCGATAAAGTAGCTACAATCGCCATCTTCGTCGAAAGAGGGTATGATAATTCTATTGCGATATTCACCTTCAAAACAATAGCCGATCTTCCACTTAAGAATATCGGCTTTTGTTATGCCCCTTGATTGAAGATACTTAAATGCATGCAATCCTGTAGCTGGTGTTTTTTCTGAAGTGAGGCTTATGAAAGCTTCCGGTAACGCCACCTTAGTCTCGTGTTCATTACCGACACTGTCCATAAAGAGGTCAGCAAATTTTTCCAGATCGTTATTGAAGAAAATTTCGTCCCATTTTTGTAGTTGTAAAAACGAACCAAACCTTCTAATAGCGCGCCTAATATTACGGCCGCGATAATCGCAAACCCAACATTTATAAGCATTTTTATCCAAATTAATAGAGAACTTGCGCTTGCGGTGATCACATGAAGGACAAGCAAAAACCAGTTCATTACCTTTTTGTATAAAATTACCAAACGTTTCATGCAATATTTTCCTTGCTTCTTTCTTGTTCATAATCCCTCATAAACAACTTAACACAAGATCTCATGAGAGTCAAACAAAAATTTACTTTTCTACTTCAACAAGCTCAATCTCAAAACTAAGATCTTTTCCGGCTAGAGGATGATTGAAATCTAATATAATATTATCATCTTGAATTTCATGAATTTTTGCCAAAAAAGGACCTTGAGGACCATTGCCCTTAATCATGCCACCAACCTCAAATTTAAAATCTTCACCAAATTGAGTTCTAGGTACATCTTGAAATGCATTGGGATCTATCGGACCATATGCAGCTTCTGCTTCTAAAGTGACTGACTTGGTTTCCCCCTCAGTCATTCCTATCACAGCTTTGTTAAATCCTGCAATTAAACGAGGTGAACCGACCTCAAAGTCAAGAGTTTTTCCTCTTGCTCTAGAATTATCAAATTCTGTTCCATCATTAAGAGTGCCCTTATAGTGCACTTTGACACTGTGTCCATTTTCTACTTTCATTATATCTCCTGTTTATTAATAAAAATAATATCTGTATAATAACATGCCTAAGTCTGCATGTCAAACTTTAATTTTCAATTTCCCAGCCGGCTTTTGCTACAACTATTGCGTCAGCACGATCATAGCTTTCTGGTTTTGGATTGCCGTGACTGGTATATTCAATCTTAAAGGCTGGTTCCGTTTCTAGTAAGTGTTCAAGTACAACTTTTTTGGCTTTCTGACCGCGCGGTACTTTGATTCCAGCATGTTTTCTGGCGGCAGTTGCACCAACATATTCTGGGCGTATTTCAAATATTTCAAATAATAACCACGACACTATGCCATTAAATTTTTGTAAAGTAGCCATTGTTTTTGCTGAGGAGCCACCTGAATTAAAAAATGTAAATGGCTGTTCAACATAGATGTGTTCGATGGGATAATCTGAATTGCCCATGCGCATTGAATCATCGTTATTGCACTGATACATTTCATACAGATCTAATATTTTTTCTTTAATCGCTATTGTTTTGTCAAAAACATTCTTATATTTTCTTAAATCAATTGAACCATAATATACTAATTGCTCATCTGCTACAATAGCAAAGCCAGTTATACTAGTTGATACGTCGACACCTAAAATCATATCTTTATTATATTATATATCCAACTTAATTTTAATAGCTAGATCTTGTTCTTCTTCTTTTAAAACAGGATTCGATAAAGTGGCTATACCAATAAGTTGTTTTTTGTCATCATAAACGGCAACTTTAGAAATATACACTTGTCGTTTAAAATCTTCTTCATAATTGGTATAACTTGAAGATACTGTGTTTTTTATCAATCTGTTTTTATTTTCTTCATAAACATGTGAAGAGGTGAAAGTAAGCTGTTCTTGATCATATTGTAAGAAAGTAGGGTTATTTGAATAATTTACTTTGCCGCGAGGTGCGCGGGCATACATTGTTAATGTCTCCGTTTTGGTTACTCCTTCAAATGATAAACCAAACGATGCCGTTAAAAGACTTTGGTTGCCGACTGCATCTGTTTTATAAGAATTACCGTCTCTAACACCGGCGCCCCAATATTTCCACCTAGGTTTTCTGACTGACACTGATTCTGATTTATCCACAAGAGATAAGCTATCGCCAGCGAGCGTCCATGATCCTGTTAATAGTATGAAGCCCTCGTTGTATAAAACAACACCAGCCACAGAGCCAGAGCCATTGTTTCCATATGGACCAACTTGAATAAGCTCGCCGTTCTCTCTTTCATCTTTTAATTCTGCAATTAAAGAGCCGGTAAAATACCACTGAAGAGAGACCGTACCCGGTCTAATTTTAGAACCATAAAATATTGACGGTATATGAATTAAGTTTAATTCTTGTTCGTCTTTGTTCCATCCGTCTTCGCTGTCATCTGCGCCGTACGAAGAAGAAACAAGGTAGTGAGGACTCATTGTTCCATAGTGTTCCAGCATTGTTCTTAACGACCAATATGACATGTTGTGATTACACAACGTTTTATGCGTATAGGTGCCATGGCATCTGGATCCAGATGGCGTTGTTATAAACTCTCTCCGAATACTGGCAGTTTGGGGATAATAACCAAGTATAAGATCCCCATATTCAGCACTATAGAAGTCCTCGGCGGTTTCAGTACCATCAATAGAGAACGATGCGCGAGAGCCATCTTTGATAACAAAAGGGTATATTAACGGATTAGGGTTACCATCAGAGCCTGAAAGTCTGTCAATATTGTATTCATACAGATTAATACACCCAGCATCAGACATCCATATGTTGCCGGGATTAGCCGATGCAGATTGAAACTGACCGGTCTGAACTCCCCTGTTGTTATAGTAAACAGTGCCGCTGTAAATGAAGAACTCACTTTTAGGGTGAGCTTTCATCGTATTAATTAATACGTCATTATTACCGAACTTACGGTAAGACACTTTAGTAGTCCAATCTAACGCGGATTGTCAACTCGTTATCAACACTTTTCTTGAGAGGTTCCGAAAGTTTTGCAACAGCTAACAATTCATTTGCGCCATTGTATAAACCAACTGTAGTTACATAAGCAACCGGGTTGTCAGAAGCCAAGTCTTTGACTTTGATCTTGCTGCCTGTCACGTATGTAGGGTTTGAACTGTAATTAAACTTATTGGCTGGAGCCCGACAAAAGTAAATTGTTGAATTTAATTCTGTAGTATTATTGAACTGAATATTTTTTATTCTGTGTCTAAGTGCATTACAGGCACCACTGATAGAAGACTGTACCAAGGTTTGCTCAGCAGTCAAATCTGCTGTTGTATTTAAATCTGCGCTGCCAAAATCAGCTACGTCGGCAAAAATTGAGGACGTAACAACAGCCACACCAGCTTGATAAAAGATAGCTCCGTATCCAATATCACCGATAGATGCAGCAGAGCCAGTATGCAAGATAGCGTAGTCGCCACCATCGCAGTTGACAACACCGGTACCATCAACACTCGCAGCATAATCACCCAATGTTATATCGGCATCATTACCACCGGTAAAGGCAGATGGCACATTTACTGATGTAGCTGCATTCCAGTTTGAAGCATCACTAAGGGTAATGCTTGTATTTCCAGAAGTACCTACATTATCTTGAGTTAAGACAACTTTTCCGCTGCTAGGATTTGTGGATGTGATAGCCAATGTGGAAGCATTGATTGCGGTATGTAGAGCAGTCGCAAATCCTGCGGCGCCGCCGCCGTCGACTGCTGTGTTGGTTCCAGAAGCACCGTCACCCGTATCATCAACCTCAAAGACAACCGTAACCGGAGTTGCTGCATTGTCAATAATGCTTATGGTTGTTGTTTCATTTGGTTTGTCACTGAATGTGAAAGTAGCAGTGCCCGGACTAGCATCAAATGCAGTGCCGTATGCACCCCTACCGAGTGTCATTGTAAACGAACCTTTCTTAATTTCATCTTTTACTAACAATCTAGACAGACTGATAATGAACACATCTTTCATCTGGTTTACTTGATCAAGAACCAAATCAGACTCAAACTGCCTAATGTCGTTTTTCGATCCGGTGTACCCAAGCAGTACTTGCGCAAATTGATTGTACATGTTAATTTTCTTGGCATTCTGGACATTGCTGCTAGAAGATAAGGAGGACGCTGCTGCATATCCACAAGTTAAATCAAAAATGTGATTTGCAGAGGAACTTAGATATGGATAATCGTAAACAGACTGAAACATACCATGTGTGTAGTCTTTGATATTTTCCTCTGTATCTCCACTAACATAAGTTCCACTTACTATGGAACCGGTGAGTGGGATCACTTCGTGAAGAAATGTCCTTGTTGTTGTGGTATCAGTTGTTGTACTGATGGGCTCAAATGATCGAACTGGCATTTATTTAACTCCGTTTATTCTTTTTGTATAATTCTAATTGGTAATTGGAGAGTATCTCCAAGCTGGTTGACAACTTTTACATTCGTATCAATAAACTTATACGTTCCGGATGCTCCGGAAATCGATTGTCCTGTTTTACCGTATCTTGTAAAATCATCATTAGAAAGTATCTTCGTATCAAAATTCATTGCTGTTGCATTGGCGCGCGGACCGGCAATAACCGATGTGTCTGTGTCGGCTTTGTTATCGTTTTGACGTTTGATAACTCCGTTATTTATTGCTCTAATGCTCGCCATCTTGTGGTTTTTCATATTTCGATCATTAGCAACAGGCGTCCCACCAGATAAATTAAATTTAACGTTGGAGGTTCCAGACCCAGCATTGTTGTTGAATGTGCTGCTTGAATCTGGTCCAAGCACTTGTGTTATAAATCTTGTATCAACAGATACTTGATAATTACTATCTTGTAATCCGTTTGAGGTAATATAGTTTGTTTTATTAGAGGGGGTTCCAGAAATTTCAGCTGTGTCTAATCCAGATTCTAAAACAACCTTGGTGCCAGATCTCTGTCCTGCTTGGAGCACCTGCAGATTACCTCCACCCGAAACTCCACCAAAGGCTGAAACCAACGCATCTGCGGTAACACCATCGTTAATTGCTAGATAAAATACATTGTCTCTCTGGCGTGCAGATTCAGCGACTTTGTCGTTTTGTTTTATTTTTGGTAAATAAAGCAGTCCCTGATTAGGTAACGATAATAGACCATAATTTATATTTGCAGATATACCGGTGATTGATTCTAAAACCGGTGTCTGTAAAATTTCCAGGTCGTAATATGCCGAACCAGATGGGTGATTTTTATTATATAAATTATAATTTATTTCATCGTCTCCTAGGGCAAATTTAACAATCTTGAAATTGCCCTTTGCCATTCTTTTTCTGCCAATATCTGTCAAAACTGCATCCAATATGATGTCGCCTGAGTTATCTAAAAAAGCCATTTATTATCCTCTTTAACTAAATAAATAGTAAATTTCATACAAAGAGTTTACTATACTTAATTATTTTTTTAAAATTTATGTTCCAATATAACGAATTAATCTTATCGGGACCCGAAGTCTCGAATTTGTTGTTCCGCCTATAATGTAAATAGTCGTATCTATATAATCGAACTTGCTTGTTGCCAATTCACTAAAAACTATTTGATCAACGTAGCCATACTCTGAATACCTGAAGTCTCTATCTCCAGTAGAAGTCGCTTGAAGCTCTTGATCTATTAATGGGTTAAAAGCAATTACCGAACCCCTAGGACCATTAAATTCAGAATATGTTGTGCCTGTATCGCCTTCGGCGCCCTCTGAATCATATGCAGCAATCAAGTTTGGGACACCTCTTGATATAAAGGTAGCGTATGAATTAAACTCACTTTCAAGAGATATTGGTGGTGCCTCTTGAGCGGTCTTAAGATTGATAATGGTTTCGCCACTGGCGTAATTTTCAAATCTTGATGCATCCGAGATACCTACCATTTTTCTAAAGTATTTGTTATCAGCATAAATAAAATAATCATGATCTAACAAGAATTTTTTAATTATATAATTATTTCTATTTTCTAGCGTTGGTCGAGTGTCTTCCGCGGCGCCTGGGGTGGTTTGTATTCCAGATTCAATTACTATTTTTGTATTTTCTAATTTGTTTGTTGTTAAAAATCTAAAATTTGAAATAGTATCTAATTTTTCTGTTGTTTCGTCATTTACAGATAAGTAATAAACTGATCCACTTAGCGTTGGAGAAATATCGAGTTTTTTATTTGTTTTTAAAATTGGCAAATACATTATATACGCATGTAAACTTGGATGTATTTTCTCCAACTCTTCTTCAGTTAGATACAACACCCCTTCGTCGTACGACTGTAAGCCATACCTTATGTTTTTGTTTTTATCTTGAGAGGCTTCAAATAATTTTGAATTTTCAATAGCAGATCTATATGGGGTGGCACTCCATGTAGTTGTATCGTCTGGGTTGCCATCGATCATATTTCCAATATGTTTGCCCACTAATAACTCGTAGTCTAGTTCATCGTCCCCTAAAGCAAATTTAGCAATTTTAAATTTTCCTCTAGACAATAGTTTACGCCCCTTGTCAGTCAAGGTTGCTTTAATTACAATAGAATCACTGGTGGTTGTGTATGCCATATAAAAATAATTAGTTTACACTTAGCATTTTAAAAACTAAGTGTGTTAACTTATTATGCCTCCGGATGTTGAAGTTTCAGAAAGATCTTTCTCTCTAATATTGTATACTACATTAATATCTAATTTTTTATTAGTTTTTTTCGATGTTAATCTAATTTTAAATTTCTTATCCCAAATTGAATCATCTGCTAATCCAACTTTAACATTATCAATTTCACTATTAGCTTTCTTGGAAAAATCAGCTTTAGATGTATCTAACATTAGCTGTTGGATGTTTGGTTCCAGCTGAAAAATTCTCTTAAATTGTGTTGAGGTGTCTGTAAAAGGATCTGTTTTGAAATTACTGGATTCATAAATGTCAAACAAAGAATAAATATATCCACCATCATCATGTAATTCAGCTTCGAGTATTGTTGAAAGCTGACCAGGCATGCCGTTTTCGTTGACAAATCTAAAAACATAATAATATTTTTTATTTGTGTTTATTTTATCAGCTGCAATGAAATCTTTTCTATTAAACTCAGTGTGTGGAATTCTCAGATCTATTCTGCTTACTAATTTACCATCAAAATCACTAAATGACATTGGCTTTTTAGTGGTTCTAAAAATCTCTATAAACCTTGCTGGGGACTCTGAAAACAACTGTATACCCGTTGTCGTTGTCATGTCTTTATCGTTCATATAAGAAGACTTCATTGATATATCATCATCTGTTATTGGGATGGGGTAGGTTTGATTATTTTTAAAGCCATCCGCAAATAAATTAAATCCAATTTTTTTACTATCGTCAATAAAGTGAAACGGAACAACACTAATGTTATTGGGTGGATTATCGTGGACGGCTATTGTTTTTTCAAAAATCGGTACTTCAATTATTTTTATACATGGTTCAATATTTAAATAAAAATCTGCTAGTTGGGGGAATTCAGATATATCTTGTCCATTCGTTGCAAATGTGTTGATTTGTGTTAATGAGGATTGCTCAGATATATCTATATTATCATATTCCGTTACCACTCCTCCGCCCGGAGTGTCAGTGTCTCTAACAGTAAAAAGTTGCTCTGCTAGCTCATTAGTAAGTGGATCATAAAACTGGACACAGTAGCGATCTAAATTACCATCACCATTTAGGTCATATACCCCTATTTGTTTTGTAAGTCTAAAATCGCTGTATTTGTACTTGTGTGACATAACAGCAACGTAAGCATATCCTTTATATGTATAGTTTTCACCATATTTGACTTGTGTATCAACAATAGACATGTCATCTTGAGCATGGGCTGAGTTAAAGCACCAAAATTTTTGGATAATGTTTTGTTTTGAGGAATCACCCGATGGTTCACCTCCGTGTTTTTCTACTTTATAAGCCAGAACCTCATGATGTCTTTCTACTGGATTCATCAGTGTTTCAAATATCTTAGTTGACAGATCTGTATATCCGCCTCTCAAAATATCATCCTCTGTGGCGATTTCTTCAAACTTTATATTGATAAGATCATAAAAATATTCTTGTGTGGCATCAATCGTATTATCTAATACTTCTAGAAGATTCTTGTTATCTATAAATCTGTATAATGTGCTATCTGAATAAGTCGAACTGTGGGTTATTTTTGGTGGTCCCATGAAAGCAAAATTTTCATTTAGAGCCTCATCGTAGTTATTATATGTATACAACAAAAACTGTACCCAGTCAAGGGTTTTTAATTTTAAATTATTGGTGGCGGCTACTCTGCCTGAATTTAATTCATATATAGAGTTTATATCATATGTTACTGTGTTATATGGCAAATTAACTATTGTGCCTTCGTCCAAGTCTTTCAAGATTTCTAGAAATTTGGAAGAAAACTTATTGTCTTCTATAATATCCCTTATTCTATAGGGAGTATCTTTAGAATCCATCGATTCTTCTCCCGTTATTAAAGGTTTTGAAAAATCAAGCGTGTAATAATCATCATGCTCAAAACTCATTCTTTCTACCGATTTGTTTCTTTTGAAACTTATTTCTATATTCATCATATTGGCAGAAACATCTAATTTTTGATCAAAACCAGAAGCAGCAAATTCATATGTTTCAATAGCCGATAAGCTGTCATCTCCCACGTATTCACTAAAGTGGCGATAATAATTTTGATCAAATATTATGTTCTGCTGTATCATCATTGCCCTTTGTTCAACTTCTAAGTCTTTTGGGAGCGCTATCCAATCTCTACCAAAATATGTGTTTTTCTTAGCGGTGTAATAAAGAAAAGGTTCAGGATAGTAATATTTTAATAAATCTTTTATTATTCCGCCGGCAGGTTCGGTTATTTCAGCGCTGTCACTTACTTCGCTTAAGTACTCGGTCCTTGCATCCGCAAAAAGAACAGAAAAAGGTGACATGGGACCGGTGCCGCCAAATATAAACATATGAGTGTATGAAAAATTATAATTAGGTAGTAATAACTCATTTTTTGCAATTGACCAATTTTGATAATTTTCAACATACTGATCGTAATCATTATAATTTGATTGTATTTTCCAAATAGATGTTAAATCGGAACTTCCTCCCCTTTCAACATGTTCTTTGTAAGAATACGGGTGTCGAAAATTAACTTCAGTATCATAGAAAATTGTATTATCGTCTATTAATCTTGGATATACCGTATCTCCAAAAGTCCCGCCCATAAAATATGTGTTCCAAAAATTATCTCCAGAAGCCCTATCTTTATTGGCATATAGCCTTACAGGAATTTTGTAATTTGGTAGATACGCATTTGGATTGATTTTTTCAATTCTGGCTGGGTTAATTTGAATTTTTTGAATTATACTGTTGTGCTCCTCAGACGGCTCTGCTCTTATAACCGGTCTTCCTCTTAAGTCAACCTCGGGATCGTCGGGAACCTTTAGAGCGCGCGAAGGTAAACTTTCACTAATAGCGTCAAATTCTTCAAAAAACTTGTAATGCTCTTCGCCATCATCATTTGTTTTTATTAGGTACATTGTACCAAGGGCTTTGCGTAAGTTGTCGTTTGAGTTTTGTGTAATATCTTGTGATAATAGTTTTAAAATTTTTCCAGAAGCCATTGTAAATTCCTTAGATTAGTAGATTGATGTGTCGATGTCCGTAATAGATTCAGGCATTGCGCCGGTTCCACCGGTGGGTTCCATAGACCCAGCTGTTATAGGTCCGCCGCCGGGGGTGCCCGGGCCCGCAGACGGCGATGATTCTGCTCCGGTGCCGGGACTGGGCGCATCCTGTATAGACAACTCAACAGTACCCATTGAGGTTACGTTACCATAATTTAAAGGTTGGTTTTTTTGCATTTTTATATCTGATTCTCGATCTATGCTAGTACCAACAAGGTTGGCTATTTTATCTAACCTATCATCAATAAGCGTCGATGAAAATTGTAATACATAATCTTTTGTTTTAAATCTTTGTTGTATGTCATCAAGTATGTATCTGGGGTTGTCGCCTGTTATTTCATAACTATAGCTAACTATATACGATTCGTTGTCCTCTGAAAAAGCCCCGCCGGTGGTGACGGGTTTATCTTTAGGTATAGCCATGCGCGCGGTGTAGGTTCCTGTTTCAAGATCATATATTAACATAGACCCGCCAACAAGTTCCGAGAACATGGTGTAATCGCTTGTCGATTGGTACCAATCAGTCGGTTCCATATATGTTATTAAGTCGGTCCACATAACTTCTACAACAGGATTTAAATCCCAAATACCATAGCTTAGCCCCGTGGTGCCACCGGTGTCAACGAAGAAGGAGTCTATCCCGGGGGTGGCGCCCGGGCTTGTAGGACGGCGGTACCCTGAAGCGTTTCTATTAGCATATATTATTGCTCTTCTTATGTGGGTGCTATATGGAGCTGTGTTATATGCACTCTGAACATATTCTTCAAAAGTTGTTTCATCATCATCAGCATCTCCACCAAATTGAAAATTAAGGCTTAAGCTACCGCGTGTTACATTGCGTGCATTGTTGGTAGGGGCAGAAAAATATCTTTGTTGGTATCTAGAAAGAAAAGGGGTATTAATATCTAAAAAGCCGGCAGGTGAGGTTCTTGGTAATCCATTTATCGCTGCAGACAATTTTTTCATCATTGCTTTACCAGACATGTCGATGGTGTCGGTAGTGGCTGAAACCATGAAACTTCCAGCGCCACCAGCCTCGTACGCGGGGGGTGTATATCGACCGGAAGTGGTGAAACCGAACTCATAGGCAGACTCTGCGGCGCCTTCTGCAGAAATTCCGGGTGCGTCATAATATCGATATCCGTATTCTTCTGGAGCCAAAGTCATTTCATATACAGGAGTACCACCGGTTGAACTTACCGGATAGTCAGGACCTACTTCATATGAAGGGTGTCGACCAAAATACATAAATTCGAACTCAGCTTCAAACATTTAACGCTTCCTTCGTCTAGAGCTTGTGTTTTTGTTTACAAAATATCTACTTTGATTATTGACTTGGTGACTAAGATGAGGTGTACACATATCCTTAGCTATTGATACTAAAGGTCTTTTTGCAGATCTTGATCTCATTCTTAAGGTATTGTTGTATATATCTGTTTTTGTTTCATCTTGTTCATAAAATGGATCTTCAGTTGATAAAAATTTATCTTTTGCATCTGTTAATTCTGGCGTTAACGTATTAATGTCGGGATCTATAATATTTGGATTATCTATTCCTGTGTCATTATTCTTTGCACCCACAAGACTAAAATCGGCAGTGTAATCGACATCTTCATCTGTATTTTCAGTAACCATAGTAACTCCCATGACATGTAAGATGTTTTCAGAAAGTTCAACTACAGATCCTTGCTCTTTGGATCTTATTAGTGTTTGTTCATGTCTAAATATTTCTGCTGCAGATTCTAATGCAAACGCCACTGGGTTTTTTGAGATGTCAACTATTTTACCGTTGGCTATTACTTTTGTTTGGTTATTCATAATTTTAATTAGTTCGACTGCAAGAAAACCTATGATGTGACCCAGCCGGTGCCGCTGTCACCCGTGACCCAATCAGTATCAATTCCTGCAGGCAATTCTATTACGTCTTCTGGGACGGGATAATCATCATACATATCATTAAGCTTATCAGTATCGAGAACACCTTCGTTAAAAAGTTGATTATAGTCGGTTCCAATGGGATTTTCTGCATCAAGTAAGTTTCTAAAGACAGCAAAAGTTCGGGCTTCTCCCACAGGAAGCGGATCATAAACAGCACTCCTCCCCGGCCAGAAAGCAATTTCTCGATTGCTTCCTCGAATAATATCTAATAATGCATTATTTATTATTTTAATAGCATATCTAAGTTCCAAATATTGATTTTCTTGCATTACCCGTACGTCGGCTTCCGAACGTTCGCGGTCGCCTGTAACTGCTTCGTAAGCTGAGTATCCAGAGCTGTCTGTCTCGGCGGAGGCGATAACCTCATCGAGTGTCATTACATCATCCCCACCAACAAATTCACCTGCTGAACCAAGATAATAGTGGTTATAACCAAGAAGATAAGCTACATTGTCGCAATGCTCTAATTTTGGCATAATTTGGTTTTTTATAACATACAGTAAATTTTGAGCTGTGAGTCCTGTCCTATTTCTATCCTTTGCTAAGCTGATCTCTAAGCCGCCGAATTCTGTCGCCCCAGGCGATGCGCTGTCTGTCGCAGTTGCGTCAAAGGAGCCATGATATTCAAAGGAATCGCTACCAACGTATGCGCCACCGGCAGTTATATAATTGCCTATCCTTAACATTACTGATTTGGCATAGATTAAACGGTCTGCGGGGGAGCCAAATGATGATACAGCGCTGGGTTGAAGAGTGCTTTCTTCTTCATTTTTAATTAATAGATTTCTTATATGGTAATAATGAAAGCGCTCGTCGAGTGTGGTCGTTCTGTCTTCGACAGCCCACAGGCTTGTGGGCGGATTGGGAACATACATTTTAGGTACATACGAAGCTACGTCAAGAGTGATGTCCTCTTCCTTGTATGCATCAAGAAATTGTTCTCCATATATTGGCTGATCAATACTAATAGAATTAACAAAGTGATGTTCTTTGCTAAAAAACGCGAGATCGTCTGCTGATGGTAATCGCCCCTCATCTCTAAGATGCTCTGAATCAGAAATCTCTAAAATACGATCATAAATGTGCGGTGTAGGAACAGCAGATATTGGAACTTCTTCGTCGATGTGAAAGGGATTAAAAAACATTATAAATCTTCTATATTCTGTTAAGAACGCTCTTAAGTTTTCTAGCGTGCCCCTTTCGGGTGACATTTTATTAACCAAATCAACGCTGGCTTTTATTATTGTTTCCTCTTGACCCGTGTTCTCATCCGCGAATTCATCAAAAAATGTTGCCCTAAATGAATTAATAACAAATGCCGCTTTTATCCAGGCTTTATCTTGAGGATTTGGATATCTAGCATTTATTGCATCTACAAAAAATTTATTGAATTGATTTGTTATGTTGTTGTAGCTACACAATTCCTCTGCATATAAAACATAGTCTTTCAAATCTTGATATACTGACATCACAAGACTGTAAACTTGCTCGACTATAAATGCCATGGTTTTATCTTCAACAATTACATGCATAATATATTGACTACAAGGATCTTCATAGTTGTTTTGAGAAATTAATTCATCCGCTCGAACATCATCCTCACCATAAATTGTATTATAATATGCTATATCATCACCCATCCAGTCTTTAAATCTAAAACACATCAAGCGATAACCATCTCTAATTTTATATCCTTTTTGTAAGGCTGTATCGTCTCCGTAAGGAGTAAAATGACCATAGCCCTCAAGTCTATGATTGTAGGAGGAGCCGGCTACGTCGAAGTTAACAAACCTAAGCGCTGAGCGACTTTTGCTATATGATGACATGTTTGAGGTGTATACTTGAACCTCTGGGAATCCTATTCCATTTCTTTGGAGATCGTCCAAGTTAAGGATACCCACCCCATCTGGGTCTGATGTAAAATTAGTTTGTCCATAGTAGACGCTTTGAAGAGTTTTTGGATAATCTAAACTTGTATCCATTGTCATAGCCTGTACAGCCCACATTCGCATCCCGAGGCCAGCATTTAATTCACCAGTCGTTGTGTCTCGGGCTAGCGGCGCCTCGTTTCTAATCATTCTTACAGTCGAAACTTTAAAATACTCATATGGTACTGCAATACCTAAAAACCTGTGCAATGCTGACAATCTAACAACCTTTGCTGCCTGAGATTGTTGGTGGAGTGCCTTTTCCCAATCGAAGAAAAAATGACCAGTATTTCTACACAACAAATTTCCTTCGGTAATGTCGCGAGAACCAAATATAGTTGAAATCACTTCCCTTTCTGGATCACTAAATAATATGTCATCTACAGTTGTTTCTGCTAGATTCTCCCAATACGGCGCGTACATCGACGTGCCCTCCGGCATGGCTTCTTCAGCGGCGTCAATCTCTCTTTGGACATCCCCCAAGAGTTGTTCATAATCAGTCTGCCCTTCGGTAGTACCGCCAATTCCTTCAGGCAAATAATCTTGATTGGCTACTTTTGTTGCTCTAGATATAGAAATCCATTTTCTAGGAATATAATTATCGGAAACTTCTTCGGCTATACAAGAAAGCACCCCAACCATCTCCTGTGTAAATGTTTCATCAGGAGTGCCCGGTAGCGGAGGTATATCACCGTCGTCATCATAATCACCGTCGCCGTTTATGTCGAGACCGCCGTAGCCCGCCAAGCCGAGTACCGTAACAGTGATAGTCGTTGTTCCCATTTCACCGGTAGCTGGTGGGCTGGAGAACTTATATGGTGCGGCATATGAATCTTTTACGAATTTCGTCGGTCTTAGGTCGCTTACAATAGCATTAAGTATTAATTTTTTATTTAGCACTTCTTGCGTCATTACTTTTTTACTATATACTACCATTGCATTAACAATTTCAGCATAAAGCTTTCCTGATGCTGTTGCTTGTGACTTTAATGTGTATGTTTTTTGAAATCTTTTTAATTCACTAAAAAGATTAGTTGAGTTACTATACCGGGATAATATATATTGTAAATTGTCCGCATTATTTTTTAAATTTGGATCCCAACCTAATTTTGATTTATATTTTTTAACTATATTTTCAAGATTGGCAATAATCTCGCCTCTATTGACTGGCTCTTCAGCATAATATTTGCCATTTAATGCTTGAATTGGTATTCCATCGTACGGTATTCCTTCTTCATTGACAAAGATTTCAGTAAAAGAATCATCAATTGAACCATATTTTAAAGCTGATTCGTATGTTATTCCCCCAAAGTAATTATTGAATATGCCGCGGGGTGCTGTATCTCTGCCGATGCCCTTGGAACCAAACAGTGCGCCGCCCTCATTTACATCTAATCCAATTGTCGCTATAACAAGCATATCTGGTATTCGAGAAAGTGTAAGTGGTGTCGCATCGTTATCGTAGCTAAGCTGTAAATTTATTCCTGTAATTTGTATGATTTCTTTACCATTTTCATCATAAACTTCTCTCATAATTAACTCTGCGTCGTCACCAACACCGCCGGCAGTAAGCAATTCAGTCAGTTTCATTTTGGATTGCATTTTGTTAAACACATCTTCAGAATCCTCGATAACCTCTTCTAAAAATGTTGCTATATGCTTGTTCATAAAACTCATTCCATCTGGTACTGCTGAAGTTTCCCATTTTCCATCGAGTGCTGTGTCTTCTGATGCGGCGTCCATGCCGGCCATTGCAAAGCCGAGCAGCGAGGGACCGCCTGTAGATCGAAAGTACGGATCTGACATTTCAAGGGGAGTACCGGTAGCATAATAAATATATGTCGGCAGATCACTATATGAAGATGTCCATGGACCACCGGGTCGATTTCCATAAAAAAGTTTATTAAATACGGAGCCGGCTGTATTAGTAGAGTTGGTCATCGTGCCCGGAGTAGAAAAGTAGTATAGCCCCGTTAGTCCATCTCCGGCGAATCCCACCCCATCTTCAGGATAAAAACCATCTGGCATCGATTCTACGCCACCAGTTGTTCCACCGCCGGCGCCAAAATAATCAATTTCTTTTCTTGTCCAAGCTTCCATCATTCTTTCTTTCACTGGTCCAAACAGATAGTGATTTGATGAAAAAGTTTCCGCTGTGGGGGCATCATAAGCTTCAAAAAGATCTAATAAATTTAAAGAATTTTGTTTTAAAGAATTGTTTATTAATGTGTGTGGTGAAAGAAAAGTATATAAATATAATCCATCTAAATATTTTTCCATCCAATGTTTTAATTCTTCGAGCGATATTTCGCCTCCGGATGAAGAATCTTTTGTAAAATTTATATTCATTTCTACATTAAAGACTGTATTTGCTGTAACCGATTCACCTGCATCAGTAGTATCATAATCAACTACAATTCTTTTAATATACACTGATGGAAGATATTTTCCAAACATCCTATCAGATTGAACTGTAAGGTTAATTTTTGACATTATAGATCATCCTCACACGGTTCGGGAGTATCAACATCTGCACATATCTCAGGCACGGTAACACTTCCATAAATATCAAAATATACTTCATTTTCTGGCTCCTTGCAGGCTTCTTCATCAAAGTCTATATCTATATAATAAGAATCTTTGTTGAATGTACTAGCACACTCACATGCTATTTTAGCATCTACTGAAGAATCTGTTAACACATCAAAGTAATATTCTACTGCATCAGTGGTTAATTCGGTATTTAAGTTTTCTTTCGGAGTGGATGAAACCATTAATCCGTCGATTATTTGTGGTATTTCTTTTTCAAAGAACTTTCTTTCCAACTCTGTTACAGAATAACTCTCTGCTCCCGCAAAACCCGTAACGGTGATTCCTGCGGAGTAATTTGTTGTAATTGTACCGTTTTTCCCTTCATTTAAATTTGTTATTGTAAAAGTTAAAGGAAGATCGAGTTCACTGCCGAGGCGCTCACTTCC
>TARA_R110002074_G_scaffold696_7_pt1 | contig 16822 bp, 17 predicted proteins | sample TARA_R110002074 | Tara Oceans TARA_R110002074 (sample SAMEA4397215) | marine metagenome | biome: Polar Biome; feature: [MIX] marine epipelagic wind mixed layer (ENVO:01000061); material: water (ENVO:00002006), including particulate matter (ENVO:01000060) such as... | depth 10-100 m | reverse complement strand
TCATGTTTCCAAGACTGGCAATATTAGCATATATCTTTAATAATGGCATACTTTCTTATTTGGCCATTCCCTTTACCATTCTAACATTGATCTGTTTGATAAGTGCTATCTTATTTATTAGAAAGAATACTGAAGTCTCAAAGACAGCTATCAACCTTGGTAATCCTCTTAATATTCTAAATGCACTTGGGTTTGGTGCTATTTATGTGGCAATTTTATTTGCAGTTTTTTATGGAAATCAATTTTTCGGAGAAAGTGGTCTATATTTTTCAGCTTTAATTGCTGGATTGGCAGATACCGATGCGATAACTATTAGTATGGCAAAATTTGGGTCTTTGGAAGACAAACTCGCTCTTGCCACCAATGTCATTATAACAGCAACTATTAGTAATATGATTGTAAAGCTGGGTATTACTTATTTCAAAGGTTCAAAAAAAGCGGGGAAACTGGTAATGCTCATTTTTGGAAGTGTCGTTGTCGTTGGTATAGCCTATATATTAATACAGTTATAGAATTTAAAAAAAGAAGAATGAAAACAACCATATTTAGCACCCATAAATTTGAAGAACCATATCTGGTAAAAGCGAATAACGGTAAACACCAATTAAAACTGTTAGAAAGTCGTTTAACAGAAGAAACTGCTATTCTGGCTACTGGCTCTAAAACTGTAAGTCTATTTACGGGTGATGACGCTTCAGCAATCGTTCTTGAAAAATTGAAAGCTTTTGGTATTAAAAACATCGCTTTACGATCTGCGGGATTCAATAACGTGGATTTGACAAAAGCGGCTGAACTAGGTATAAAAGTAGCTCGTGTGCCAGCATATTCCCCTTATGCCATAGCTGAACATACTCTTGCACTAATATTGGCTTTAAATAGAAAATTGATTAAAGCACATAATAGAGTTCGTGAACAAAACTTTTCTTTAAATGGGCTTACAGGATTTGACTTGAATGGTAAAACAGTCGGGGTTATTGGTACCGGAAAAATAGGTGCTGTACTTATAAAAATACTTCACGGACTAGGATGTAACATTCTTGCTCAAGATGTTGTTGAGAACAATGATTTAATTGATAATTATGGTGTAAACTATACCAATTGTGAAACCATCTGCAAGCAATCTGATATTATAAGCCTGCACGTACCATTAACGGCTACAACCAAACATTTAATTGACAAAGAACACATAGCACTTATGAAACCTGGGGTAATGCTCATCAATACCAGCAGAGGTGGCTTGGTAGATACCAGGGCAGTTATTGAAGGTCTGAAATCAAGAAAGATTGGATATTTCGGGATGGATGTGTATGAGGAAGAAGAAGGATTGTTCTTTGAAGACCATTCCGATGACATTTTGCAAGACGATGTGATTGCCCGATTAATGACCTTCAACAATGTTTTAATAACCAGCCATCAAGCTTTTTTGACCGAAACAGCATTGACCAACATTGCTGAAACAACCATATATAATCTGGATTGTTTTGAAAAACAAATACTTTCTGGAAATGAAGTTACCATAGAATAATATACAAAATATAAAAATTATGAAAAATATACTCGTACCCACCGATTTCTCTGAAAACTGTACCAAAGCTGCACATCTCGGGATTAAAATGGCAAAGTTATACAGTTCTGAAATTCACTTTTTACACCTTATGAAAACCCCTGTGGATTGGGTAAAACTGTATAAACTCAAAGAAAAACGCTATCCCGAAACCGTGAAGCAAATTGGTATTGCTAAAGCCAAATTACGTGAACTGGAAAGAATGGCAGAACACGAAGGCTTGATATGCCGTACATTTCTTCAATATGATGCTGGACAGGGAGATATTCTGGAACATTCAGGCCATTTTCACCACGATTTTATCATTACCGGAAGCAGTGGCACTAAAGGTGTCATTAGGGAAATTACAGGCAGTAATGTTGAAAAAATCGTCCGAAAAGCTAATGCACCTGTTATCGTGGTAAAAGACCAAGCACTTAATTTCCCTTTTAAAAATATTGTTTTTGTATCTGATTTTGAAGAAGACCTTAGCAACGCCTTTAAACAGGTTGTTTCCATTGCCGCAAAATGTGATGCAAAAATACACTTGTTACGTATCAATACTAAAACCGACACAAATAGTATTGCTTTGGGCTTACAACCTATGAAACGTTTTATAGAGAAATTCCCAGAAGTTCAAAACTACACCATGAATGTGTACAATGAACTATATGTTGAAACTGGAATAACTACCTATTTAAAAAATAACCCTGCAGACCTCATTACCATGTGTACACATGGTACTACCGGCTTTTTAAGTCTCTTTTCTAAAAGTATTGCTGAAGGTGTTACCAATCATTCAACTTTACCAGTAATGACAATACATATTTAAGCAATGGATAACTCAATAAATATAATAAAACACTCGGGAGATATTGTTCCTTTTAATGTTGACAAACTCAAAGATTCATTGCGACGCGCTCAAGCAAGTGAAGAATTGATTCAGCAAATAGTAACACAAATTGAGTCTACAATTTACGATGGGATTACTACAAAAAAAATCTACCAAATGGCATTTAAAATGCTTAAAGGTAAATCACGTGTAAGTGCCTCAAAGTACAAACTCAAAAAAGCCTTGATGGAATTAGGCCCTTCCGGTTTTCCATTTGAAAAGTTAGTGGGAAAACTATTGGAATACGAAGGATTTGAAACGAAGGTAGGTGTGATTGTACAAGGCAACTGCGTACAGCACGAAGTAGATGTAATAGCCCAAAAAGACAATACCCATTATATGATTGAATGTAAATACCATAGCGATCAAGGTAGGTTTTGCAATGTGAAAATTCCATTATACATCCATTCACGGTTTTTGGATGTTGAAAAACAATGGGAACACCAAAAAGGTCACGAGGCTAAACTACATAAAGGAGGTGTATATACCAATACACGATTTACCACGGATGCAATACAGTATGGTAAATGCGTGGGATTGTTATTAACAAGCTGGGACTATCCACTAGGAAACGGTTTAAAAGATAGAATCGACCAATCGGGCCTTCATCCACTAACAGCATTAACAACGCTTACCAAAGTCGAAAAAACAAAATTATTGGAAAAAGGTATTGTACTATGCAAAGAGCTTCACGAAACATCTAATTTATTAAATCAAATAGGAATTGATAAAACAAGACATAAAAAGATTTTGGAAGATTCTGAAGCACTATGTAAAAACCAGTAAAAAATAAAACTTTAAATTTAACTTTATGAAAACTGAAGAATTAAAAAAACAGAATAACATAGATTTTGAGCCTTTTTACGAAGCATTGGAGAATGACCCGAAACTACTTGAAGAGGCTTTGGAAATACTATTGGATATGGTAGACTTTGAACCTAAATCTATAAAAAAGGTAGCACTTTATATCAAAGAAGATTCACGAAATCTATATAATGAAGTGGTAGCGTTATACAAATCGACCCAAGACAGAGGAAACACATCTTCCTGTTGTGGTGGACACTAATACATAAGAATACGATGAAAAATAATAAAATCAACATCCACTTTTTGGGAGCGGCCGGTACTGTAACTGGCTCAAAATATTTAGTGGATACGGGAGAGGGAAAGATATTGATTGACTGCGGACTTTTTCAAGGGTTGAAAGAATTGCGCCTTAAAAACTGGGAGTATCCACCCGTTAAAGTTTCAGAAATTGATATGGTCTTGCTTACCCACGGCCATATGGACCACACAGGGTATTTACCTCGATTGGTAAAACAAGGGTTTAAAGGCCCGATTTACGGCACTAATCCCACTTTGGACATTGCAAAAATCATTTTGAACGATAGTGCAAAAATCCAAGAGCAGGAAGCCGAACGCGCCAACAAAGAAGGCTATTCCAAACATAGTCCGGCAGAACCGCTTTACGATTTAAACGATGTTGAAAAAACCCTTCCACATTTCAAGGGAATACCACCTGCTCAATGGATGCCATTGATGAAAAATATAAAGGCCAGATTTCAATACAATGGTCATATTCTCGGTGCCACTTACATCGAGTTGGATATACACGGAAAACGTTTTGTCTTTTCAGGAGATATAGGTAGAACCAACGATTTACTCTTATACCCACCTCTAAAACCCAATAAAGCGGATATCTTATTCATTGAGTCAACCTACGGTGGAAGATTTCATCCAGATGAAGTAGAAGCACTGCCACAGATTGAAAAATTGGTCAACGATACCATCAATAGAGGTGGTAGCCTGTTTATTCCAAGCTTTTCGGTAGAACGTGCCCAATTGATGATGCTCATTTTTTGGAGATTATTAAAAGAGAACAAAATACCGAAAGTACAAATGATAATGGACAGTCCAATGGGAGCGAATGTACTCGAACTCTTCCACCGTACAAGGGATTGGCACAGATTAGAGGACAATGAATGTGATGAAATGTGCTCACATTTCACGGTCGTAAGCAGTTATCGTGAAACAATGGAATTACGGACCGACAACAAACCAAAAATCGTGATTGCAGGAAGTGGAATGCTTACTGGTGGAAGAATGCTCAACTATCTCGAAACACAAGCACAAAATCCGAATAACACTTTGCTTTTTGTGGGGTATCAAGCTGAAGGAACTCGTGGAAGAAAGCTATTGGAAGGCGATAAGGAATTAAAAGTGTACGGAAAATGGGTGCCATTTCATATGGAAGTTGCAGAAATCGAAGGACTTTCGGCACACGCAGACCATACAGAACTTATGGATTGGATGAGTAAAATAAATAATAAACCAGAGCGGATTTTCATAGTGCACGGTGAAAAAGAAAGTGCAGAAGCACTACAAAAAGGTATCAAGGAGACCTATGGGTGGGATGCTGAAATCCCACAATTATATAGCATTGAAGAAATAAAATAAACTATGGAACAACATTCAAATATATTAAAATACAAACATCTTGGAATCTACACCCAAAACGAAAATGTGGTGTATATGCGTGAGGATTGCCACGTGTGTATTTCAGAAGGCTTTGAAGCACTTACAAGAATAAGGATATCAAAGGCAACACATTCAATTGTAGCAAGTCTTAATGTTATAAATTCTGATATACTGCTGCCCAACGAAATAGGACTATCGGATGCTGCTGCAAAAAAGTTGAATGTTTCCGACAATGACACCCTGTACGTTTCCCATTTGGAACCTATAGAATCGTTAAGCTACGTCAGGGCTAAAATCTATAACCAAAAACTGGATTACAATGCCTACAACCAAATCATAACCGACATCGTTGAAGGCGACTATTCCAATATACACCTTTCAGCATTCATTACGGCCTGCGCAGGCGACCGAATGGATATTGATGAAATATCCGACCTCACAAAAGCTATGATTGCCTCTGGAAAACAATTGAATTGGAACAAAGAAATCGTTGTCGATAAACATTGCATAGGCGGATTACCCGGTAATAGAACCACACCCTTGGTAGTGGCCATTGTAGCTGCTTATGGACTTACAATGCCAAAAACGTCCTCACGAGCCATTACTTCGCCCGCAGGTACAGCAGATACTATGGAAGTTATGACCAATGTAACGCTCTCTTCCGAAGAAATAACGGCTGTCGTGGAAAAAGAAGGTGGGTGTTTTGTTTGGGGTGGTACAGCACAATTAAGCCCCGCTGATGATGTACTGATTAAGATTGAGAAGGCCTTGGATATTGATAGCGAAGGGCAACTCATAGCTTCGGTTCTTTCAAAAAAGGCTGCGGCAGGTTCAACCCACGTTGTTATAGATATTCCCGTGGGAGAAACTGCAAAAGTTAGAAGTACAGAAATGGCTGAAAAGCTTAAAAATCATATGGAAACTGTCGGTAACGCTGTTGGGTTGAATGTGAAAGTGGTCATCACAGATGGTACACAACCTGTAGGGAGAGGGATTGGTCCAACTTTAGAAGCCATCGATATACTAAAGGTTTTACAAAATGAAGACGATGCACCAATCGATTTACGGGAGAGAGCATTGCTTTTGGCCGGAGAACTTATAGAGCTTTCGGGCAAAGTCGAAAAAGGAAAAGGGACGGAAACCGCACATCAAATACTAAAATCTGGAAAAGCGTATGAAAAATTCCTTGCTATATGTAAAGCGCAAGGCCGTTTTTCAAAACCTGTTTTAGCACCTTATAAAATTGAAATCAGAGCAGAAAAATCAGGCAGTCTAGAGCGTATTGATAATCGAAAAATAGCAAAACTCGCCAAACTTTCAGGTGCACCACAGTCTAAATCGGCTGGGATTCTTTTGAATGTTCATCTAGGAGAGCAAGTTGAAGAGAACCAATTACTATATACCATATATGCGGAATCCCAAGGCGAACTCAATTATGCAATGGAGTATAAAAAAAATCACAAGGATATTATAACCATAAATTAAAAACATACTATGAAAACGATATTATTCAGCCTTCCAGGAAACGAGGAATTAACAGAGTTAATGGCGACAAAAATGGATGCCGAAATAGGAAAAGCAACGTTGCGTAAATTTCCTGACGGTGAATCCTACACGCGCATATTATCTGACGTAAAAGATAAATGTGTGGTCTTGGTTTGCACCCTGCACGACCCTGATGAGAAATTATTACCGCTATATTTTTTAAGCCATACTGCAAAATCGCTTGGTGCGATGTGTACCTGTTTGGTAGCACCATATCTTGCTTATATGCGACAAGACAAGATTTTTAATGAAGGTGAAGGTGTAACTTCTGCTTTCTTCGGAAAATTGATTTCAGGATTTGCCGATACGATTACAACGGTTGACCCTCACTTGCATAGAATAAGTTCTTTGGGCGAAGTCTATCACATTCCAAATAAAGTAATTCACGCAGCTGATGCAATTTCAGAATGGATAAAGAAAAATATCAAAAACCCGGTATTGATTGGTCCCGATTCAGAAAGTGAGCAATGGGTTTCAGAAGTTGCTAAAAACGCGGGAGCACCATTTACTGTGTTGCAAAAAGTACGTCACGGTGACCGTAATGTTGAAGTTTCTGTTCCGGAAGTGGACAAATACAAAGATGCCACACCTATTTTGGTCGATGATATTATTTCTACAGCGCGTACAATGATTGAAACTGTCGCGCATCTAAAAAAAGCAGGAATGAAACCACCTATTTGTGTCGGTATCCACGCAGTTTTTTCAGGAAATGCTTATCAGGATTTATTGGATTCTGGTGTAGAAAAAATAGTAACTTGTAATACTATCCCACATCCTTCAAATGCTATAGATTTAAGTGATATACTGGCAATAGAAGTAAAGAAATTAATGCAACATATATGAAAAAACAAAGCTTCATACTGTTTTTTGTTCTTTCGATAATTTCTATGAATGCTCAAACTGAAATGCTCATTGAGCAGATTTCAGGCAGAACTATAGAAAGAGAAAATTTTGATAAAGATGGTGACTTTTTAAACAAACAAATTTTTGATGCGGGAAAAGAAAAAGAGAAAAATGGATATTATGAAATTGAGGTAATCACAGAGTTGTTTGACAAAGACAAAAAATCTATCGACAAATACACAACCACATATCGCTGTAAACCTGATGAAGCCAGTATAATGGTAATGGCATTTCCGTTTTCAAATCCAAAATCAAAGGAAACCGAAATCAATACCACATCTGCAAATTTTAAAGAGCTATATGATTTGGAAAACTTGGAAAATATAGAGTTGGAAATGAGCTTTGATTCAGGATTGTTGAATTTCTTCGGTTCAAAAAGTACCATAAAGATTTACAACCGAAAATTAGACAGTAACAAAAACAATATCAAATCAAAAATCAATATTAAGGCCTATGCGTTGGGTATTCGTATCAAGCAATTAAATTATAATGTAATAGAAAAATTAAATGAGAACGGCCTATTGACCTTTCAGAAATTTACCGAAGAAGACAACAGTTATTTCACAATGACTTATAAATAAAAGAAAATGAACAACTACGACACCCTTTCAGAAGCAATCAATGACCTTCAACAAAGAGGATATACCTATGATTTCAACTTGAAACCAGAATGTTTGCAATGTGCCTCACTGAACATAGAAATTCAGCCCGAAGATTTTGATGTGGATGAAACCCATCGTTTTGAAGGGATGAGCAGTACGGACGATAACAGTGTTCTTTATGCCATTTCATCAAAAGATGGTATAAAGGGACTTTTGGTAGATGCCTATGGTGTCTATGCCGAAAATATTTCTGAAGCAATGAGAAAAAAATTACGATAAAACATAAAAAATGATAGACCTAGATACAATTTCGACCAAACCACCCGAAAACATTTCAAAAAGCGAGGGCAAAAATAGTTTGATTAAGTTACGCAAGGAACTTTTTGAACTTCAGAACAAGTTTTATGCCGATGGACGTTTTGGCCTGCTCATTATCTTGCAAGGTATGGACACCTCGGGTAAAGACGGTACCATTCGTTATTCCTTTAGCAGTATGAATCCGCAAGGCGTTCAGGTAAAATCGTTTAAAAAACCTACCGAAGAAGAGTTGAAACACGATTTTTTATGGCGTGTTTATCCGCATATTCCACCAAAGGGTATGATTCAAGTTTTTAACCGTTCGTATTACGAAGATTTACTAATGCCTATGGTAGGTAAGTTACTGCCAGAGGAAGTGCTTGCCCACCGTTGCAAGCTTATAAAATACTTGGAGCAGCATTTGAGGCAAAACAATATTCACGTACTTAAATTTTTCTTACATATCTCTAAAGAAGAACAAGGAGAGCGCATCAAGGAAAGGCTGACTAAACCACACAAGCGCTGGAAATACAGCATCGAAGATGAAAAGGCAGCCGAACAATGGGATGCTTATAGAGCTGCCTATAATATGGCAATAACCAACTGCGATGACCCTTCTTGGCATATTATTCCAGCAGATAAACGTTGGTATCGTAACTATAGTGTTGCCAATATACTGACAGACCATCTTAAAAAACACAATTTAAAATATCCTTACACCAAAAAATAACATATTATGGACAATCACAAAGATCACAAAGACAAAAAAATGGACCACAGTAAAATGGATCACTCAAAAATGGATCATTCGAAGATGGACCACTCGAAAATGGAAAACCCAAAATCGGACGACCACAGTAAGATGGACCACAGTAAAATGAACCACGAAGGTGGCGACCATTCAGGCCATAATCCTGGACACGGTCAAATGGGTCACGACCATCATAAAATGATGATTGCCGATTTCAGGAAACGGTTTTGGGTAACGCTTGTACTTACCATTCCCATATTGTTCTTCTCGCCAATGATACAGGAATTTTTCGGGTATGAATTTTTACTTCCGGGTAATTCGTATGTGCTTTTTGCCCTTTCATCTGTAGTTTATTTTTACGGTGGTTGGCCATTTTTAAAAGGTTTTTGGTCTGAAATAAAAAAAGGAGCACCAGGAATGATGACCCTAATTTCTATGGCTATAAGTGTTGCCTACTTTTATAGCACCGCCACAGTTTTTGGCTTACGTGGAGAGGATTTTTTCTGGGAACTTTCTACACTAATTGCTATAATGCTATTGGGACATTGGATAGAAATGAAAAGTGTTTTGGGTGCTTCCAAAGCTTTACAACTTTTAGTAAGTATGATGCCCGCTGAAGCGCATAGAGTAAAGGATGATACCGTAGAAGACATTCCTTTGGAAGATTTGTTAAAAGGCGATGTGATTTTAGTAAAGCCTGGCGAGAAAGTTCCAGCTGATGGAATCATTGTTGAAGGTTCCAGTTACTTGAATGAATCAATGCTAACAGGAGAATCTAAACCAGTAAAAAAAGAAGAAAAAGATAAAGTAATTGGCGGTTCAGTTAATGGTAATAGTACTATAAAAGTTAAGGTTGAGCACACAGGAAAAGACAGCTATCTCAACAAAGTAATCACAATGGTTGAAGAAGCGCAAAAAACCAAATCTAAAATGCAAAACCTTTCAGACAGGGCTGCAAAATGGTTGACCTATATCGCTCTAGCTATCGGTTTTGGCACATTGGCAGTTTGGTTAATTTTGGGCTTTCCATTTGTCTATGCACTGGAAAGAATGGTAACCGTTATGGTTATTGCTTGTCCGCATGCTCTTGGTCTTGCCATTCCGTTAGTAGTAGCAATATCGACCGCAGTATCTGCTCAAAATGGATTATTAATTAGAAATAGAACAGCTTTTGAAGAATCAAGAAAAATCTCTGCCTTATTATTTGATAAAACAGGAACGTTGACCAAAGGTGATTTTGGTGTTACAAGAATTGAATCGGTAAACCAAGAATATTCACCAGAAGAAATTTTAAGGCTTTCAAGTTCATTGGAGCAAAGTTCCGAACACCCCATAGCCGTCGGAATAATTAAAAAAGTTAAAGAAAATAATATCATCATTCCCAACCCAGAAAATTTCAAAGCCATTACGGGTAAAGGTGTAGAAGCCAATGTTGAAGGCAAGCAAATTAAGGTAGTAAGTCCAGGGTATTTAAGAGATGAAAAAATAGAAATCCCTAAAGATGCCTATAGTGATGCAGCTGAAACAGTTGTTTTTATTTTAATTGATGGAAAACTGGCTGGTTATATTGCCCTTGCAGATGAAATTAGACCAGAATCTGCAGATGCTATAAAAATATTTAAAAAGAATAATATTAAAGTATTTATGGCAACTGGCGATAATGAAAAAACGGCCAAAGCTGTTAGTGACAAACTTGGGTTGGATGGCTATTATGCCGAAGTGCTACCACACCAAAAAGTAGAAATTGTAAAAGAATTACAAGATAAAGGAGAATTTGTTGCGATGACTGGTGATGGGGTAAATGATGCACCCGCATTAGCACAAGCAAACGTTGGTATTGCTGTAGGTTCAGGTTCTGATATTGCTGCAGAAACTGCCGATATTATATTGGTAAATAGTAATCCTCAAGATATTGCAAACCTTATTCTATTCGGAAAAGCTACCTATAATAAAATGATTCAAAATTTAATATGGGCTACTGGATATAATGTGGTGGCAATTCCATTAGCTGCTGGCGTATTATACTCTTCAGGCTTTGTTTTAGGTCCTGCAGTAGGAGCTGTATTTATGAGTTTGAGCACCATTATTGTGGCCATTAATGCACAATTATTAAAGCGAAAAATTGGAAAAAGATAATGGATAGAAAAGAAAAACTCAACAGGATATCTTTAATCCTGTTGAGTTTATTTGTAGTGATGTTGGGTTACGGTATTTTATTACCAACTCTTCCCTACTATACCGAAAGATTAGCTTTAAAAGACAATCTCGATACCGATTTAATTAACTTCCATATTGGATTACTTACCAGCATTTATCCATTTTTTCAATTACTGTTCGTGGTGGTTTGGGGAAAGTTATCAGACAATTATGGCCGTAAGCCCATTATAATTGTTGGTCTCATCGGGTTTGTGATAATGCAATTGTTAACAGGACTTGCCACATCTTTGACAATGCTGTATATCGCTCGAATTTTTGGTGGCATTTTTACATCCTCTGTTATTCCCGTAAGTAATGCTTATTTAAGTGATATCACTTCCGAGAAACGTAGAAACAAAATAATGGCTTGGTCTGGCGTCGCCATCAGTTCTGGGGTTATTTTTGGCCCTGTTATCGGTGGGTTTCTATCCCAAACTAACATTCATATTAAATATTCTACAGGCCTACTACATTTAGACCGATTTTCAGTACCATTCTTGTTTGCTGCTATATTAGGATTGATTGTTTTATTTATTGTAACGAAATGGTTAAAAAATACCGTTCGATTTCAAAAACAAACTTCAAAAAAAATGAGTTTGCGATTTACATTTAGCAACTATTTTATCGTGTTACTATTGTTGTCATTTGTCTTACAATTTGTTGTGACTTTATTTGAAACGGTATTTTCAATTTATGGTAAAGATGAATTGGGATTTAACAGTAATCAAGTTGGTATTGGTTTTATGTTATGTGGATCTGTAATGGCTGTTTTGCAACCTATTTTTGCAAGTTATGGAGAGAAGGTATTATCTACGAAAAAACAAATTGCTTTAGGATTATTAATAGCCGGAATATCTTTAATTGCCTTTCCTTTTTTTAAAAATGAATACTTTGTCTATGGCTTAATTATTCTTTTTGCAGCCGGAGGTGCAATGGTAACCCCTAACTTATTATCAGCAGTTTCCTTGACATCAAAAGAGAATACAGGTAGAAATATATCTATACAAAGCTCAACCAATAGTATTGGTCAGATTTTAGGTCCTGTTTTAGGGACTTGGTTAATTGGAGGAGGTTTTTATTATCCTTTTATAATTGTTGGAAACATCGTTTTGGCTGCAATTGGTTTGCTTTTCTGCTACAAAAATCCCCATAAATAGATATGATTATTACTTATTCTTGTCTAACCCAAATCTAAACCACAATTATGCTATGCACGAGTTAATTCTTATAATTCTAGATAACTATAAAGAGGAAATAAAAGTTGTTGAAGAATCAAACCTTAACGATTTCAATAATATTGAAAATGGTATTTCCATTTCAAGAAGATATTTACAGAAATTGCGGATATGTGTTAGGGAAAATGAATTTGTTGATAAACAAAATGAAATAATATTCTTTAAAAAGCATAAACCCTATATCTACAGCAGATTAAAATTTTATGCTAAACTCTATAAGTTTTTAATAAATATACCGCCTTTAAAGACAAAATCAAGTCCTTCTATCTTTAGATGTTCTAACAAAGAAAATGCGTGAACCATTTTTTCCAAAATAGTCACATTAATGCCTTTATGTTCTTTTTTTGCTCGGAAAGTATCCAACCATTCTTTTGTGAAGCTTTTGTTTTCAATCATTGATGATGTCCTCTAAAATATTCGGTATGTGATTATTCATAAATTGCTTGATTTCCAGTTCTTTCTTTCGTCTTTTCGCATAACTGAATAGTTTTGTGAAATTAATATTGTATCGCTCAAGTATCTTTTCATAAATGTTTATGAGTTCAGAGCCTTGGTAAAAATGGAACAGGTTTTCATCTGCAAACAAATCCACCATTATTTTTTCAAGTGAGGCGACGGGAACTGCAATTTTTTTGTCTTTCAGTTTATTTATGGGTGCTCTTGTAACAAGACGCTTTATGACCACAGGAACGGCACTCTCGGAAATGTAGAACTCAATTTCCTTGTCATCTGGATTCAAGAAAAAATTCATTTTCAAGGAATCATTTAGATAGTAATAGACTGATTCGGTAAATTCCTTCTCTACTTCCACAACTATCATTTGGTTGGACACTTGATGCTGTGTGAATTCATTGAGCCATTGGTTCTCCCATATAGCATATTGGATTTCTTCAAACCTTTCATTGGTCTTTCGTACTATTTTTAGAACGTTATCAGACAATACCGGTTTATACTTTGGTTTATAGGATATAACATAAACACCACGACCAATAGTCTTGATGATGTCCTTTTTCTTCAGGTCATAAATTCGCCAACTAAAGGTACTTTCCTTCAAATCTGGTTCAAAGTCCAGATAGAACTGAAATAGTTCGTCCCTATCAAAAGAACCACGTTCCTTAAATGCTTCTATAAGTTTATTTTCTACAATCTTTGGCATAACCTTTATATCAAAACTTTGCCAAAAATACAAAAAAGTGGCGAATATTTGAAAACTAATTATTGCCACTATGTAAATAAAGTGGTAAATATTTGAAATTATACAATTTTACGTGAGTAGAAAAATCCAGTTTGAGGTACTGGATGAACCTTTATTGATGCTATACTATGACATTGCATAAACTTCATCGAACAACTTCTTATCTAACCGTTCTTGTTGGCCAAAGGTTTTTTTCAACGTATGGTGCAATACTGCATTGAACGCATTGTAACCCAACCAAAGATTAGGCTCTTCATTAAGCAACAAGGCTTCGTAATTCAATATTTCAAGAACTTCACGAGACTTTTTTGAAGGGTCACTGTTCTTATCGCTACATTCGTATCTAAAGAGCTTAGTCTTATCGAGAACTGCTTTTACAAATTCCTGCGTGTCGATGATTTTAAATTCCTTCATCTTGTCGAATTTCTTGGTAATGGTATAGAACTCATTGTCCAGAAATTTCTCGAATAGATTGTTCAACCTTGGCATTATAAGGTCGGTATTGTTCTTACTATGTTTGATGGAAAACTCAATTTCAGCCTGTGAAACGTGCAGGCCATTTGAACATACTTTTCTATAAAACCCAAAATGACCAGAGGTCTTTTCGCTACCATCATACGAGTTCTTGAACCGAAGCATTGGTAGTATCAAGTCCTTATCATTCTTAACCGTAAACTGGCTTTTGTCATCGATTATAAAATCGGTAATGAACGACCGGTCATTTTTGTTGACAGTTCGTTTATGATAGTTGAGTCCTGCATCGGTCAGCATTTCTTCAGCTTTCTTGAAGAACAATTGATTTGGAATGTGTCCGTAGCTGTTTGATACAACATTGACAATTTTGCCATTTGAAATTATGACGTTTTCGAGCCCTCGTCGGGATTCCATCTGTGTCAAAGTTTTTAAGGATTTCATTTCTGATGGAACGAAGATTTCATCCTGTTGCAAATTTTGTAAATACATAGCTTTTGAATTTTAGATTAAACATTTTGTAATAACACCGCATAATAGATTGGATGTTTTTCTCTGTAATAAGCCAAGTGGCTTTCTGCACTTTCAATAGTGTAATTTTCTTTACTTGACTGATAATGTATTTCAGCCTCTTTTGGCGAAATTTTAGGTTTTTCAGATACTTGTTTCATAATGATATATTTTGATTAAACAATATTTGAGCAGTAACCCAAACGGAAGCTAAAATCTCAGCTCAAAAGGAAACGGAATAAATAGGTGTAGGACGGTGAGATGGCTTTATGCCGTAGTCTTTTGATGGGTGCATTTTACGAGTTTACCTTTGCGCTAACTATTGATTGATAATCCCCTTCCTCGTAAATACATTTTTAAGCACTATCATAAAAAAGAAAAAGGGCCAGCACGAATGCCGACCCTTCTTCAAACAACAAAAGCTAATCGTTCAGTTCCTTAATTTTCTTTTCAAGAACTGTGATGCGCTCTTTCAAACGTGCTTCACGCTTGTTTCGTTTTTCGGCATATTCCTTCTCAATGCCGTCAATCTTGGATTTGTAATATCCTTGCATCGCATTGTAGAATGAAATGTTCGTCAGGTTATTTAAGTGATTGCTCTCGCCAAAATGCACTTGCTTCGTGAGCATATACCGTATCAACTTGTGAAAGACTTCCTTTTTCAACTTCTTTTTAAAATTCTCGACCATTTCAACTTTGGTCATTTTGGAAGAGTCGCCCAAGAACTTTGAGAAATACTTTTGTTGGCTCATATAGTCCACATTATTTTCAAAGAGCGATATCGAGAATGCCACCATTTCATCTGTGGAAAGTGTCTTCTTCGAATTGATGTATTCGGTCTCACGAATCATTTGAACCACTTCTTCAAACTGCTTGTTGTTCTCAATCTGCTTCTTACGGATTTCCCTTTCGTTGATTTTCACGATTTGTTCTTCAGGTGTACAATCCGCCATTTTCCTATTGGCCAATGGTGCTGAATACTCACTCGATTTATCTTTTGATTTCTCGATTACCTTTACAAACACTTCTTTGTTTTGGTAGGTCTCAGGATGGAACACGATACCATTTACAAATCCTTTTTCCTTAGCAGTACTAAACTGTTCCAGTTCTTCATTGAAGCTCTGCATCGCTTCTTCCAATTCTGCCTTGAGCTCGTCCTCAGAATAATCGTAATGTTGATATTCTATTTTAATGGCCTCTATTGATGGCTTAATCGGATTTTCAATAATTTCAACATCATCCAGCAGATAGACCTTCAAGCCACTTTTTTCCAACTGCGAAATAACAAGCTGATTGTTTTCGTCATCTGCCCAATACTGTCGTATTTCAGGAATCAGTAGAATATTCTCTTTCTTGGATTTTTCAATCACGTTCAAGAACGACTTGCTTTTCTTCGTTTCAAAACAAGCTGCTTTAGTACAGACCATTTTACCCTCGCCAAATAGATTTCCTTGATTGGCTGCATTGAACGGACATTCTATACAAGACCCAGCTTTCGGCACCAACTTCTTATCAGTTACATCAAAAGATGCCTTATCCAAATCGTATGTTTGATCTTTAATCATCCTGTTAATTTGGTGTGCATTAAAATCTTCGCCCATTGTTTCCAATATCATCTGTTGTTCCTCTGGTTCGAAAAGTGCCACACCTACACCTAACGAAATCGTCATTTCGCCATTTCGGACAAAGTGTTTAAAGCCGTCAATCAATCCTGCCAATTTCAAACGCTGTCTTACAAAGTTGTCTGTTCTTCCCAGACGTTTTGCGATATCAGCTGGTGCGTATTTCTCACTCAAGTAAGCAATCGCCTCAGCTTCTTCGGTAGGTTCTACATCTTGTCGTTGTAGATTTTCTATGATTTGAACTTCTAGAACATCATTGTTCTCATAAGTCCTCACGATGCAGGGTATGGTCTTTTTTCCTGCCAGCTTGCTTGCACGATATCGGCGTTCGCCCATCACGATGATGTAATGGCCGTTTAATTGCCTTACCGTGATTGGTTGCAATACACCGTGCTCTTCGATGCTCTCAGAAAGTTGCTGTAACGCATCTTTGTTGAAAGTCTTTCTTGGTTGTTCTGGGTCCGGCTTGATGTTGCCCAATGGTAAGTTTTGAATTTGAAGTATGGATGATTTCTTTCCGTTTACTTCTTTTTTGGCAGTTGCTTTTGCTCTACTGCGCTTCTTTGTGGTACTCGCTTTTGA
>TARA_R110002074_G_scaffold276587_3_pt1 | contig 16830 bp, 11 predicted proteins | sample TARA_R110002074 | Tara Oceans TARA_R110002074 (sample SAMEA4397215) | marine metagenome | biome: Polar Biome; feature: [MIX] marine epipelagic wind mixed layer (ENVO:01000061); material: water (ENVO:00002006), including particulate matter (ENVO:01000060) such as... | depth 10-100 m | reverse complement strand
AGGATACCAAAACGCGTTTCAACAAGCGCAGAACCAATTCAATACCGAGCAAGGATATGGGCTTCAAGCCTTAGCCGCACAGCAAGCAGGTGGCGCACAGCAACGTGGTATAGAACAAGAAGGGATCGGCGCTGATTACGCTCAGTTTAGAGAAGAGCGGGACGATCCGTTTAAGAAAGTACAGTACCAACAGTCCCTACTACAAGGACTGCCAATATCTACACAGTCGTATCAATACGCGGAACCTAGTAGTGCGAGCCAAGGTATGTCTACCGCAGGCGGTATTTTGGGCCTGTTCGACACTATGGGCCTTTTTAATAAGAAGGAGCCGGTATAATGGCTGGTATAGACGAACAACTAAGAATGAGAGAAATGGCTATTGCGGGTAATCCTCAAGCAGCCCAGCAGAAGTACGCGCAAAGTAAAGACCTTATGGATTTACTTGTGGCTCAAAAAGTCAGCAATGACTACACGTCAGCGCGAAATGCTATGCAAGCAGCAACCCAAACTTCAGCAAATCCAATAATAGATCAACTGGATATGTCTAACGCACAAGTTACCAAGAATGACATGATGCGTTCGCTTATGCCGGGGGTAGCTATAAAAGCTGGTCGTGATCAGCAAGCTATGCAACGTCAAGCTATGGGTATACCCAGTCAACCCGCGCCTAACATTCGTATGGCTGATGGCGGTATTGTTGGCTACCAACAGGGTGGCGGCGTTAAACGATTCCAAGAAGGTCTAGCGGTAATAGGGGATGATGAGTCTCGTTTCGATGTAACTGATAGCGGGTTGTCTCCTGAAGAAGCTATAGCTACGGATATGCAACGCCAAGAAACCGGCGGAGGTGCCATGGAGCGCGTGGGAGACCTTGCAGGCGACGCTATAGATTGGGCTTCCGAGAATAAAGCAGACGCTGCGGCACTGGGGTTAATGTTTGTACCCGGAATAGGTTGGACGGCAGCGGCAGCAGGTCGGGGTATTGCGTTAACTGCTAAAGTAGCAGCCCCTATTCTTAAAAAATACGGACCTATAGCAGGGCAAAAAATAATACAGGGGCTTAAAACATTAGGCACTAAGGCTACTACTAGGCCAAACCCTGCGGTAATAAAGGGGCCGGGTTTTACTATGAGGCCACCCGGAGCATCAACGCGATTATTTGATCCTCTAAGGACAAGTTTTGTAGGGGGCGCTGGGTTAGCGGCTGGGTTAAAAGCTAACGATCTTTTCAACGGAGAGGACGAAGCCCAAGCTCAAACAAGTGGCACTCCTCTAGGAAATCGAGTCCCTTCTAAAGACGCACGCAGGGAGCAAGTAGCTGACCCTTTTGATGTAAAAGGTATGGTGGACAGGTTAGTCGAACCTGAGTTTCGTATGCAAGGAGTCTTAGACGCGCCACAAAGTAAAGGCCCAGCTAAAAAGAAAGGCATGTTTGATAACGTAGACATTGGGCGCTTACAGGCTTTCTTAGCTGGCGGCGGTGGACAAACAAGTACAGCAAGTGCGTTAGGTGGTGGACTCAGAGGTCTAATGGGTGAAGACCAACGCCGCGAAGCTATAGCCTCTAAAGAAGCTATCGAAGCCGCTAAGATCAGCAGCCAACGGTATGGGGTAGAGCAAGATTTCAATGCGGCTATGGCAAAGATAGGTGCGGAAGACCGTAAAATGTTGTTCAACGCGCAGGCGGATATATTAAAAGAACGATTGGGGGGTGACATAGCGGCAGCAAGAGACGCGTTAAAGGATATGGAAAGCTCTGCTGTTTATCAAAATGAGTTTATGCGGCTATCCGCTGAATACGAAGACCAACCTGAAGTTTTAAGAGCACGGCTTGCAGCCCTTACAGATGAATTAGCAACCACTAGACAAGATATTTTCCGGGGGGTAGTAAGTGGCGAAGGCGCAGGTGCATTTGAAGTAGAACTACCATCAGGGGGTTAACAAATGCCTATAGCTAAAGGCACGGCCCCATCTGGGGAAAAGTTTGATTTCTATGTCCCTAGAGGGGTATCAGCAGAAGAAGCTCCTGCTTTAGCTCGATCCGCTTATTTTCTAAGACGCCAAGGCATAGACGTAACTCAACCCCCACCTCCACCCCAGAGTACTATTGGTGGAGAACTTGCGCGTGGTGCGGAATCACTTGTATCAGCCTTACGCACTACGGCAGGTGCAGCCTTTGGTGATGATGAAGCAGCCGCCCTTGCTGCGTTAGAGCGTAGTAAAGACATGGCGCAGAAGTACGGCGAAGGCCCATCCTTCCAAGCCGTACGTGATGCTGAAGGTATTCTACCCACCGTTGGGACCGCGCTAGGCCAAATCCCACGAGCTGTAGCAGGTCAAGGTGCTCAGTTAGCTACCACAGCCGGAGGAGCTGCTGCTGGCGCTGCTTTAGGCACTATGATTGCCCCCGGACCCGGCACTCTTGTAGGTGGTGGTCTTGGTGCACTTGCCTCTCTTATACCGCAATTTGCTGGTTATAATATTGAGCGTCAGGCAGAAGCCGATATAGCCGCAGGGCGTCCCGTTGATATTGAGACAGGGAAAGCAGTAGGAACTGCGGCTCTACAGGCTGTGCCGGAACTACTAGGGCAGTACTTTATATTAGGTAAAGGTCTTATAGGGCCGCTTCTTGGCAAACCAGCAAACGATATTATTCGTGCTGCGTCCAAGGCGGATGCAGAAAAACTACTTACAACTGCGAATCGTAGTTTAGCCCGTACTGTGGGCCGTGGTGTTGCTACTGGTGCTGCTGCGGAAATGCCTACAGAAGTAGCGCAACAAGTTTTAGAAAGAGCACAAGCTGGTCTGGACATACTGTCTGAAGAAGCTTTAGCAGAATACGGCGAAGCTGCATATCTTGCGGCTACAGTGGGCGGTACTCTTGGCCCAATCGGTAGTGTGTCCAACAGGAATGCTGCACGCCGCCAACGTGATGAACTAGCGACATTTACAGGAAAGCCACCTGAAGAGCAAACTCAAGAACAAACTCAAGAGCAAACTCAAGAGCAAACTCAAGAAGAGGCAATGGTCGGGGAACTTTTAGACCCCGAAGCGCCGCCCGCACCCGCGCCCCTCCTCACACTCCCCCCTACACGCACACGCTCTGCAATACTGGTCGATAATCAGGGTAGAGCTTACCCAGAAAAGTATGCGGAAGCGTTTGAAGAAGCGATTGCAAATGAAGAGCAACTTCGTAAAGAGGGCGCACAACGTGAGTTATTTACAGAACTCATGGATGGAGAAAAAACACGGATTACCGAACAAGAACTAAAAGAACTAGGGCTTACGAGCAAAAAGCTAAAAGATGGTTTACCTAAACTTGATTTGGCTAACCCCGCAGATGCACAAACTGCTATAGAACTAATTGTTAAATACGCTGAAAACCCCACAGTAAAGTCTAAATATAAAGCTAATCGTATGAAAGCGTTAGGTTTGCTTAACATGCCGGTTCTTACTAGGGTAGAAAGAGCGGCTGCACAAGAAAGTGGGCAGCAAAGTGCGGAAGGGCAAATTACGGAACAAATTACTACAGACGAAGGTGTAAGGCGTACCGAAGAAGACACAGCGTATGCGGGAAGAGCAGCGGGTATAGCTGAACAGCAAAGGCAAGATGACTTAAAAGAAGAGCTAAGTGGGAAGCTAGACGCGACTCGACAAGCCGCAGTAGAACGTGCTGCTAGTCTACCACCGGGCACTCCCTCAGCGATGGAAGCCGCTTTGGGGCCTGAATTAGCAAGAGGGGTTCCGGTAGAGGGGCAACAGCAGTTAGAAATGTCAGAGGTAGAACCTAGAGATGCGGCAGCACAAGAGACTATTGTAAGCGCCGACCTTAACCAGCAAATAGCTTCAGAACAACGCGCCTTAGAAACGTCTGAATCGCAAAACCAAGAACAAATTGCTATGTTTGGCCCTCGCGGTGGGGTAACACCTGAAGCGAAAGGTAAAGGTGCACGTAAACAACGAGCAACACCAGCACCAGCACCAGCACCAGCACCAGCAGCACCAGAAACAGAAGCAGCACCAGCAGAAGCAGAAGCAGCACCAGAAGCAGAAGCAGAACCTGTATCAACATCGCGCAGAGACAAGCAAGCCGCAGATGCTCCCACACAGGGCAGAAACAGAGAAGCCGAGGCTGCGGCTAAACGCAAAGCGGCAGAAAAAGCCGCAGCAGAAGCCCGCCGTGCTGATGCAGCTACAGCCAGAGAAGAACGAAATCAACGCACCGCAAACCGAGTAGACCTTGAAAACACAACTGAACAAAACGAACTAGACGTTGAAAAATTTAAAGAAGAGTTTGGCGAGATAGCAGACAATGCCGAAGCCCGGGCTGAATTCCTAGCTGAATTAGCCTATGACAGTATAATGGGCAACGCCAAGCAGAAGGCAGCAGCACAAGCCAAAATAGAAGTTATAAATGAAAATTTTTCTCAAAAAGTAAAAGACGATTTGGTAGCGGCTCAAAACAGCGTACGCCGCAGCGAGGGGCTAGAATTACCTGCAAGAGCTTTAGCAGCTACTTCTATAGCACTAGAGCCAGAAGTTGTAGAACTTCTTCGTGAAGGTAAGTTAGTCGAAGCACTTGATATACTAGCGCGAAGCAAAAACAAAGAGGTAGCGAGGGTAGCTAAGGCAGTTAGTTTAGCCGTACTAGAAGATGGTGGTACAAAAGTTACGCTTGAGTCTAACTTGATGGGAACTGATGGGCGACTGTTAGCAGGTACGTTTGACCCTACGACCAACACAATCATAATTAACAAAGACCTAACCCCTACCGCCCATGTGCTTTTACATGAGGCGTTGCACGCTGTTACCTCACACGAGCTAGCAAACAAGTCTAGCCCAATAACCAAACAACTACAGACTCTTTTCGATAACGTTAAAGACAGACTTGAAGATTCCTATGGGGCTACCAATCTTGACGAATTTGTAGCAGAAGCTTTCTCCAACCCTGAGTTCCAAGCAAAGCTTGCCTCTATGGACACCAAGGGCAACAAGTTACCCGTATGGAAACAGTTCATAAACGCTGTCCTAAACGCAGTCCGTAAGGCATTAAAAATTCCTTTCACTAAAACAACTACAGCACGTAGCGAAGTAGACAAACTAGTGGCAGAGTTGATGTCACCCGCACCGGAGTACCGTAACGCAGCACGACTAAACTTGGCAGTTACAGCTAAAGAAGAGGGCAAGCTGTTAGGTGATGTGCTCGACAATTTTGGTGGGGAAGTAACACAAAAGATGGTGCAGGAGTTCAACGCAACAATGCCGGGCCTTACAAGAACAAGACGGCAATGGTTTATGAATATCCTCCCACTAAACTCTATCGCAGATTTTATTAAAGATAGTGAAAACTCAACACTGCGAGAGTTAGGGGGCGAATTAGACTCGTTGTTTAAAATTATTCAAAATAAGAACGGTTCGCGGCAGGAGTATTTGTTAAAGACCAAAGATACTGCCAAGTTGCTGGATAGATTATTTGCAAAACTTGGTGACACGCAACGCAAACTTTTTAATAAAGTTATTATGGAGAGCACCTTACGCCGTGTAGACCCATCTAGAGCCAGAGAATACTACGAAAAGTTTCGGTTCAGCTACATAGACCAAGACGGTAAAGAAGTTCGTGGTGAATCGAAGGAGCAATTGTTTGCCACCAAAGAAGCGCGAGACGCGGCTGTAGCAAAGTTGCAAGCTGCTGATACTAAAAAGGAACTGACATTTGCTGTAACTGATCCAAATGCTGGTAAGTTAGAACAATACGACCTTCTCAAAAAGGATTTTAAAGATTTAGACAAAGAAGCACAAAAAGCCTATAGCACATTACGCGACGCTTACTCAGAAGCTTATACAGAACTACGCATGGCTATCGTCGAGCGCATCAACGCAGTCGATGCTGTAACTGAAGAAGCCCTGTTTGCTAAACGCGCCTATAAAGATAGAGTACTAAAAGACTTACTTAACAAAGAGTCTATTGAGCCTTACTTTCCCTTATTCCGTAAGGGTGATTTTTGGTACAACCACCAAGGTTTTGACCCCTATACTGGTAATCTGGAGCAATACAAAGCTGCTTTTGAATCAGCTAAAGAACGTGAGGAGTATGCCCAAGAAGTTTTTATAGAATCACGGCAAGAAATTCTTGATAGTGAAATCACTACGGTAGTCGAGCCTAGAGATGCAGCTAAAGAAAGAGCATTAGCCAAAGGAGCTAGTCTACAAGAAGCTGAAGATGCGGGGGTAGAAGCAGTATTAGAAGGCACCCGTGCGGAACGTCCAACAAATGCTCGTGGTGAAAAAACTGCGGTAGACATAGGATGGGCGCAAGGAGTACTAGGAGAGGTTGTACGTAAGAAGGGTGAGGCAGCTAAAAGAGCTAAAGATAAAGCTTTAGAGGACGGGTTGAGCGAGGAAGAGGCGAATAAAATAGCCGATCAAACACTACGTGCCGGTAGCGCCATAGAAACTATAGTGCAAGATGCCATGTTGGAAGCAATGCCGGAACGTTCTTTGGAAAGAGCTTTCAAGAAAAGACAAGACACTCGTGGGGCACAGCAAGATGCCATAGATGTATTCCGACAACGTATGCCAGCGTTTATGGGACAAGTAGACAACATACGATTTGACATCCCTCTTACACAAGCGAGTAACAGCTTAGACCGAGTAGCTAGTAAAGCAAACGGTACAGACGACCAAGAATACGCACAGCAGATTGCAAAACAAGGTAAAGACTACATAGCTTTTGTAAGAGACCCTCAGATAGCTTCTTATGCACGCCGATTGAAGAGCGCGGGATTCTTGATGACGTTAGGTTTTAATATGTCATCCGCTGTAGTTAACTCATTTATTCTGCCCGTCGCAGTACTACCTTTCTTAGCCGGTAAGTATGGACTTGGCGCTTCTAGTGCAGCTATGTATCGCGCTATGAAACTCTACATGGGTACAGGTATGCAGCGTAGGTTGCAACCGTTTGGTGGCGCACCGGAAGGTACAGAATTTGACGGGCCTTCGCTAGCCAACCTTGACCCGGAAAACTTACCTGAAGAATATAAACAGTATAAGTCTCTAATAGAAGAACTTATTTCCAGAGGTGCGGCTAACGCATCGACAGTAGGGGACATGCTTGACAGTGATAATCCAACGGGTGGTGAGTTTGATAGGAACCTAACCAGAGTTAATGCTATTTCAGGATTCTTGTTTCACCAAGGCGAACGCCTCAATCGTCAGGTCACTGCAATGGCTGGTTATGATTTAGAAATGGCGGAACAAAAAAAGAGAAACAAAGGAGCTGAAGTAACCGAAGAGCAAAAGAACGACATAATAAGCCAAGTAATACTTGATGTAGAACACACCAACAGTGGGGCGTTGATAGAAACCGCGCCTAAACTTGCACAAGGCAATCTCCTTAGTGTGCTACTCATGTATAAGCGGTTTGGTGTTTCTATGGCCTATCTACAAATGAAGATGGCTAGACAAGCTTTAGGTATTGGCAATTACACTGCCCAACAAAATAAAGACGCTAAAATGCAATTGGTTGGGTTGTTCGGTATGTCTGGTTTACTAGCTGGAGCGCAAGGGTTGCCGTTATACGGTGTTGTTTCTACCACTGCTAACATGTTATTCCTAGATGAAGAAGACGATGACTTTGATAGTTTGTTCGCGGCTTATATAGGCGAAGGGCCGTATTCGGGTGCGCTTAATCAAATATTCGATATGGATATAGCCCCGCGTATTGGTATGACTAACTTACTGTTTAGGACACTACCTAACAAAGAGTATGATGATGTTCTTGAGTACTCTATGGAACTAGCTGGTGGACCGCTGTTTGGTATTGCAGGGCGTATGGCTCGTAGTGGGACGCTACTAAGAGAAGGTGAATACCGTCGCGGCATTGAAGGTTTAATTCCTTCTGGTTTATCCGCTCCGCTAAAGAGCATCCGTTATGCAACCGAAGGAGTTACTACACTGCGCGGCGATCCTATTATAGAAGACATGTCTATGCGGTCTCTTATGGGACAGTTCTTTGGTTTTGCTCCAGCGGGCTACACCAAGCAACTAGAAATCAACGCTCGTGATAAACGCGTAGATCGCACGATTACTCAAAAACGTACCAGACTTCTTCGTGAGAGATATGTGTCGTACAGAGTAGGCGATTTTGATGGTGTCCGTGAAGCAGATCAGGAAATCCAAGAGTTTAATCAGCGTAATCCAGAAGTCAGAATTACTGGAGATACTAAGGCTAGGTCACTACGGCAGCATAAGATTACTAGTCAGATAATGCGCCAGCTAGGCGGTATAACGATCAGCCCACGTAGGCTAGAAAAAATAATTCGGAAGAGGCTAGAAGAGACAGGCGAAAGCGACTTTTTCTTGTAAAAAAATGCCCTCACAAGGAGGGCAAATGATCTCTCTACGAGAACGATGAGGGGGCAATGTACCACAATATAGTGTGGTAGAACAACGTAGAACCACTACATATCGTTTTCCTCTGGTGGTTCCACAACCTTTGCCTCACTCCAATCTAACTTAAGCACATAGGTGGGGGGTAAATTAAGCCCCGGTATCCCTGTACTTAACCTGTACTTGTCATCCCTACCCCCCAATTCTTCGACTATCAAACGGCGCATGTGGCTGTATTCCAGCTTTCTGTTGCCGCACCACTTCTTAAACGGGGTTGGTAGCATGTACATGACACTAGTATCTACCTCTATCCTAGCCACAATCTTGTATAACGGTTTCTCATACTCCGTTGCATAGACCGTTAACTCTGGGTCATCGGTAGGTTTTGTACTGTCTATCTTAATTACATTGCGATTATTTTCGGCTAGGTACTGGGCCAATATGTCCCTAATATCCAGCACTGCCGCAGTAGATTCGTTGCGTGCTTGCTGCAACATTCTACACACCCAATCTTCTAGGTTAGCCATGTTGAGATCATGCAGTCCTAACCGTTGCGCAATACTCATCCCAGTTAATGCAGCGGAAGCTTGCCATAACCAAAAGCGGTTTTGTGCTGTCAGTCCCGTACGGTCTATGAGTTTATTTACGTAAGTAAGTAGCAATCCTTCGGCGGCTTTCTGATGCTTCACAATTTTCTTCATGTAAACTTCCCCAGCCCACCCATAGTTATTTTCCAACAACTTACCAAGAGCTATACCTTCTCTGGTGGTTTCAGCATCTTCTTTAAGTTTTACCAACGTTTCTGTTTCCAACAGACGTTGTGCTTCTCCCTTTGGGTTGGCCCTATAGTCTGTGGAGATCGTGTCTAGAATGCCTGTATTCCCACTTGTCGGTACCAGAGTAGACCACGGTTTACCTCTGTGGCGCTCTACAGTCTCGCCAGAGTTACCTTTCAAACGATTCCGTTGCATCCCTCCACTTACGCCATAGCAAAAGTCACTAAGGGCTTTGCCATCTTTGTTGGATAACTCGTCTAAGTAAACAACAATATTTTTATAGGTCTCTGTAACTTTCCACACAGAAGCTAACGTATCATCCCCTTTCTGTACTACTAGAGAAGGGTCACCCCATACTGAAGCACCAGCGAACTGACCATGAGATTTGCCGAAGCCCGACTCTGTGCTTTTCAAGTGGAAAATACTGCCAGCTATTTTTGGTGCAAAGACCATAAGCGGTGCAGCAAACGAAAGAGCAAACATATATTGGTGCGGCTCAAATCCCGGTTTATCAAAGAACTTAGGGAGTTTCTTCCACTCTTCTAAAGTCCCAGCTTTATCAAAATGACAAAAGTAACTTTCTGTATTACTACTGGGGTAGTTAGGTCTAACCTTGTCCGCAAATATCTCTCGATCCCCTAGAATGAAAGATTTGTTGTTCGCAGTCCAACCGAACTGTTCAGCTACAGTATGCTCGTCCATGAGGGCTTCAGCCTCATCGACAAGTGCCGCCACAAAACCCATGAGGAGGTTTGGTTTCATAGTAAAGACACCACGTTTGGTCATCTCTACTTTAAAACTTTCTGTGCCAACAAGTTTGTAAGCCGGAAGCATAAAGTCTCGGATACCTTGTCGCTTAGTGTGGTGCCTAAAGATAAAAGAAATACCAGACACTCTGTCGCGTAACTTACGTATAATATATAAGTCGGTGCTAAGAATTTCTTTTACTTCTGTATTACCTTCTTTTATCTCCCTATGCCCTATGCCCCCACCTTCATACCTGAAGTACGGCTTCGGGTACTTAGGTATCTTAACCGTAGTGGGTTTCTCGTCAGGGTTCTCTGTATCAAATACAGCTTCGCTACTTTCAGGAACTGCGACTGTGTAGCTTTCCTCAGACGCCTCGTTTGGAACTACTGCTAGGCTTATCGGGCTTTTGAATCTGTCGTTGTCCTTGTGTGGACAACCTTCACACCCCTCTGAGTACTCCTCTTCAAACCGTGCGCAACTGTGCGGTGCCTCAATGGTACGCGCTACGTTGTTAGTTTCTTCCTCAGTGTAATCTTCATACCCACTGGATATAGCGTGCACGTTTTCCATACCACGCGCTTCGTTTATATCTATGTCGGAGAACTTTGCTATGGATATAACATGCGTCCACAGGGCGTAACTTATTGTATTGGGTTCACGTATTGCTCTGTCTATCTGAGCGCAACCCTCCCCCTTTACTGTCTTCTCTAACAATACGTCAAACCGTTTTATCACTCTGTTGCCCAGAGCGTTCTTCATGTCCTCCTGATCTTCTTCTGAAAATTCTTGTATAGAAAGAACTGGCATCAAATCCTCTGGCAGCTTGGATGAAAACTCTTCCAAACTAATTACGCCATCGTTGTGACTGTATACAGTGCAATCTAAAGGGGGGCTAGTCTTGTGGTTGCGTGTCCCCGGCACGCGTAATATCCGAGCAGCATCCGCAGTAACTTGTACGTCTGCTTTAAACCCTGCATGTTTGCAGGCTCTCTTTAGTTGTCCCGCAACGGCAACCCATTCGTCTCTGCCGTACGGTTTATCTAGCACCCAATAAACATGCCAGCCACGCCCTGAATCAACAATGACGGACGGTTTTGGTAGGGTGTAGCGTTTCGTAAATTCTTTTAAAGCTGTGTAAGCCTCTGTCTTAGCTGGGTAGTCTTTTCCTTCACCACAATCTATATCAAGGAATAAAGTTTTTAACTGCTTAACATTGTTTTTTTCTCGTTTCTCTGTCTTGAATGTAGCTAACGCTACGTACACGTTATTATCATTTTTGTTAGCAGTATTTATGTGGGCCAATGCGTCTTCTTTTGTTTCTGAAAACTTTACATTGATCCCATCTTTCATTCCGACTGTGCAATAAAAACCCTCACTTCCTAAGACAGTATCCAAAAACTGTCGAGTATTCATAATTTATGTATCGTAGAGAGAGAACGCCCCGAAGGGCGTCTCAAGTTAAAAGAACAAAAGTTGTTAGTCGTCAAACTCATCAAGCATAGAAGACAAGTCTTCATCAGCCGGAGGTTTTTTCTTGTTCTCACGGACCTTTGGTTCTTCTGGTTCTTCTTTAGCGGCTTCTTTAGCAGCTTCTTTAGGTGCTTCTTTAGGAGCATCAGTGGGGACAGCATCAAACACACTGTCTTCGTACTGGGTGAACCCTTCTTGGGCATCAAACACAGAACCCTGAGTGTTCTCTTTAAGTTTAATAACTTGTACTTGACGCAAACGTAGAGACACACTGCTGCCCATACCACCGCTATAAGGGATCATCTCTACAAACAAGTTTACAGTGCTGCCTGTAGTGAGTTGGAAACCCTCGGGTAAAGGCTTAGTTGCAGCGTCAAACTGTTTAGGCGGGTTATTGTAAGAAGCAGCTATCTTAGCTTTTCCTACGATACCGCCATCTTCGGGCTTCTTGAATGGCATAGACATACCGGGCCAATCATCTTCCCGTGCTTCTTCGTAGGCACTAGTCATGGCAGCTAACAACTCTTTAGCTTGCGCTTTGTCCATTTTAAAGCTCATGCTGTACTCAGCGCCTTGATCAGTAGCAGCGCAAGGCATACTACCACCTGCCCCATTCTTACCGCCCTTCTTATCAAAATGGTAGGGCTTGTCTAGTCGTGGATATAACGCTTCCACACCGCGTATCATAAAAGTATTTTTGTTCATATCGCTCTCGTATTAACAAGGATTAATTTGCTTTGGCTTTTACAGCCAAGGTTAGGTATTACGGTACTATTCTTGAATGTATACTCCTTCCCCTTCAACGACATCGAATACATTTGCAACATCATTGTTCTTTGAGGTGTTAGATTTAAAAACAAGTTTCACTAATTCCTTAGTGTCTGGGTCTTTCTGTGCGTGCATAGCAATTAGAATCTCATCTTCCTCCAATGGGCGCACTGCTTTGAAATAAAGTTTAGGTATGTTGGAATCTGTATCAAACCTAGCCTCTACAAGAACAGTAGCTATTGGAGCTTTGTTGTTATTCAAATACTTTGCAAACTCTTGCATTGACATCTTCTTTTGGTCTTTACCAAAAATACTGGTAGAGGGAAGGTCAAGTTGGTATACCGTATCATCAGTAAGCTCACTGTTATCATTAGCTAACATGATTGCAATGCGTTGTCGAAATCGACAAGCACGAGAGTTACCTTGTCCGGAACCTTTTATGTTTTGCTTACAATCAAAACATGTGATGTGTTGTTTACTTCCAGAGACATTATTAGAAGGTCTCCCACTTGCATGATCGTCAGACCAACAAGTGGGAGCATTATGTTCGCCGGAGACGAACTGACCAGCATAATACATTCTAGAGATTGGTGCAGTCTTTACTATTACAATTTTAAGAACGCCCCCCTCCAATACCTCGGTCTCTCTACCACTAACTACCTTGCGAAATGCTCCCTCTCGAATACTTATTCGATTAATCTCTGACTTTGAAGTCTCAGGTTTTAACTTAGAAAACAAGTTCTTATAGCTATTGGGTAGTTCCTCAGAAGTCATCGTCTAATTCCGACAGCATTTCTTCGATATTAGGCTCTTTCCTTGGCTTGTTTTCTTGCTCTAGGTCAACGGCAAGGTCTTCCAACATTTGCTTAGTCACAACTTTAGCACTTTCAGGTTGTTCCTCATGCTGACCCTCGGCTTCTTCAGGCTCTTCTTTTCGTAGTGCGATAACAACATCTTCCACACAGAAACGATAAGTATTGCCAGCCTTTATATAAGTGCTACGCGGAACGAACCCACGCTTAACCCACTGCCTAACTGTAGATACTTTGACACCTACATGCTCGGCTAGTTCTTCTAAAGTAACGTATTTTGTATCAGCCACTATTTTTTCCTCCGTACGGTTATAGTGTATTCCCTATCAGCGTTTAAGCCGGGGGGTAATTTGTCAGGGTTTTCCTCAAGGAAAGTACGCATGTTAGTTTGATGGAGGCGCTTCTCTAGCAAATCCATCGCGCTATGCTCCATGATAAACTTGTTCATACTCTCCCAATCAGAAGTCCAAAACTTGGTCTTAACTGAGCGGTAGAAAGTACCCGTCGCAGTTCGTACTGACTCTGCACCAGTAGATGCGCAGTGCTCGTTGAGTATTTGCTTAAATTTAGTCAGCTTATCGTCCAGCGCACTGAGCTTAGTATTCATCTCGTCAGAAATAACAGCTTTCCGATCACGAATCTTTACGCAGGCGTCAACGAGGCGGTCTAAACCGACATCCTCTGCTTCCGTCATACATCGTTCTCCTTTATATTTTAGTTAGGGGGAGTGATTATAGACGCAGTTTTTTTACATTTCAAGCACTTCATTGTATAAATCTATTATTTTTGCGTGTACATGTATTCTTTGGTCAAGTAGTTTGTATACTCTTTTCTCAACTGGCGAGCCTTGCAACTGTACAACCGTACAAGGATGTCTTTGTCCAGCCCGATGCACCCGTGCGTTAGCTTGGGCATAAGTTTCTAAGGAAGACGTTGGCCCCCACCATACGATAGTATTTGCTGCGGTTAGGGTGACACCATGTGCTGCGGCTTGTGGCTGTATTATAAGGACTCTGGGGGAGTCTGTGTCTTGGAATTCTTTAAAGAGCTGAGTGCGCTTTGAAACACTTACGTCCCCCCGGATGATCCCGTTAGATATTTTGTCCTTAAAAAGTTTCTCAGATAGTATGTCAATGGCATGTTTGAACGGCACAAAGATCAGCACTTTCTGGCTTGCCTCGTCAATAACTTCCTTTAGCACTTTGTATCTGTTCTTGATGTCAAACTCTATTGTCTCTCCACTGTCGGCATAGACTGCCCCGCAAGAGATTTGTAGAAGCTTATTCATAACTACAGCAGCGTTTTGTGCAGTAACTTGCTCTCCAGCAGCCATTGTTAGCATGTGGGTATGTATGGCTTTGTAGTATTTATTCTGTTGCGCTGTAAGTTCGACCTCACGTTTGACATACGTCATCTCTGGTAGATCAAGACATTGCTCCTTGGAATACCGGATCGCTGGCTGTAGGGCTGCATGTACTTTGTTTACTGCATTATCTTTGGGCACCCACTTAAATTGCGTAACTTTTTGCATAACCATTTCACGATAGGAAGAGAAACTACGTGGCACGGCTAGTGGGTTAAGCATCTTGGCTAACCCGAATGCGTCGAGAGGGGACTGAGCAGCAGGAGTGCCTGTCATCATCCACACCCAAGTATCAGGTTTTACTATCCTGCTAAGTACTTTCCAGCGTTTTGAGTTTGCATTCTTATAGTGCGTAGCTTCATCTACAATTATTAAGTCAAACCCCGCCATTTGTATATGGTCTTCCACTATCTCAACACCGTCATAATTTATGATCACAAAATCTGAGTCACCTGAAATTATCTTGCGGCGTTTATCTTTTGGTCCATGCGCAATATCCACACTACGGTGCATAGCAAAGGTAAACAAATCCGCTCTCCATGCAGAATCCATAATGGACAAGGGGCAAATAACCAAGACTTTGTTGATGACCCCTTTTTTCAATAGGAAGTCAGCGGCCCAAATAGCAGAGGCAGTTTTTCCTGTACCTTGCTCGTTGAAACAAAATGCTTTGGTGTTTAGTGTGAGAAAGGACGAAGTAGTTTTTTGATGTTCAAAAGGTTCGTAGCGCCCCGGCCAATCGTACTGCCCTAGTATGGGGGACGGTACGTCCTTAACGTTGAGATTACGTAACACTCGTGCTTCGTCTATGCCCCACTTAACTAAAACTTTGTTATCACCAACGGCACGACTACTTGGTATAGCTGTAGTTACCTTAGAGGGGTTACGTAGCTTTAGGAGTAACCCTTTGTTTTCCAGTATTCTCACGGTTCCAACCCTCTTAACCTACGTATTTCAAGTTCTTCTTTTAAAGGTTTAAACCTAAAAAACTCTTTGTGTTGTGGATGTTTGGCGCAAAAAGCCCGAGCGTAAAAAGCGATATGGTCGTTTGATATTTTAAATTCTTTGCCCGTAGTCTCAATCGTAGTGTGCCATCTAACTCGATTCATCACCGCCCAATGAGAGTATCTGGGTCTCCCCGAAGCCGCTGCTTCCAGAGAAAACTTCTCAAATGCCAGCCATATACTTGGATTTTTACTATGCCAATTCCCCCATTCGTTTTTTCTGGCTTGTATCTTTTCCTTCAGTATGTCTACCCTATCTTCTGTCTCCATCAGTTACCCCCTAAAGATATGTGCGTAGTTGGACTCGTTACTAACATCCCGCGCACGCGCTGTACCATCTCTAGGGGCTAACTCTTCTATGGTCAACACAGAGTCTGCGGATAGACTGGCCCCTGAAGAGGTGATGTCCCCCAGAGTATGGGATATAAGTGCGTGCCCCACCTTTCGCAGTGCTGCGTCTTCATCAACGGCAATGACTTGTGTGGCTAACCCCACTGCAAATCGAGGGCGTTTTACCGTGTCTACGGTCTGGTCAACTAACTTAGTTCCGTCCCCCTGTGTAATTACTGGTCCGTCTAGCCCTTCATCTATCTGTTGAACAGACGTACTAAGCACATGCACTTTCTGGCGTATCTTTTCTATACCTGTAACCATAAAGCTATCGTACTTGCTAGTGTCTATAGTCCACCTAAGCTTCCTTTCTATGTCATCCACTTCACACCCAACGACTAACAACCGTTGTTTTATTTTCTCATTAGTCGCCTTGCGGGTTAGCTTTATACTTACAAGGTAAAGCATTCCTACTGTACTTGTTTCCATTTTCATCGTCCTCGTTTGTAGTTATTTTTTCTTTTTTTCTCGCTTACTAGTTTCAGAAATTAACCGGCCTTTAGAATCTCTTTTAAAGGATCGATTGCGTGACTTACTTTCTATTTTAGTTCCGTCAGAGTTCTTACCTCCTTTACTTAGTGCTTTCTTGTGGCTTACATCCTTACCCTCTCGTTTGTCGGCTTTGCCGTTCTTGTTCTTATCTGCACCTTCTTTGTCTATCTTGCGTCGTGCACGCTGCCTTTCCATACGGTCAGCATGTTCTCCACGAGTTTTCTGCTGTTGATACTCTTTCTTGTACGGACGTTTCTTCTTTACATACGGCATTACCTTCTCCCGTTATGAGGACACTCTAGAATAATGCAATGGGCCTTGCACAATCCAGTAGGTCTGGGGTTCCACACATTAGTTGTGAGAGTCTTTTCCAAAGTCCCATATTTTGTTAACCACTTCTTCCACAACTCCGATACATCTTTTCGTTCATAAGTTCGCTTAATCAACTTGTTACACACAACAAACAACAATCCAGCTTTTACTGTATGTACTTCTGGGAAGTGTTTGAATACACACAACGTCATAAGTTCTAATTGCCCCACGTCAGCGTACTTGGCAGACTTACCTGTCTTGTAGTCAAACACTTTAGCTGTTCCTTTCTCCCTGTCCAAGATGAT
>TARA_R110002074_G_scaffold236098_1_pt1 | contig 16832 bp, 14 predicted proteins | sample TARA_R110002074 | Tara Oceans TARA_R110002074 (sample SAMEA4397215) | marine metagenome | biome: Polar Biome; feature: [MIX] marine epipelagic wind mixed layer (ENVO:01000061); material: water (ENVO:00002006), including particulate matter (ENVO:01000060) such as... | depth 10-100 m | reverse complement strand
AGAAGCGCCTTCGTAGCTCATCTGGATAGAGCGTCCCCCTCCTAAAGAAAAGCCCAAACTTTTAACTTTTTGATTTATATAGATTTTATATTCTCAAGCTCAACCAACAACGTCACCAAAATTTCACCAACACCTGATCTGGTGATATGATGCTTCACCAAATCATCACCAAAAGTTGATCAAATTCAACTAAAATTAGGCAGTAGGTGATCCGTGGCATATCGCGACAAATACGAGATTAGACAAGGACGTATACAACTCTACAGACGCACCGCAGAAGGCGGCAAGCACCAAAGCGATGCTTGGTATTGTGCGCTAAAAATTCCCGGACAAAAAACGATCAGGCGAAGCCTAAAGACCGTGGTCAGGGAAGATGCTGAACGCAAAGCCGAGAACATCTGGTTCGATCTCAACCAAAGAAGTGAGCGCGGACTGTCACTCTCCACGAAACGGTTTGAATTGGTAGCCAATGCATTCATCAAAGACCTTCAAACCAAGGTGGAACAAGATTCCAAACTTCCAGCCATTGATCAGAAATTCAAACCGGCATTGCTACGCAACAAAAGCTTGATCGTTAAAAAATATCTTATTCCTTATTTTGATAGCAAGGATCTACAGGATATAACTGATCAAAACATCACCAACTATGAAAATTGGCGGCGCAATTATTGGCTAACAGGTGCTGGCTCAGAACTGCCCCACATCAATTATATTCGGGATGGTCGCAAGGTGAGCCGACCAAAGGTTGCACGTGAACAGAAAGAACCGAACTGGGACACAATCAACAAAGAATTAACCACATTACGCCAAATATTCGAATTTGCGAGAAAATCAAACATCATTGAAGGTCGCGAAGTTCCAACAATAAAAAACATTCGTAAACCAACATATTACAAAGGTAAAAAACCGGGACTCAACGAAAACGAGGTGAAACACCTACTAAAAACCCTTGTACAAAAATATAAAGACCAATCGAACCCAAAGCACAAGCGAAGTCACAAACTACTTCTATATTATGTTAGCTGGATGTGCTTAACAGGAATGCGCGTTTCAGAAGCGAAAAATTTAAAAATCAGCGATTGTAGAAAATTCAAGAAAGGCACAAACGAATACTTGAAAGTCTTCGTACGCGGAAAAGGAAATAGTCGCGAACTGGTTGCGTTAAGTGAAGCCACAACAGTTTTAGGTAACATAATAGATTTCCACAAAAATAACGCACAGTTAAATAACTGGAAATACGATAAATCCCTCCATTTATTTTCGAATCAATATGGAAAGCCCGTAGGGTCATTCGAGAGCAGCCTTAACCGTGCCTTTAGTGATGCTGGACTACTGTATGATGTATACGAAAAAAAACGAAGTGGTGGCGCATTTCGAAAATACTACATTACAAATGCGCTCATAGTTGGAAACATCAACTATTTCGAGCTTGCAAAACAATGCGGGAACTCGGTATCTGTTATTGAGGAATACTACGCTGACATTGACGTAACACAAAAACCGGAAATGTTTATTTTTGAGAACGCTATCAGTGACACCTACAAGATAGATCGCTCACCAAAAGCAAAGATTGCAATTGAGGAAAGAACGAAAAGACAGAATGATTTTGATGCTGAATGGATTTGAAAAGGATCGAGACGACCTTTGCAGACCGTCTTTTTCAATCAAATACGGGGTGCGAGTTAACGAACCCACCACCAGATGAATAGCACTGGTCCGAACAGTACGGATGTGACCCTGACCCATTTGGGTAGGGCATCCCATTCTTCCCAACTGTTGTAGACGTGTTCGTTGAAGTTGCTGATACAGAGCATCGATACCGTGAACCAGATGAAGACCATCATCACCGACAGCAAAATAATCAAATTTTCACCTCATACATTAGCTAAGTGAGCCATTCGCCGGATCAGCAGTTCACCCCATTCATCACAGGCGGTCTGATTGGGCAGGAAGGCTCCAAGCCCACCATCCACACACCCGGCATTCACCATCAGGGCAATCAACAGCTGGTCCCGGCTTAGTTCAAGGGCATCAGCCCAGTCCAGAAACGCCTGAAGGTGTTCTTCAGAAAGCCCGGTAATGACCAGATTCTTTTTCTTCGTTGGTGTCATTGAGCACTCCATCAAGGTGACCCCGGTATTTATGGTCACCCCGGTGAAGAACCGGTGTTAGTCGTCAGAATCCCCACGTAACCGGGCTTCAGCTTCACGGTATGCGATTTCCCATGAATCCGTGGAAACAGGCATACCGTCATCACCAAGGGGCGCTACACCGTCTTTCCGGCGCTTTTCTGTCATCTTGGCAATGTAATCAGCTGACATTGGATTAATACCGCGACTGCGGTCAGCTGCGTCAGCAATGGAGTCGTTGTAGTGGGCGTATTCTTCCGGGAACCGGTCAATGTGAATCTTACGGGCAAGTTCGGTTATCAAACGTTCGCGGTGTTCATCAGCATCAAGACGTTTAATTTCCCGCTCAGACAATCCGGCACGGGCTTCAAGGCGCTTGCGCGCTTCTTCAGCTTTAAAACGGTTCATACGTGCACCTCACTTGATAGAAAACAGGAATGTCATGGCGTTGTGTTCGCTGGTCGTTAACACCCGTATATCGGCTGTCAGGGCGTCACGGCGCACGTCGAAGATTTCACACATGGGAAGCTGATAACGCAGTTCGGTGAACCACTGTCGGAAGAAAAATGAAATTCCGACATCCAAATCCAGATGACCAGAATGGATCAGCAATTCGACCCGAATGAAGGCTCCGGGCGAAAAACATTGTGATGTGATTTTTGAATCTTCGGAAAATACGGGACTGCGGAAAATTAGTGCGTTGTAGATGTCGTGGCGAAAACCAAGAATCGTTGAATCAAAATCGTAGGTGACGGGCGTGAACCCGTGCTCCACCAGAATCGCGGGGAATTGAGAAGCAATCATTTGCGTACCTTTGGTTGTTGGCTTGCCAGATTTCTTTGCCAACCGGTATCGCAACTCAGGTCTCATTATAACCTAACTGGGGTTTCAGTTCAGTACGGAAGCATCACCCGCTGTGAGAACGTGACCGGACGTTGAGCGACTGGTTGTCCCAACGTCCGTCACATGGTTAAGCGGCTTGCGTCCAACAGCCCTGTTTGTCTAGTGCTGCCAATGCACCTTCAATGTGGCTGACAAGGTTGGTGTCACCGTTCGCCAAACTGCATAAATGGCTTTCCACTTGATCACGGGAACATCCGTGCTGGGTTACCAACGCGACCGCGAACGAATATACGACACCACGACGACGGCTGGTCATGGCATTGATTTCTGCCTTCCAAGCGTCAATTGACTTGTTGGGTATTTCTTTTAATTTGGCATCCAGCTTAATCACCTTCGCCTGTGTCGATGGTTTGATTGCTGTGCGCAAGTATTTGTCAGGATCGATAGCATACCGCTCGATTTCACGGGTGTGGCAACCCGGTGCCTCGAAATGCCACCACTCAGGGTGAGCAGCATTCGTTGATGGCACATAAAAGGACTGAACCCCATTGCGACAGGCGCGATCCAGACCCGATGTTTCCTCATCAAAGCCGTTCAGCTCAAGACGATTAACGATGGAATCATATACTGCGTGATGAGCTTCCAGACTGGTTGCCGGTTGTTTGTAAAGCATGATCACTCGAAAACGGTTGGGCTGTTCTTCACTCCGGCTGAAACTGTTGAAGATCAGGAACGACCGTTTATTACCGCGTCCTGCTTTGTTCCAAAATATGTCCTTGAAGTCGTCAATGGAAAGTTCGCCATTGTCGAAATCCAAAATCATCATTGATGATTCCAAAAAGTTGACCTTCTGCCGGAAGCCTTCATCATCTGCATTCCGCTTCTCGAACACGGTTGAGTTGATCATGAAGTTAGAGGTTTTGTCCTCGATTACCTCTTTCGATAGTGAGCGCATTTCCCGCACGAATTCGTTTGGCTCGAAGTAATCCAGATAAAAATTATCTTTATCGGTGTCGTAAACCGAAGAATGGAAGGTCACTGCGTACAACGGTGCGCAGCGAGCATCCTGTTCCGCCATATTTTCTCGTAGTTCCTTAGGAGTTAAAGGGAATCCTTCAAAATGCGGCGAAATGCGGCGAAGCCGTTTTTCTGCATTGGCTTGCCGATGCAATTGGCGACCGGTTGTAACTTGCTTCTTCTCGAATTCCAGATCACCAATCCACTTCATTGAGACCGTGCCAAAGGCACGTGCCAGCCGCTCTGCGGCGGCATACTCTGGAACGATACATTCAATCACTTGCTTGGATTCGGGATCACGCAATGCCGTTCGCATCAGTGCCTGATAGATGACCTCATGAATTGTCGAATCTTTGATCACCTCATCATCCAGACCCAACTGATTCAACATGGATAGATGTCGTGGTGCGCGATTCAAAGCAACGGGAAAATAAATGAGGTTGTGATTCATGTATTCATTCAGCCCATGTGAAATGACTGGGATTTGAATTCCATTGGGGTGCCCACGAAGTTGTCCCGTGTAGTCGTTGTTGACGGCGTACAGAAAGTCACGGTCACCAATGTAATCCAGTGCCGCTTTGTCCATCCCATTCATCCACGTGCCACCGCTTTCACTCAGTTCTTTGCCAGCGAGGTACTTTGAGAACCCACGACCTTTGAGTAGGTAGTTGATGCGCAGACGTTCACCGGTTTCTGGTGGGTGTTCAGTGAATCGAAGATTCTGGTAAATCTGGCGATTAGTCTTGAACTCGACATCGTGATAGTTGAATAGCCAGTGGTACAGCAACGAGTCTTCAATATTGGCACCCAGTAGTGTGTTGCCTTCGAACAACTTTGGGTTAAGCATCGAAAGGAAGTAAATCCGGGTGCAAGAACCCTTTTTGCCAAAGTTGCGACGCTCGCTGAAGTCTGACCACGTTTTCAGGTCAACAAACACGTCCCGACAGGGCGTCAGCACGTCGCTCAGGAATGAATAAATTGTTTTCGTCAGGTCATCCGGACGATTCAAATGGCGCTTGAGCATATTTGGATCAACAGGAATGACGGTTGCCAGTGTCTCATTCACCGTTTCGCCCAGTTTGACGTACTGGGTCAATTCATCCATGTGCTGGCGAAGGTCGATGGCATAAAAATTATCCACTTGTGGAACTTCATCTATGATGACACGCCAATTTTGCCGGTTTTCAAAGAAAGGTAGGTTCTGGTAACTCTGCCATGTGATCAGCAAAACCGTGCCAGATTCCTCTGCACAGGCTATGTGACGCATGATTGCACCCATTACATTGTGCTTATCGGTTTCACTGGTAATCAAAGCTGGCTTCAAGCCGTGCCGCTCCAAATCGAGCGCGGTTTGATTTAACAGCTTGATTGATGGGGCAACGTACAGCCAGTTACAGCGTGTCCGCTGCTGCTCTAAGTGCTGGCAGGTTGAATAAGTTTTTCCGCTGGAGCATGGCGCAGATACTATCCGCACCACATTGTCTGTGTGTGGCATTTCTCACCTTTATTGTTGTTATTTTTTAGGTTGCCGCTGTTATCGCGGTCAAAAAATCATGACCGAGAATGTCGGGCAAGTCAAAGAAAAGTCGCTTTAAATCAGATGTTTATAGTTAAATTCAGTCAACTTTAAAATTGACTGAATTCAACTTCCGGCTTTTTACATGAAGCTAAACGCCTAATCTGTTTCGATTCGGTACGCCGAAAACGGTGTCATCGTTGACTACACCCGCAGAGGACATGTTCAAAAGTGTCGCTGATAAATCAAATTTCATGTATAGTTGACACTTCTCTTTTGATTCTAGATTCAAAAGAGACACACGGCGAATTCATCACCTTGAGGAATCAACATGGATTTCATCTACCGCCGTGTATCCACTGCCGACCAAAAGACTGACCGTCAACTACCGGGAATGATTGCTGACCGGGAATATGAAGACAAACTGTCCGGTAAAGACCTGAACCGACCTCAACTGACCGCCTTGCTTCAAAACTTACGTGATGGGGATGTGGTGCATGTTCATGAGTTAAGCCGGTTGGGTCGATCTGTACGTGACTTGCTGGATGTTGTTCAGCAGGTTGTGGATTCCGGTGCAACGATTCACTTTCACAAAGAAAATCTCCGGTTTGAACCCCACCAAGAAGACCCCTTCCAGCAATTGATGCTTACCCTGCTGTCATCTTTCGCAGAATTTGAACGGAAGTGCCTTCTCCAGCGTCAGCGTGAGGGAATTGCAATCGCAAAGGAGAAGGGTCGCTACAAGGGACGAAAAAGCAAATTCTCTGAAGGTCAGATAGATCAGATCAAAAGTGAGTTTGCCGAAGAAAAGAACAAAACCGCACTCGCAAAGCGTTGGAATATCAGCAGGGGGTATTTGTACAAAATCGTTTCTAAAGCATAAAAGGTGGTGATCCAGCATCACCGGCAAACACTCCTTCTCATGATGAGGTAACCGCCTATGCTGAGTAATGTCGCGATTAATCAACCCTTCACACATGACAATGCCATCATCCAGAACGCCCTAGACATTCTCGAATCCCGAATTAAGAAGCCCACCGATTACATCAAAAGCCCGAACGACACTCGAAACTTTCTGCGTCTGAAGCTATCTGAGTTGGAGCATGAAGTCTTTGCTGTTCTGTTTCTGGATAATCGTCACGGTGTGATTGCCTACGAAGAAATGTTCACCGGTACGATTGATGGTGCAGCCGTTTATCCGAGAGAGGTGGTCAAAGCCGCCTTACGCCATAACGCAGGTGCTGTCATTCTTGCGCATAATCACCCATCTGGGGTCACCATTCCATCAGAGTCAGACAAGAACCTGACAACACGGTTGAAAAGCGCGCTTGTGCTTGTTGATGTCAGGGTGCTGGATCACCTGATTGTGGGTCATGATATAACATCGTTCGCTGAACTCGGGTTGATGTAGTAAACCAAAGCTTGATAACAGGGAGACAGCTATGAGCGACAGCGCACTTCACCAAGCATGGAAGTATATGCAGGTTCACTACTCCGGAATCCTCACCGCACGGTGTGAAAAATATACTCAGGAAGAGAACGCGAAAAGAAGCCTTTCGCTGACAGCCAAATTACGCTACCTCGAATACTTCATCTTGAAGGTGAACGGTTCATATATTGAATGCCATGGGTCGGATCATGCCAGAGAAGTAGACGCCGCTTTGTTCTTGGTGGTTGATATAGCTGATTCTGGTTGTCTTGAGGAAAAGCTGTGCGAGTTGGGTGTAGAGTTCGAACAAGAATCCATTCTTTCCATTGCTGCCGGTGGTACAGAGGGGAAGCTGATTGGTACAAGCTGTCGCTCCAATGGGGAAATCAAAAAACTGAGCAATCCGCTCTTTGATGAAAACGGAGAAGTCGTAAATCATGACGGTCACCCATTTATGCTGTCTGGGAACGATCGCATCGTTGAGCCACTGAAAACTGTGAACGGACGGTGGGGTAATTCAATTGCCGCGAATGCGAAATGGGAGGACTTATCTGTTTAATAGTTAATCTCACAGCACCACTGGGGGACACTAGATTTAGACAGCTAGCCTTTCAGCATTCTCCCGCAACCACTCCCTGCACCGCTGATACTCAGGCATAACCCTTGCCATCTCCCGCCAGAATTCCGGGGAATGATCATGGCGTATCAGGTGGCAGAGTTCGTGGATCACCACGTAATCAACCATGCGGTTAGGTGCCATCATAATCAGCCAGTTGAATTCCAGCTTGCCTTTGGCGGTGCAGCTACCCCAGCGGGATTTAAAAGTGCGGATACCTACCCCAGCAGGTTCCACCCCAACCATCGGTGCAAAGCGTTCCACTTTTTCGGTTAGCTTCTGTTCAGCCTGCCGTTTGTACCAGCGTACAAGGGCGTTGCGGATCATGTGTGGTTGTTCGCTGCCGCTGGGTACGGTTACCACTAGTCTTCCATTCAACAGCTTCACGGGGGCGAAGTTGCCCGTTTCTACCTTCAGCCGGTAGTTACGTCCCAAATACGAAAACGCTTCACCCGAAACATATTGCGTGGTGCTGGCGGGATTCAATTCCCGTTGAAGGGCTATCTTTTCTTTGATCCACTGGCGCTTGGTAACCAACAACTGATCAATCTTTTCTGCACTGGTGTTGACCGGCACCACAATGGATACGGCACCTTCTTCCACGCGAATATCCGCCGATTTGCGCCGGTTGGTGCGGATGACTTCGGCAATGAAGCCATTGCCATCGCGATATTCAGAACCTGAATCACTCGCCATCGTTATCATGCGCTCACTTGGCACCGAAACGGGTTTGCGCCAGTTCCATAAAGCGATCCTGCACCACGGTCACAATGGCTTTGTCACCGAACGAGCAATCCAGAACCGCGCGTTTGATTTCTTTCTTCATTCGCTTCACTTCGTCCAGCTTGCTGAAGAAATCCACAATCCGGGTGGCTTCATCAAACATGCCCACCAAGCCTTGGCTGGTCTGTTTGATTTCGTCGTGTACGGCTTCGCTGAGCGCATCGTCTCCACTGTGGGCGGTCACTTCCGACATCAGAATGTTATAGAAAGCGAACTCCGTATCCGTCAGCCCCAGATCGTCAGCGGCTTGTGTGCGGGCGGTTTCAATGTTGTTTCTGAACTCGAATAACAGTTCAGCCTGTTGCTCCCACTTGCCGTTGGTTTTTTCAATGATGTCCCGTAACCGCAAACTCAGTGACCGGTAATATTCCGGGTCTTCGTCCAGATTCACGGTGATGTGGTGCTTGATGGCGCTTTCAATTTCCGAGGCGCGGGATTCCGGTGACTTGATCTGATCCACCGCATCCTTGAAGTTTGCCGCCATAAGGTCAACGGGGGGAATCTTGGGATCAACGCCGGTGCTGACGATGTGTTCCTCCACCAGCTGGCGTACCTTTTCACCCACATCTTTTATGTTCAAGCCGGGGTCACGGTAACGGGTACGGGCGGCATTTTGCACCTTGCCCCAGAACTTCAGATCAGGCACAAACGGCTTGGCTGCGACATCAGGAAGCACCACATCCATTTGCTTGGCAAAGCGTTTGAACGCCAACTCAAATTGCTGGCGGATGTCTTCGTCTTTCAACCATAAAACGTAGTCATCAATGTCATCGCCTTTCACCCCACTAAACACATTGGCAACACGGGTATGGGTGGCTTTGAGCTTTGGAATTTCGTCTTTCAGAGAATGGTAAGTGCCTTCCACATCCTCACTACTGAAATCCTTCAGAGCATCCGCCAAGTGGTCAGACAACCCGTAGTAATCCACTACAAACCCAGCCTGTTTGCCTTTGTAAGTACGGTTCACCCTTGCGATTGCTTGCATCAGGGTGTGGTCCTTCAGGCTCCGGTCGATGTACATCACCTGGGCAATGGGGGCATCAAAACCGGTCAGCAGCATATCCTTCACGATCAGGAAGCTGGTGGGGTCTTCCTTCTCTTTATCCGTACCCAGTGGCTTGGTGAAGTTCCTGATTACCTGCTTCTGGTGCGCGCTGTCGGTGTACTGGCTCAGGTATGCCGGGTCGTTATGAGTGCCGGAGATAATCACTTCGGAAGGGGGCGCTTCCAGATCATCCAGGGTCTTTTTGAATACCGTGGCAGCATGGCGGCTGCCCACCACAATCATGGCTTTGAAGCCGTTGGGCTGAATCTTTTCCCGGTAATGCTTCAGCAGGTCGATACACACCCAGCGTATGCGGGCAGGGGCTTCCCGTACAGCGCGCTCCACACCGTACTTCTTTTTGATTTCCCGCTTTTCGTCGTCGCTTTTGTCTTTGAAGAATTCTTCAAACAGTGCGTCCAGTGAATCACCCACCACATCGCTCTGCACCTGGCGACCTTCGTAGATAATGCGCACGGTGGCACCGTCTTCCACCGCTTCGTTGATCTTGTACTTGTCGATGTAGCCGCCGAAGGCTTTGTCCATCTTCTGGGATTTCAGCAGCGGCGTGCCGGTAAAGCCGATCTTGGGGGCGTTGGGCAGGGCGGCGTTGATCGTCATTGCCAGCCCGCCAAACTGGGTACGGTGGGCTTCGTCCGCCAGCACAATGATCTTGTCACTGGGGTTCAGGTCGGTAAAGTCGCCTTCCGCTTCGGCATCCTGAAACTTCTGCACCATGGCGGTCACAATGTCGGAAGAATCTTTGGACAGCAGTTCCTTCAGTTCCGCCACGGAGCCAGCGTTGTAGATGGTTTCGTTCTGAGCATCCCGGAAGGTTTTCGAGAGTTGCCCGTCCAGCTGGGTACGGTCAGTGACGAACACCAGTTTGTACTGCTTCAGCTCCGGGTCACGGCGCATCTTCACCGCCAGCATGACCATCGTCAGAGACTTTCCGGAGCCTTGGGTATGCCAGACTACCCCGGACCGTTCTTTTCTGGAGAGAGCCTTGCGCGTGGTGCCGCCCTTAAGGCGTTCTATGACCTTGTTCACTGCCCGGTATTGCTGATACCGCGCCACCTTCTTGATCAGGCGACCATCCACCGGTTCGAACAGGGTGAAGTTCTGCATCAGGTCCAGGAAGCTGGCGGGGTTGAACATGCCAGCAAGTAGACGCTGTTGCGGGGTGACTTCGCCTGAACTGGTTCCAGCACCTGACGCGACCTGTTTCGCGGCAACCAGATACTCTGGTGAGGGCACGTCACCGGTCTTGTGGCTGGATACTGTCGAGCCGGTGGAGATAAAGGCAGGCTGTTGCACTGTCGCCTGAATATCCGCACCCGTGAATGGGTATGCGTCCTTCCAGTCCCCGTAATGCTGTGCACTGGAACTGATCGTGCCCACCTTTGCCTGATCCCGACAGGTAGAGACCATCAGCTGGTTGTACCAGAACAGCTTCTGGGCACCTTCGTCGTCTTCCGGAGACCGCAGGTTGGCGTATCGGCGCAACTGGTTGATGCCCTCGGCTACCGCGTCGGCAACATACGGCGATTTGCACTCAATCACCGCCAGCGGCAAGCCGTTCACGAAGCAGACAATATCGGGGATAATGTTCTGGTTGATGCCTTCAACCTTGAACTGGTTGGTGCACAGAAATTCGTTGTTGTCAGGATTGTCGAAGTCGATAACCTTTACCGTCTGCCCCTTACGACCGGCACCCAAGTCCTGTTCAACGGACAGGTAGTTCACCAACAGGTCGTAAATGGACTGATTGTATTCCATCAGACCCGCGTGATTCGGGTGGGTGAATTCGCGGATGACTTTCCGCAGATTCTCGTCACTGATCCATGGATTCAATCGGACCACGGCAGCTTCCAGGCGTTTGGACAGCACCACATCCCGGTAGTAGCCCCTTTCACCAACCGGTGCACCATCAACAGGCAACACCGGCGCAAGGTCTGCACCGGGCACGTAGGTCCAGCCAAGGCGCGTCAATTGTTCAATGGCGGGCAGTTCGACTTTTTCGATTTCGTCCTGAAACATATCGGGGCAGGTGCCTGATCAGGCAACCGCTGACTCCTTTTGATCGATTTTAACTCGGACTTTGCCGGTTAACAGGTCTTGCATAAGGGCTTTTTTCAGAGCGATAGAATTGGTTAATTTCCTCTCCACGGACTCAATGCGTCCATCAATCGTTGATAGGGCGGCACTAATTTGCCGTTGCTCAGCTATCGACGGTATCGGAAAGGCTGTCTTGGCAATCTCCGTTGTACTAATGACGGATTGGGTGCTGCCTTCTGATTTTGCTCCAAATGAAGCTTTCATTGCTCCCGAATTAAAGACGTACTTCAGAAATAAAGGCATTGCTAATGTCTGGGAAGGTCTAACAATAACAACGTTAAGACAGTTCGCTTCCCCCAGGTTCTCCGGGACTAAACACGCAGACCCGTGACTACCGTGCCGTGCAATGAGCAAATCACCTGCTTTAAGCTGGGACTTTTTTTCCTTTTTGTGGAATTCGTCAGTTACATGCCGAACGCCTGTCAAATCAAGTTTTCCGTCTTTTAAGTTCCCTGTGCGAATCATTGGCACACCGGAGGCTCGATAATGCCGTTCACAAGTCCCTACAAACCCTACACAAACGCGTTCACATACATCATGGAGTAACTGAACATCCCAAGATGCTGGTATCCTACCCACCGGCGAATCCTTAAACTCCGTGTGCCCAATCCCTTTGGTCAACAACTCCTGCATCATGCCGGTTTTCAGGTCTTTCAGCTTGTCGATCTGAGCGCGTGTTTTTTCAATCACGTCATCGACGGATGACAGGATGGCTGCGATTTTTTGTTGTTCGGGGAGTGGGGGAATGGGTAGGTTCAGGGTTTTGATTAGTTGACCTGACAAGTTTGGCTGACCTGAACCTTGAACTGTGTTTAAAAGTTCACGTGTGTTGTTTTCAATGGCATAGAGAAGAAACCAGTTGTCCGCTGTGTTTTCTCTACCATTGATGGCTGAAACAGCCTGATTCAGTGTGGCATCAATCATTAGCCTTGCGGCTTTGCCAGCAGTAGCTCCATACATCGCCACTAAAACAGACCCGCGCTTTGCCCAGCGGGCGCTGCTTTCCTTGACCGCGAGTTCTGAAATGGTTTCCTCAGTCCGATAAATCAAACGGGAGTTAACCTCGCCAGACTTCACCCAAGGTATTGTACCTTCATAATAATCTGGATTACTTCGTGATGGCGTTCCGCCAGCAAAAACGGTCGCGACCTCATCGACGGTTTTAATTTGCCACTCCTTGGGAACGGTATTACTCATACCCCAGCTCCTTCAGATACCCCTTCATCACGTTTTGAGCCTCAGCCACCTGCGCATCCAGTTCGTTCAATGACACCCGGTACTTGTCCCACCAACGTTCCAGCTGGGTGACCACCTTAGTGTCCACATCACCAACGATTTCCTGAATGGCTTCTTTGGTGTCGATCTCCGGCTTGAAGTCGTAGTAGTCAGAATCCCGCTTCACAAACACCGTGGACACATCGAAGTCTTCCAGAATCTCTTCCCGGATGTACTCGCTTTCCACTTCGCGCACCGGAATGCCCCCGTGCAGGATGGCGCGCACGTCGAAGATTTCCGGGGGCGGGCTGGTGTCGGCGTAGCGGCGGATGTTCAGGTTGTAATCGTTTTCAGCGATCTCAGCCAGGGTAACGACTTTTGAATAGCGTTTGATTTCGGCGTAGTCGTCGAAGGTCTGGACAATTTTTGCAATATCTTGCTGGCGGAGCTTGTTCTGGTTCTTGCCTTCTTCGTATTCCAGTTCGCTGTTGATGAACAACACTTTGCCACGGCGTTCAGCCGGTTTGTTCTTGTTGATAATCAACAAACAGGCGGGGATGCCGGTGCCGTAGAACAAGGCGGCTGGCAGTCCAATCACGGCTTCCAGCAGGTCATCATTGAGTATGCCTTGGCGTATGGCTTTTTCACTGGAACCACGGAACAGCACACCGTGGGGCATGACCACGCCCATCATGCCTTCTGCGTTCAAGCTGGCGATCATGTGTTGGACGAATGCCAAGTCACCGGAATCTTTGGGCGGGGTGCCGTAGGGGAAGCGTCCGTATGAATCGGTATCCGCTTCTTCTTTGCCCCACTTCTTCAAACTGAATGGCGGGTTGGCGATTACCCGATCAAAGGTCATCAATTCGCCACCCTGAGTATGTTGCGGATTCCCTAGAGTATCGCCCTTGCGAATATCCGCGCTGTAGACCCCATGCAGGAACATGTTCATTTTGCAGATCGCCCACGTATTCAGGTTCATCTCCTGACCGAACAGGGACAAGTTGGACGGGTTTTCACCGTGTTGTTCAAGGTAGTTGCGGGTCTGCACCAGCATGCCGCCAGAGCCTGCTGTGGGGTCGTATATTCGCATCCCCGCTTCGGGTTTGAGCAGCGACACCAGCAATTGCACCACTTCGGATGGTGTATAGAATTCCCCGCCTTTTTTACCGGCACTGTCGGCAAACATTTTGATCAGGTATTCGTAGGCGGTGCCCAACAAGTCGGGGCGCTCAAAATCGGCATTGCGCAATCGGTAGCGGCTGAAGTGGCTCAACAGATCACGGAGCTTCTTATCCGACAGTTTGTTCTTTATGTTGAAGTCGATTGAAACCAAAACGCCTTCCAGTGAGGCGTTGTACTCTTCAATGGCTTCGGTGGCTTTGTTCAGTTCCGCGCCAATGTCGTGCTTCAGGTCTTTGATGGCATCCCAGCGGGCAACGGGTGGGATGTAAAAGGTTTTATCATATTCGTCTTCATCGTCTGCCAGTTCGCGGGCTTGGGCTTCGGTCTTGCCTTTGCCGATATAATACTGAACCACGCCCTCGCGGGCTTCATCGAACGCGTCGCTCAGGCGCTTCAGGAACATCATGCCGAAGATGTAGTCTTTGAATTCGGAGGCGTCCATGTTGCCGCGCAGGATGTCGGCGGTTTCCCATAGGAAGGATTCAAGTTGTTGCAGGGTGATGTTGTGGCTCATTCAATGGGTTCCATGTACTGCAATTGCCAAAAGACAGTGGCGTTGTTTGAAGCATCAGCAGAACAAACACGCTGTAAACCCCTGCCCTATTGGGATAAAGTAAGTTGGAGTGTAGCGATGTGGAGACGTACCGGCAATGTTATTGCTTGGTTAGGTTAAGCTGTGTAGACAAAAGATGAGTTGCTTCAACTCACCCAAACACTCACTTAATTTTAGCCATAAGAGTTCTTGCTTTTATTTCAAAAGCAGAATCAATCTGACCTGCCGCATTCAGTCTTCCAATTAATTTTTCGTGAATTATAGCTAGCTGCTCGTCACTTTCAGCAACCTTCATGTCATTAAAAAGATTGTAAATAGCTTTGTGATGTTTGTTTCTAAGTTTAATAGTGTCACCATCAATTATTACGCCTGTAATCAATTTCGGGTGACCCTTCTTATACAACTTACTCTTAGTCGGATGAATAGTTAATCCCGCATCACTCACTATTCTTTCTACATTACGCTTAAATAAAGGGTTAACCGACAGACCAGAAAATGTAAGATCATCAACGTAAACTGACATCGCAATCCTTTGCGAGTCACATAATGATTGAAGCTCATTGAACATTGTATGGTTAGCCCAAAAAGCGAGAGGCATACTTAACCTGCTACCTGTTGGAATATGACCTTTATAGGTGCACAAATTTGCAAGTACACCCGCCACATCGGGCGAAGCATTCATTGTATTGTGAAAAAAATGATACACAGACTTTTTAGATATGGATGGATAAAAATTTTTGATATCCATGGCTAGAACTGGGTGATCACCAACATGAACCTTTGCGTTCGTGATGTTTGATCTTTTCTTCACACCTGAATGAAGGTAATCAGGCGTAGAAACTCGAACCAGAAGACTTGCTATTCTGGTTTGGACAATATCAAGCCCTAGAGTGGGCGCTTGTATTTCACGCTTCTTCCCATCGGGTTTTTCCTCAAAAAAAACCCGATAGTTTGAATCATCTGACAGAGACCTAAGCTCACTAACTGATTTCTCAAGCCGATTTTCTAGAAGCTTTTTGGTAGTGAGATTATACAATCCCGAATCTTTGAGGGTGTACGATTTATTTTTTGATTTTAGTCGCAGTTTAAATTTACGCTTGGGCTTCGGGCTCATTACGTGCACTAATCCACTCCATGGCTTTTACGATCTTATTAGCGCACTTTAATCGCAACTTATCTGATCTCTTTGCAGCACCGATATTTTCAGAAAACAACATGAGGGAAGATGCCGGAACAGAAAAATAGTCAGCATATTTTTCAAGCAGATCCATGCTAACTGCTTTTTTATTGGACTCAATTTCAGACAAATATGACTTTGAGATGCCAAGCTCGTTAGCTAACTCCACCTGTTTGATTTGGTGGAACACACGTATCTGTTTTAACGCTTCGTTCAACATAGTTAGTCACCATTACTTTTACACTAGGGACCACCTATTCCTCACCAGTTCCACCATCAAAAAGATCAATCAGCTTACAAATTACGCGCAAAACTACTAACGCCCATCTAATAACCCGAAATAACTTTCGTCTGGGTGGCTTACCCTGCTTCAGTCTAGGTGTCCGCCGATAGTTGTTTGTCTTTAAGTTCATGCTGGTTTTCCCGTGTATAGAGTTGCCCCACTGGCAACCCTTCTCGCACAACACGGAAAATGAGAGTTATCGGCAACAAACCCTGTGCTAATTAAACCTTGCGTTCGCACGCAAGGTTTCCACATCGGGTCACACGCAATGTCGGCACCGGAATCGGGATGCGCGGCAACGGATGAGCCCGTGGGACGGTAGGAGCAAGCTCCCTCGGGGCGGTGTTCATACCCCAGTGCACTTCAGGCGAATATCATCTCATTCAAACAACGCCCCAAGAGTACACGGAAAGTTCGCCAGCTGTCAACAAAGTTCGCATCTAGCGAACTTATAGCTGTTAATTTTCGCTTCCGTTTCTGTAGTTACTCAGCAAAGTGTGGCACTTTCACGTTCTTCCAGATGCAATAAAGCGTATTGGTAACCCATCGTTCGGGCTTAGCCGTGCACGGCTAACACCGACCCTGTCTAGCCACACTCACCCAAATCTGCATCTAATATTGATCATCCACATCACGCCACCTGTATACGTCACTAGCGAAGCTTCTGTTTAAAAAGATGGGGAGCGTAACCGTTCAAATTGCGGCAATCACCTGATACAATGCGCGCCCTGTGCGCCCGTAGCTCATCTGGATAGAGCGCGCCCCTCCTAAGGGCGAGGCAGTAGGTTCGAGTCCTACCGGGCGCACCAACCTTTTCACCAAGTCATCACCAACGTTTTTCGTCGCCCGCAAAATATTGATTTTTAATGTAATTTTAAATCGAGCGTCCCCCTCCTAAGGGGAAGGTAGCAGGTTCGAGTCCTGCC
>TARA_R110002074_G_scaffold152162_9_pt1 | contig 16866 bp, 16 predicted proteins | sample TARA_R110002074 | Tara Oceans TARA_R110002074 (sample SAMEA4397215) | marine metagenome | biome: Polar Biome; feature: [MIX] marine epipelagic wind mixed layer (ENVO:01000061); material: water (ENVO:00002006), including particulate matter (ENVO:01000060) such as... | depth 10-100 m | reverse complement strand
TGTTTATCGATCAGGTCATTGAGGGAGCTTATTTGTCGTTGGATATTTTGCTGAAAAACGCTTAGTTTTTGTGCATCACCTTGCGAGTTTGCTAGAAGTTTCTGGATTTTCAATGTTTGCAGGTTCTGCTGTTGCCAAAAATAAAAAGCCGATATGCCAAGCAGGATCAGAGTAAGAATGCTTAAGAAGAGTGGGAAACGACTTTTACCCGTTTTAGCTGTAGAAACAGGTTTTTTATCTGCTGGAGGTAAGCTTGTATTTGATTCCGTCACATTAGGTTCCACTTTGGTTGATTAGCGGCTACGTATTCCTTTCTCAGATAGTGTTCACGTTTATATGATCAAGGTATGTAGAAGTGTTATCGCAGTTAATTAAGGTTTTTTTTATGGCTTGTTATGCATTTAATCAGATCAATGGGTTTCAAATTAGCAGGAATTAACACTGATTTAAAGTTATGTTCGTAGGCTATATTAGCAACACGATGACTTGGAACGATGAATGTCTTTGATGATAGATCGATATGACGCTCTGCGCAAAGAGATATTAGGTTTAGAAGCGTTTCACCGCTTAATGCTGCGATATAATCAGAGTGAAAATCAATCAGTGCAGCGTGAATTTGTTCGTTAGAATAATGAGGGCAAATTCGCTGGTATACATCGGCTTCATCTACTTGAGCACCACGTTTGGTGAGTACCTGAGAAATAGTGCCTCGCCCGCCTTTACCTTTCAGAATAAGGGTTTTTTGATCTTTTACTTTTTGTAGCGCTGGAAGCTTTAATAATTCTTCACTGCTTAAGTCTTTTTGTGGTGAGATTAATTTGAGATTTTCAGTGGCTAATACGTTTGCTGTTTTTTGGCCGATGGCAAACCACGTTTGTTGAATGGGGAGCTGTGGCCAATAACTATCGATGAGGTCTAAGCCAATCTTTGCAGCATGCTGGCTGGTGACAATGATATTGTCGTATTGATCTAGCGATAAAATGTGCTGCTTTTCAATATCAGAGATAGCAAGCTTTACTATATCCAGCGTTGGAAATGTATAGCAGGACGCGCCCAAGGCAGAGAGCGCCCTCGAAAGTTCTTGAGCAGATTCTTCCGGGCGGCAAATCAATACGTGGATGCCGCCTAAGATGGCTGTCACCTTTGTCGGTATTGATACTTGAGACATGGCTTATGCGCTCTTACTGTTCAAATACAGCTTCAAGTAAGGGGCCAGCACCTTTTTCAAGTAGCTCTTTTGCAACGGTTATGCCTAGCTGTTCGGCGTTGCCAGTGTTCGCTTGCTGGCATGCTGTGATGACCGTTTTACCATCAAGAGAAGCGACTAAACCATTCAGGGTGAGCGTATCATGATCTAGGGTAGCATAGCCGGCTATTGGTACTTGGCAGCCACCGTGAAGGTACTGGTTCATCGCACGTTCTGCGCGCACACAAAACTCACTTTCCTGATGGCTTAAAGGGGCAAGTAGTGTTTTGATGGCTGCATCTGCGCTTCTACATTCAAGGCCTAGTGCGCCTTGCCCAACCGCAGGCAACGATTGTTTGGCTGTGAGCGTCGATTTTATTCGATCATGGAAACCTAATCTCATCAAGCCGGATGCGGCAAGAATAATGGCATCAAATTCACCCGCGTCAAGTTTGGCAAGCCGTGTGTTGACATTGCCGCGTAGTGACTTGACAGCGAGGTCGGGGCGTTGTGATATCAGTTGACTGTGTCTTCTTAGGCTTGATGTTCCGACAACGGCCCCTTTTGGTAGATCATCAATATTTTGGAAATTATTACTGACAAAGGCATCAAAAGGGTTTTCACGTTCACAAATAACCGCTAATTCTAAACCTTCAGGAAATTCCATTGGCACATCTTTCATAGAGTGAACAGCAATGTCGGCCTGGCCTTGAATGATGGCTGTTTCTAGCTCTTTTACAAATAAACCTTTACCGCCAATTTTAGCTAAGGGTACATCAAGGATTTTATCTCCCTGAGTCGTCATGCCGTTAATGTTGACCGTTAAATTTGGGTAAAGCGCTTCTAAACGCGCTTTGATATATTCACTTTGCCAAAGTGCAAGTGCGCTTTCGCGAGATGCAATGGTGAGCTTTTTGATGACTGATGTTTTGGTTGAATTGGTCTGTGACATAGAGCATAAGGCCTTTTGGGAGATCTCAAGCATGTTGAATGCTTACATTTCGATGCAAAAATAAAAGCCTAAGTATAACGGAACTTAAAGAAAAAATAACATGAAATATATCAGATATATAAAGCAATGAACCAAGGGGATTCGTGCCGCATGGTCAACTTTTATCTGATATAAAATGATTCAAGCAACATGTGAAGCGCTAATTGGAATGGGGATTTATAAGTTAAGTGAGAAGTTAAGGCTGATTTTTTCTTGGTCTAAGCGTAAACGGTAATGTGAGCGTTCGGCTAGGTCATTAAACTGACGGATAACTTTGTTACGTTTATTTTTGCCACCGCTAAAATACATGTCGATATCTAAGCCCAATAAGCGTTTACACGCTGCTTTGACAGCTTGGCTATACGATATTTTAGTCTTGGCTTCGCCTTCCACTAATATGGTGTCTTCATCGTTTTCGCCCCAAGTGCTTATGCTGGGCTGGGAATCAAAATCGTCAGCGTGTACAGTCAGGCTAACACTCCAAAAACATGTTGCTAAAATACAAGAGGATAGTGACGTAAATAATCGCCGTATAGACATACTCACTTCCTCCTCTTGTTGATGATTTTCCATAGAGTAAGCATAAGTGATTTAGGTGTTTTTCTCTGTAACAAATAGTGAGATTTAACGGTAGTTTGGATACTTGAAATCTTATCATGTACCTAATATTACAAATGGGTCAAAAAGGCTTTAATGTCGGCTGTATGGCGTCTACTGACTGATACATGAAGTTCACTGTTCTTGATCTGAACCCGGTAATGACCCTCTTGGTCTTTCAGTAAGCTGCCGATAAATGTTTTATTCACCAGAGTATTTCGATGGACTCTAATGAGTAATTCAGGGTGGCTTTGTTCGAGATCTTTTAATGTCTGATCACTCAAAGTTTCTCCTTTTTTATGGACAACGGTTAAATACTTTTGATCAGATTTAAAGAAATAGATGCTGTCAAAAGGAATGATTTCTTGTCCTTGCCAAGTGTTAGCAACAAAGTTTTTTGGTTCAAGGCTCGATGAAGAGATCATGTGAGCCTCGGCTTGTTTTAGTTGTAGCTGGTTAAGTTTTTGTGAGTTATCTAATGCGCGTAATAGTTCTTCTTGCCTAACAGGTTTTAATAAATAACCGATGGCATTGTATTTGAATGCTGAAACGGCATAGTCATCATAAGCGGTACAAAAAACGATGGCTGGTGCCCGGGGTATTTTGGCTAGATGATGCGCCACAGAGAGTCCGTCACTTCCGGGCATACGAATATCTAATAGAACGATATCCGGGCTGAGTTCAGGAATCTGATTCAGGGCTAAATCCCCATTTTCAGCTTCACCAATTACTTTATAGCCTTCAAATGACTCGATTAAACGTTTAAGTCTTTCGCGTGCCAGTTCTTCATCATCGACAATGAAAATAGAAATAAATGTACTCATGCCTTATTTGCCGCCTTGCTTTGTATAGGGATACGCAGTGTTACAGTAAATACATCATTATAAATGCTGGTTTTCAACACAGCATAATCACCAAAAATGGCTTGTATTCTGCTGCGAATATTATCTAAAGCAATATGATTGCCTCTATGGCTGCTTTCCTGTGATGAATAAGGGTTACTAATCATAATCGATAGCATGTTATTTTTTTCAGCGGTCACTAACGTGATTTTCCCCCCTTCTTTTCGTGGCTGAATGCCATGATAAATCGCATTTTCAAATAAGGGTTGTAAGGTGAGCGGTGGGATTTCAATGGATTTGTTGAGCTGCTCTATTTTCCAGTCTAGCTGCAAACGCTTGCCTAAACGTAATGCTTCAATATTTAAATAACGCTTACATAACTCAATTTCTTCATCTATAGGAATAAGCGTCTGTTGGTTATTCAAGGTGGCTCTAAATAACGAGCATAAATCTAAAACAGCATCTTCTGCCTGTTGAGGGTTGATAGAAATAAGGCTGGCAATGCTGTTCATGCTGTTAAATAAAAAGTGTGGCCTGATTCTGGCTTGGAGCGCTTGAATACGTGCTTTTAGTTCCGATTGTTTTTGTTCTCTCCATTGCGCCTGAAGGTAAAAATAACGTAATAGTATGCAGGCAAGCACCAAGCTAATGATGCACGCCTTAATGGTAAATAATTTTGGGGTTTGGAAAAAATATGGATTCAGTGTTTTGCTGCTCAGCCAGCTGAAAAAAAGTGTAATCAAAAAGTTTGCCAGTAAGAAGTATGCAGCAACAAAGAAAGTACGTTTGTTTTTTAAGTAAGGCCGGCTTAAGCACATAATAGCGGCAAAACTTAATGCGAGGGTATGGCAGAATAAAGATAGGTATCCGAGTGTTTCCCAGTTCAACAGGCTGTCATTGGCGATGGCTAAACATAAAACTATCGACAGTAGCTGGGTCAAAATAAGCAGAAATAAGACCGATTGGACTTTGCATAGGTCAGGTATAAAGAAAACATCTTCTGTTGCTGACGACTCGTGCGTTATAGCTTGTTTGGGTTTAGTTTGGCGAGGCATGGTTTTAACCCGTTTAAGTAAAGGCGCTAGTCTGAGTCATCTTAGCGTTTTTATGAATATTCTGTGTTATCATTTTTGCCAAATTTTTCAGGTCAGCAATTTATTTTTATCATAAATTTTAGTGTAGATGGGTAATTAAGCATGAGCAATGAAAGTCTTGGAACTGATGTCAGCGGTACAGAAAAACCTTGGGGTGGACGCTTCAATGAGCCAACAGATGCATTTGTTGAGCAGTTTACGGCATCGGTTAGCTTTGATCAGCGACTTTACTATCATGATATTCAAGGCTCCATCGCGCATGCAAGTATGCTTGAATCAGTTGGTGTGCTGACTCAAACAGAAAAAATGCAAATCATTGACGGCTTAAAAGAGGTGCAATCTGATATTGAATCAGGCATTTTTGAATGGTCTGTGAAGCTTGAAGATGTTCACATGAACATCGAGGCACGTTTAACCGATAAAATAGGCATTACGGGTAAAAAGCTGCATACGGGGCGTTCACGGAATGACCAGGTGGCGACCGATATTCGTTTATATCTGCGTGATGAAATTGATGTCATTGCAGAAGAGATTTCTCGACTTCAATTGGGTATGGCTAATCTCGCAAAACGAGAAGCGGGCACCATTATGCCAGGTTTTACGCATCTGCAAACCGCTCAGCCTGTTACCTTTGGTCATCATATTCTTGCATGGAATGAAATGCTTCAACGCGATTACGAACGTCTGATAGACTGCCGAAAGCGAGTCAATATCATGCCTTTAGGTGCGGCTGCCTTAGCGGGTACGACGTATCCAATTGATAGAATGATGACAGCAGAATTGTTAGGATTTGATAGACCTTCAGAAAACTCATTGGACTCGGTCAGTGATCGTGATTTTGCGATTGAATTTTGTGCCTTTGCCAGCTTGTTGATGGTGCATCTTTCACGTTGCTCGGAAGAACTCATTTTATGGACGTCTGCACAATTTGATTTTATTGATTTGCCTGACCGCTTTTGTACAGGTTCGTCGATTATGCCGCAAAAGAAAAATCCGGATGTACCCGAATTAGTGCGAGGTAAAACCGGAAGAGTGACAGGGCATCTTATTTCTTTATTAATGCTGATGAAGGCTCAGCCGCTAGCTTACAATAAAGATAATCAAGAAGATAAAGAACCCTTGTTTGACGTGTTGGATACGCTAAAAGGTTGCCTGAAAGCCTATGCGGATATGATCCCGGCTATTCAAGTGAAAACTGACAATATGCGCGAAGCTGCGTTAAGAGGCTTTTCGACGGCAACAGACTTGGCAGACTATCTGGTGGTTAATGGTTTACCCTTCAGGGATGCTCATGAAGTTGTCGGTAAAGCTGTGGCTTATGGTGTTGAGAATAAAAAGGATCTGGCGGAAATGTCGCTAGAAGAGCTTCAAGTATTTAGCGGTATGATTAAGGCCGATGTTTTTGATGTGTTAACCCTTGAAGGTTCGGTCAATGCCAGAGATCATCTTGGCGGCACGGCACCTAAGCAAGTTTTAGCCGCAGCCGATAGAGTGCTAGCCGGTTTGTCTAAACGTCCTGCTTAAGTGGCTTAATGGTTATTTTACAAATATAGGCGGTCACGCATACTCCGGATAAGCTGAGTATGATGACTGCCCATAATTTTCCGACGACCAGCATGGAAATGATCATGCCTGACCACATATAAAACAAAATACGGTTGCGCATTGTTGTTGTAATACCTTCTCCTTCCCCCCATATAGCCAATATAGGGCCAAACCTGCGATGTTCTTTTATCCATGTATGGAAACGTTCTGAAGATCTGGCAAATAACCAAGCAGCTAAAAGGATAAAGGGGGTTGTGGGCAAAACAGGCAAAAAAATCCCTAACACGCCAAGGAAAATACAGATAAACCCCAGTCCTGTCATAATATGCGCTTTGGTTTTTTGTGTGGTTTTATAAATTCGGCTATTCATTGCATAGGCTCAATTGGCGAATATTGGTTAATTACTTTATAGCGGATGATTTTACCAGGGGCTAGTCTTGTTTAATGTCTATGCAAAAAAGTGCTATTGTTTTTTTATCGAGTACACATATCTTTTAGAAAATTACATAGACACTCAGTGAGTCTATCAAGATAATGTATGGTTACGGATTTTATATTTACCTAGATCGAGAAACGATATGCAAATTACGAAAGATAAGGTGGTGACCTTCCACTACCGCCTAAAAGATGAAGCGGGTGTCGAAATGGAGAGCTCGCATGATGCAGAGGCAGTGGCATACCTTCACGGCCACGGGAATATTATTTCAGGCCTTGAAAAAGGTCTTGAGGGTAAAGAGTCAACGACAACAGATGAGTCATTTGAGCTGGTTGTTGCGCCTGCTGATGGTTATGGCGAAAGGCAAGAAAATGCAATTCAGCGAGTGCCTATTAAGCACCTTCATGGTGATAAAAAAAGCCGGTCTAAAATTAAAGCTGGTGATCTTGTTACCATTAATACTGAAGATGGTGCCAAGCAGGCTGTTGTTGTAAAGTCGGGCAAGTTCAATGTTGATCTTGATACAAATCATCCTTTAGCGGGCCAGACCTTAACTTTTGAAATTCAAGTTGAAAGTGTTCGTGATGCGACCGAAGAAGAATTGTCTCATGGGCATGCTCATGGCGTAGGCGGGCATCATCACTAGAAGCTCTAACGGCATTAATACCGTTAACCATAAATACCACTAACCATAAATACCACTAACCATAGTGGGGTGTGAGCATTACCAAGTGCTAATGTTTTACTGTGGTGATTTTCAATAAAAACAAGTAACGTAAGTTCTTTTAAAAGTTCCAAGGAATAATTCATGAAGAAATTGATTCTTGCCATGGGTATGGCATCTGTTATGTCCTTTAATGCTTCTGCTAATGCCGTTAAAGTGCTAGAAAACGACCAAGAGAAAGTTAGTTATAGTTTTGGTTTAGTGCTCGGTAAGCGAATGCAGAATGACTTGCCTGACCTTAACGTCGATGTATTTATGCAAGGCGTTAAAGATGCGATTCAGAATGAAGCGCCTTTATTAGATGATAAGGAAGTCGCTGACGTTCTCTCTAAATTCCAGCGAGATATGCAGCAGCAGCAAATGGAGAAGGTTCAAGAAATTTCAGAAAAGAACCAAAAGATTGGTCAAGAGTTTTTGGCTAAAAACAAAGATAAAGAAGGTGTAGTAACGCTGGAATCAGGCTTGCAATATAAAGTATTAACTGAAGGTAAAGGCCCTCAGCCTGGCTCATCTGATGTGGTTAAAGTGCACTATACCGGGTCTTTAATTAGTGGTGAAGTGTTCGATAGTTCTGTTGAGCGAGGTGAAGCCGTGACGTTTCCTCTCAATGGCGTGATTGCTGGTTGGACAGAAGCGCTACAGCTAATGCCTACTGGCTCTAAATGGCAATTATTTATTCCTTCAGAACTGGCTTATGGCACTAATGGAAATCGCTCTATTGGGCCAAATGAAACCTTGTTATTTGATGTTGAATTAATTTCTATCGAAAAGTAGCGCTAAAAAATAGTCAGCAGCAACGTTTTTTGCTGACAAGAAGATAATAAAAAGCCCAGTTGATTGCTGGGCTTTTTATTATTGAAAGGTTTCAAACATGCCGTCTGAGGTGAGTGCACTCAAGGTCTTATTCTTATCTATTAGGTCAAGGATAGATGTGCTTGCTGCGCTACCGTAAGCTTGTCTTGGTTCTGCTTGCCACTTGTTTATTACTTTGCCTGTTTTAACGTCCAATTTAATAATTGAGCCTGTAAATGTCCCAAGGCTTAAGTTTTGCTCGTTGTCAGAGAAATCTGCGCTTGTGTAGTTAGTCACTCGATTGTGTTTTTTGTAGAGGATTTTGTCTTGAGTTATATTCCAGATGATAGAGTCTTCTCGTTGAGCGGTTGCGAACACTAGAGATCCCGAGTCTGAAATAGCAATTGTTTTGATTTGATTGCTTAGGGATTTGCTGTTAATTTCGAGGCCTTTATCAAGATCAAATACCTTGATGGTTTTATCGTCGCCAGCGCTAATGCCGATAGAGCCCTCTTTGCTGATGGCGACCTTCCTGACTTCTGCAGAGTGTTTGAAGTTATGTATGGCAGCACCTTTGTCTAAGTCGAAATAGCTGACGGTGCCATCCCTGAGGCCTATAAGGGCTCTGTCGCCTTTGTTATTGAGTGCAATAGATAGAATACGATCATCTGCCTGCCAAAACTGCTGGTATTTACCTGATGATGTTTCCCAAAGAACGACGTTATCTTCTACGCAGGTAACCGCTCTTGAGCCATCTTTTGATATTGCGACTGCACGTATAGAGCTCATTTTACCACTTTCATGGTTCCAGTTAAAAAGCCGTTCCTTTTTATTAATATCCCAAAAACTACCGCCATGATGTATTGAGCCTATAACAGCGGTATTTCCATCTGAAGATAATGCACCGCTTAACAAGCCTTGCTTGGCTAAAGGGGTGACGTTTGTCGGGCCTTCACTGCAGGCGACAATAGAAAAGCACAGGAATAAGTACGTTATTTTGCTTGGTAAGTGCACGTTGATGCCTAGAGTAATAAGTTATAAGTTGTGTTGAAGCTGACATTATCCAGTTTAGTATAGACATATCTGGAAGAATTTGGGCAGAGAGATTGAAAATACGATTTGCAATAAGGAGGAGTCTCCTTATTGCATGCTATAAATGTGTTTTATGAAGGAACAGTATCGGCATGTGCTTGATGAAGTTTTGCAATAAGCTGGTCTTCCAGTGCAAAGCGATCCTCTAAGGTTTTTCCTAAGGTATCTAGCTCTTGCATAAGGCTCTGAATGCCGTCATCCACTTTGTGTATATCATCAAAACGATCATTAAAAGATAGCGCTAATTCAGTAGACTTATCGATGAGGGGGATAACTTTATTTGCTAGCTCTGTGCCGCCATCATCGTATTCAGCAGCTTCTAACAATAGTTGTTCATAAACTTCAAAATGACCAACAGAGACATAATCAACCAAGATCTGGCAAAAGCGTTGAAATTTCTCGGCTTTTTGTTCTTCAGATGAGCCAGGTTTTACGGAAATGTCGCACAAGGCAACAATTAATTGTTTTCTCTCATTTAACCATTTATCTATCAGGTCGCTAACGCCACCCCAACGCTCAGATGCATTCTTGCAATTTTCGAGCATGTTTAACCCCTTTATCTACTACTTTTGTTAAGTGATTTCTAGTTATTAGAATATGACTGATTAAGTGCGAATCGTTTTTTTAAATAATTGTAATTCGTTTGTGCAAGGAGCTTTCGCGCATAAGTATGCAACGCTTAATTCTCTGTGCAAAATCAGTACTATGGAAATTACCCAATTTATTTCAGCCCCGCAACTTTTATTTAGCCTAGTAACGAAATAAAACATAAGGATACTCTAAGTGGATGAATAAAAAGTATTTGATTGTTTAAAAAAAGTGGGGGCTTTTTGATTTAAAATAACCGTGATATAGGTATAAAATCAGTTTGTTATAGTTGCGAAGCAGGCTGACATGCCTATACTTGTGTAGTGATTGATTAACAAGATTGAGAGAAAATGATTAAAGTACTCCAGACGTCAGTTTACTTTTTATGTTTGATAAGTTTTTTTATGGCTTCTGTTCAGGCAGAAGAGGAAAAGAAGAACTCGCCAAAAGCTCAATACTATGCTTTGAAACCATCTTTTGTTGCTAATTTTGGTGAAACGACGGCTAAGCGATTAAAGTTTATAAAAGCTGATATTTCTATCATGGCATATAGTGGTGCAGCGATTGCTGCGGTGATGGAGCATAATTCATTAATTCGTCATCAGGTAGTGATGAGTTTGAGTGAGCAGTCTGAGGCCAGTCTCGCCACGACCGAAGGTCAAGAGTCCTTGCGACTGGGTATATTGGAAAAAGTGAAAGCTGTGTTAAAAGAAGAAACGGGTAAAGAGCATATTGACGACTTGCTCTTTACCAGCTTTGTTGTTCAGCGATAATACCGCTTTTCTTGCTGTGTTTGAGTGTTGCGTTTTAAGCAGTTCGACTTATAGGCTTACTTAATTCGCAGTTCTCAATACCGTCCTCCCAACCAGCTTCCCAAGCGGCTTCTATGACTTCTCCGATGTATGGGCATTTATTATTCGTCATGCCCATGACACCCGCCATGTAACCTTGGCGGTAAGCTTTATTGAGAGTGTCAATATCCCAGCATATTGAAAAGTCTTGGGCCATTTGCCCTCTCCTTCCGATAAGCTACCTTACTCTTTTGCAAGCGGTATTTAGACGATTAATAACAACCTTGTTATCGCTAATAAATTGTGATTTAGCGTATGGCTGCTTCCATGCTTGTCTTGTTCGGCTATTTAAAGACGTTTGGCAACGTCAAGTCTAGTTTTCACCAACGTTCTATTTCACAAAGCACGATCAATTGCTTGATTATGCGCTCTCCTACAAGCGTGAATAGATATCATTTTTATGAACGTTAATATTTATTGTTCGTTTTAAACCATATGCTTAGCATGTATAGCTAAAATCATTCTATTTAATGTGTGCATATTACATAAAAATAGATTCTGCAACGAACGCTTACAAAATTATCACAAGCAGACACAAGCAAACAATGCTGAATTTAACAAAAGTGAATAAACACTCAGTTTTTATCGTCTAGCTGATGAGTAGTCCACAGAAATTGCGTTTTAGCAGCTTTATTCAGTTTGATATTGTTTCAGAAAATCCTCAAAACAGATTTCATCTGAAGACCTAATGACTTGTTCGTCGAGAAAAGACTGCTTAGCATTAGTGGCAAGTTCATTGAGAACAGCTTCTTTATTGGGGAAATCGCTCAATAAACAGGATTTATGTTTAAAGGCGAGCTCTCCTGCAAAATCGATCCAGGACAATGACTCTTCGCGCATGATCGAAAGCACTTGAGCTGAGGGGCATAGTTCAGGGTGAAGGATTTTAGCCTTTTGTTCTTCCAGGGCTTTACCGTAGCGTGAGTCACTTGTGCCCTTATCAAGGGTAGTGGCAACTTTAGACATTTCATCAATCAGCTGAGAAGCCCATTGTTGTGGTGAAATTGAACCGTTTGGGCCCTTTAGTTCTAAATTGGGCTCTCGACCACGATTAACCGCCAAGTCGAAATTTTTATCCAGTCGAATGCACTCTTTATCGTTAATTAAAGGCGAATCACTGAGCAGGCAGTAACTTAAAAAAGTATCTAGGAAATCAATTTGCTGGGCCGAAATACCTAGTTCAAGGAAGGGGTTGAGGTCCAAGCAGCGTACTTCAATATACTCAATACCACGTTCATTTAAAGCGTGGCGAGGTGTTTCAGTTTTTTGGGTAGTGCGTTTGGGGCGTATTGCGCTGTAGTACTCATTCTCGATTTGAAGAATATTGCTATTGATTTGAATGAACTCACCATTCTTTTGTAAACCGATTTTTTCATAAGGAGGATGAGGGGTATGAATCGCTTTATTGAGCGTGGTGATAAAGTTGGGCAGGCTATTAAAGCAGATGGCTAATGAAGATTGTGCATTATTGTGATAACCCAAATCGCCCATTCTGAGGGAGGTAGCGTAAGGCTTATAATAACTGCCTTTATCATCAAATGGATCGAGTGTATGCGCTTTGCCGTTGACGAAGCTTTTGTCTAAGCAGGGGGATGCGCCAAATAAGTACATTAACAGCCAAGAGTAACGACGGAAGTTACGAATTAAGGCAAAATATTGTTGAGATTTAAAATCTTGCAAGCTTAAATCTGTTGCCTTCATGGTTTCTTGTAAACGTGACCAAAATGAATCTGAAAATGAAAAATTAAAATGCAAACCTGCAATGCTTTGCATGATGCGGCCGTAGCGCACACCTAAACCCTGACGGTAAACATACTTTAATTTGCCGATATTCGAGTCGCCATATTCACCGATGCGAATACTCTCTTCTCCATCAAGCAAGCATGGCATGCTGCCGGGCCATAAGGTTTCGTCATCAATACTTGAAACGAGTTGTTGGTGAATTTCTGTCAGCGAGCTGAGCAACGCTTCTCTGGTTTTCTTAACGGGTGTAATCAATTCTGTTAAGGCTTCAGAGTAATCCGTGGTAATAGTTGGGTGCGTTAAGGGGTGTCCAAGTGCTGTTTGATGGTCGGCCTGGCTGATTTTATGGTCGACTGTTGCCCGCAAACCTTCTTTTTCTATGCCCCTCATAAAAGGTAAGCCTTCAGATTTTACTGTCGCACCTAAAGCTTCCAATAAGTGTGATTGCAGTTTATTGCAATCACTAGCGTGCGTGGAATGGTCGGTATTGTCTGAATTGGCTGGCATACTGGTTTTTCCTGTATTGTTATCCAAGAACAGCGGTGTGAACGATATTCTTTTATTTTAGGGCTGGCATTATACGCATGCTTTCGTGTCGCGCATAATGCTTAGCTTATTATGAAAATCACTGTTCTATTTGGTCTTCAGCTTGCTGAAAGCATTCGCCATTGCTCCAGAAAGTGCCGGGCCAGTATTTTGTTTGTTGGCTTGTCTGGCATTCTTTTGTTCTGAACGAGAGGCCTTGTTTGAGCCTGAATCTTGCTGGCCAGGTTCATCACTCATCCTCATTGAGAGGGCAATTCGCTTACGCTGAGCATCAGATTCCATCACCTTCACTTTTACGATATCGCCTGTTTTAACCACTTCTCGAGGGTCTTTGACGAAGCTGTCTGCCAGTGCAGAAATATGAACAAGGCCATCCTGATGTACGCCGATATCTACAAAAGCGCCAAAGTGAGTCACATTGGTGACGGTGCCTTCCAGAATCATGCCTAGCTTTAAGTCTGAAATTGTTTCGACGCCTTCTTTAAATTCGGCAAATTTAAACTCGGGTCTTGGGTCTCTACCTGGTTTTGCTAATTCTGCAAGAATATCCTGTATGGTTAGTAAACCCTGACCTTCAGCAACAAACTGTTGGGCAGAAAGTTGTTTCAATTGAGCGGTGTTACCGATTAACTTATCTAAAGGCAGTTGGCTTTTTCCTGAAATTTCTTCAACGATAGAATAAGACTCAGGATGGACTGAAGATGCATCTAAAGGGTTTTCTCCATCACGGATACGCAAGAACCCGGCGCATTGCTCAAAGGCTTTAGGGCCTAATCGTGGTACCGCTTTAAGTTTATTTCGGTTATTAAAACGACCATGTTGATCTCGAAAGGCAACAATATTGCTAGCGATCGTTTGGTTGAGCCCCGATACTTTTTCCAACAGTGGCGCAGAAGCGGTATTCACATCGACACCGACAGCGTTTACACAGTCTTCAATGCATACCCCTAAGCTTCGGTTTAACTGCGTTTGGCTGACATCGTGTTGATATTGGCCGACACCGATTGCTTTGGGTTCAATTTTCACTAACTCAGCAAGCGGGTCTTGAAGCCGTCGGGCAATGGAGACAGCGCCTCGATAGGTGACATCCAAATCTGGAAACTCTTGAGCCGCCAGCTCTGAAGCAGAATAAACCGATGCGCCCGCTTCACTGACCGTAATTCGTGTCAGTGTTAGCTCAGGATGCTTGTGCATTATTTCAGCAGCGAGTTTATCGGTTTCTCGTGACGCTGTGCCGTTGCCAATGCTCAATAACTCAACTTTATGTTTTAGGCAGAGGGCAACAATAATCGCGATAGATTCTCGCCACTTGTTCTGTGGTGCATGCGGAAAAATAGTCACGAAGTCTAATAATTTACCCGTGGCATCGACAACAGCAAGCTTGGTGCCTGTTCGTAAGCCTGGATCTAGTCCCATGGTTATTTTTGCGCCTGCGGGCGCTGCCAAGAGTAAATCTTTTAAATTGTCGGCAAAGACATCAATGGCAACTTTTTCAGACTGTTCCCTAAGCCTGCCTAACAGCTCGGTCTCAATGTGGGGGTTGAGTTTAACGCGCCATGTCCAGCGTACAACTTCTTTGAGCCACGTGTCTGCAGGGCGGTCTTTATCTTGAATGCCGAAGTGTTGGGCAATCTGTGATTCACAAGGGTGAATGGCTTTTCTGTCAGATGCATCATGACTTTGCACGACTAAGTGAATAGAAAGAATGCCTTCATTTCTGCCTCTAAAAAGTGCTAAGGCTCGGTGAGATGGGATCTTGGCAATCGCTTCTTGATAATCAAAGTAATCTTGGAATTTATCGCCTTTTACTTTTTCTGCTTCAATCACCGAGCTGTTGATGTCGCCTTGTTGCCATAAGACGTTTTTCAGCTGGCTGAGGAGTTTGGCATCTACACTGAAGCGTTCCATTAAAATGAACTTTGCACCATCAAGCGCGGCTTGAATATCATTGATGCCTTTCTCGGTATTGATATAGTCTTTAGCGATGAGTTCAGGTTCTTGGTTCGGATTTTCGAATAGGCTGTCAGCGAGAGCAAGCAGGCCAGCCTCAATGGCTATTTGGCCTTTGGTGCGGCGTTTTTGTTTATATGGAAGATAAATGTCTTCAAGCTCATTTTTGGTATCTACATTTCGAATCTGCTGAGTTAAAGCAGCATTCAGCTTGCCTTGTTCGTGAATGCTTTTCAGAATGGTTTTCTTTCGATCTTCCAGCTCGGTTAAATAGCGGAGTCGTTCTTCCAGCAATCTAAGTTGTGTATCATCCAAAGCACCGGTAACTTCTTTACGATAGCGGGCAATAAAGGGGATGGTCGCGCCATCGTCAATTAATTCTATAGTGGCGACGACTTGTTGGTCACGAACATTCAGTTCCTTGGCTATTTTTCTGGAAATCATGAGCTTGGTTTGTTCAGGAGAGACGGTGGTGATCTGGCTGTTTTCTTGAGGCATGTTGTTTCTGCTATCCATATTGTTTCTATTGGCCATATAAAATGATGGTGTCTTAAATATTATTGCTCTATTAAAATCCGAAGAGCATTTTATGGTGGCGAATTAGTGCATTTAAACCCTTTTTGTCAGCCTTGCTTCAATAAAAGTAAAAAAAACTTTAACTGGATTGGCTGACGCAGTCGTGGAAAAATGCTGGGCTAATTCGATTTCCCCCGAAAAAATTCCTTTTTTAAGTGAGCACGTGTGGCCAATAAACTCAACCCTAAACAAAACGAAGCAGTGAAGTACGTTACAGGGCCTTTGCTGGTATTGGCCGGTGCGGGTAGTGGCAAAACCAGTGTGATTACCCGGAAAATCGCTTATTTGATTCAACAATGTGGTATTCCCGGCAAGCATATTGCCGCGGTGACGTTTACCAATAAAGCCTCGCGTGAAATGAAAGAGCGTGTCTCAAAGCTGGTTTCAGGGCCAGAGGCGCGTGGTTTAAGAGTGTCGACTTTTCATAATCTTGGCCTAAATATCATCAAGTCTGAGCATAAGGTTTTAGGCTATAAACCTGGCTTTTCGATTTTTGACAGTGAAGATGCAAAGGCGCTCATCAGAGACTTGATGATGAAAGAAGGCGACGAAAATACCGATCATATCAATCAATTTCAAATGGAAATCTCCAGCTGGAAGAATGCCATGCTGACGCCAGAAGACGCGCTTAAGCAAGCAAAAACACCCGATGATTTAATGTTGGCAAATGTCTATGCAACCTATAGTCGTTATCTTAAAGCCTATAATGCGCTCGATTTTGATGATCTAATCCTTCAACCTGTTTTGTTGTTTAAGCATCACCCGGAAAGTTTATCCCGTTGGCGGCAAAAAATTCGTTATTTACTGGTCGATGAATATCAAGACACCAATATGGCGCAATATGAGCTGGTGAAACAGATTATCGGTGATCGAAACTCTTTAACCGTTGTGGGCGATGATGACCAGTCCATTTATGCCTGGCGTGGTGCAAGGCCAGAAAATCTGGCAAAACTTGAAACGGATTTCCCCTCTTTAAAGTTAGTGAAGCTTGAGCAAAACTATCGTTCAACCAGTTTGATTTTGCGGGCGGCAAACCAGTTAATTGCCAATAACCCACATATGTTTGATAAAGCCTTATGGAGTGAGCTTGGGCAGGGCGACAGAATACGTGTAATCCGCTGTCGACATGAGGATGCAGAAGCAGAACAAATAGCCGCTGAAATTCTCGATCTGAAGCTCAAAAAGAATATTCCTTTTAAAGACTTTGCGGTTTTGTATCGTGGTAATCATCAATCCCGCTTGTTAGAAATTAAGCTGCAAGCTTTTCAGGTGCCTTATCGTATGTCGGGTGGGTCGTCGTTCTTTTCTAAAAA
>TARA_R110002074_G_scaffold118839_2_pt1 | contig 16878 bp, 6 predicted proteins | sample TARA_R110002074 | Tara Oceans TARA_R110002074 (sample SAMEA4397215) | marine metagenome | biome: Polar Biome; feature: [MIX] marine epipelagic wind mixed layer (ENVO:01000061); material: water (ENVO:00002006), including particulate matter (ENVO:01000060) such as... | depth 10-100 m | reverse complement strand
TGTCAGCTCTGTAAATGGAGTACACGCAAGTGGTGGGTCAGTTAAAACAATTGATGCATTAGGTGGAACCAACTCAGGGCACGCCGTAGGTGATGTTCTAACTTTTGGAACTTCTAGTGCTTCTGGTGCTGGACTTAAAGCAATTGTTGCCGCTGTTAACAGTGGTGCAGTTACTGAACTCTATTTACCGAATAACTTTCGTGGAACAGGTTGGGCAGACAACGAAACTGGAACTTCAACAGCTTCCAGTGGAAGTGGTGCAAATGGACTTGTAGTTACCGTTAATGGTATTACAGGTACAACAACAACTGAAAACGCGAGAATTGCAACAGGACTATTTAAGGGTAATGGTACCCATGATGGTAATGCAACTGCAAAAAAAGTAAACACTTTTAGAATTGGTGTATTAGATGGATATAGTTTTTCACAAGGAAGTGAGGCAACAGATGTTACAATTAACGAAGCTGGTGCAACACCTAATCGTGGATCAAAACGATTCAATGATTCACTACCACCTGCTGAATGGTCCTTTAGTACTTATGTACGACCTTTCAAGCATGGAACAAACAGTTGGAGAGCAAGTGGCGACATGGATATGGTTGAAAACATACTATGGGCTGCTATTTCAGGAAAAGACATCACAGATGGTTCTTTATCTGGAACATCCGCTCCTTCAGTAACAGTAGATGGTACTGATGCTGATGTAACTTTTGAAAGATCAGAGCATCATGAGTTATTAAAACTTAATATATTCTTTGCTCTTGAAAATACAACTTACAGACTAAATGATGCACAGGTTAACCAGTGCGAAATTGACTTTTCTATTGACGGAATTGCTCAACTATCATGGTCTGGAAACGCAACAACTATTGACCAAGTAACAACAGCTATTGAAGATCCTTCTAAAGTTCTTCATGTTAAACCAAGTGGAACTGATGTATCAGTAACCACAGCTACTTATGTAGAAGGTTACAACTATGCTGACTGTACTGGTCCAGATGATGGTGACTATTTAAGAAATAAATTGTCAACATTAACATTACAAGCGGCCGAACAAGGCGGCGGTAAATCTTCTGGTGGTTTAGATGCGAGAACATATGACATTAACATAACTGGTGGTAGTATTACTATTGCTAATAATGTTACATATGTAACTCCTGAAACACTAGGTGTTATCGACAAATCAATCGGTTCCTTCACAGGAGCTAGAACGATTACTGGTTCTTTGACTTGCTACTTAGACACAAAAGCAAACGGTTCAAACCAATTGCTCAGTGACATGGCAGCAGCGACTGACCTCGTAAGTAATGTATTTAATATGAGTTTATTTATGGGTGGAGCATCAAGTGCTGTACCTGTAGTGGAATTTGATATTCCAAAGGCTCATATGCAAGTACCAACACTTGAAACTGGCGATTTGATTTCTACTTCAGTAGAATTCTCAGCTCATGGAACTGACCTATTAACAGGTGATGAAATGGCTGTGAAATATAAGGGTTTAACTGCTCATTCAGATTCTCAGTACACAACAGATCATACTGTATAACAATGGCAGCGTACAACTTTCTCAAAGAAAGTAAAGTACACCTCGTATATGGCGGGAACCGTTACTTATTAGTAACGGCTCCTGGCGTATCGTTCTCACAGACATTTGCGGAAGATGCTTATGAAGTTAAGACTTTACACGATCAGACAAAAATGTTTCAGGGAACAAGTATTACAAAAGCAAATCCCGCAGATTTTAGCTTTACAATTTATCTAACCAAGGAGAAAGATGAAACTATTGTAAAAAGTCTTTTAACAGATTATGATGCAACAGAAGGTCAAACTAGAATTAATAGTTTTGATCTATATATTGTATCTAGTGAAAGTACTTTTAAATTAAATGAATGTGTTATAACAACAGGTGACTTTAATTTAAGTAAAGGATCAGCAACAACTTTAGCTGTCTCAGGACAAGCTCAACAGTTGCAAAGAGTTGGGAACGCTTCTTATTCACTACCAGGTTCTCTGGTTAGTGCTAGTTCGACACGAACTCCCACCCTATCGCTTATTGATGTAGAAGTCAGCGGATCTGATGTTAGTAACATTGTATCTGCAACTTTAAGTGTCCAAAATGAAATAGCTTGGACACCTTTTGAAACATTACAAAGCAGTCTTTCAGTTACAAATGCAACAAACGCAATGTATCCCTCTAGTTTTACACTAGGGAGACGAGTTGTCTCTGGTAGTATAATTCAATATATTACTAACAATAACTCAAGCACTGTACAGACTTTTAATGCAGACACAACAGTCCGCCTTAAAACTGTAGTAGATGGCAGCACCTTTTTAGATGCTAATTTAGCAAACTGTATGTTTACTAAAAGATCAGAAACTGCAGACGTATTTACGCAGGCCTTTGACTATCGTTTGATAGGCAATCCTGCAAACTTATCAACCGTTATAACATATTAGGAGATATAACAACATGGAACTAAAATCATTACTAGTAGATAGTAAAACCACTTGGGTAGAATTCCCAGGACTACTCGGATTTGAAGTAGAACTTGCAAATCTATCAAGAAAAGAATTAACAAATCTTCGTAAGAAGTGTACAATTAATAAATTTAATCGAAAAACTAGGCAGTTTGAAGATGAATTAAATGATGAAAAATTCGTAATAGAATTTACTCGTTCAACAGTTAAAAACTGGAAAGGATTAAAATTAGAGTTCTTACAAGACCTACTATTAGTAGACTTAAAAGGACAAGACGCATCCGAAGAAATGGAGTTTTCAGAAGAAAACGCACAAACTTTGGTAGAAAATTCAACTGAATTTGACAACTGGCTCAATGAGGTAGTCTTTGACTTAGAGAATTTTCGTAGCCACGAACAAGGAAAAACTGTACAAAAGGTTAAAGACATTCCTGGACAATAAAGATGTAGGAATGACCAAGGATCAATACTTGGAAATGATGGAACAAATGGGGGAAGAACCCGACTGGGAAAAATGTCCTCCCGACTGGGGTGACTTCCCTTCCCTTGTAATAGATTCTATGAATATCTTTCACAGTATGGGAGACCGAATATTTCCAGATGTTGGATATATAGGTAAAGATTATACAACTTATAAGATTTTATTAAAAATTTATAAAATACATGACTACGAAGAAGACTTCGTACTAGAAACAATACTGTGGTTAGACAGTAGAGCTATTGAAGCATCTCAGCGAAGATTAAAAGCTGAGTATGAAAAGATGAAACGCAGATAAAATATGGCAGATTCGATTAAATTTGAGATAAAAGCTACAGCTACAGGGTTTAATATTGTCCAGAAAAAACAGAAAGAACTTGTAAAGCAAACGGATCAACAAGCCAAATCTCAAGATAAAGCTAAAAAATCTGGAGATAATTTAGATAAACAAAATAAATCTTTATATCAAACTAATTTAGCGGGTTCAAAATCTTTCTCAAAGATGAACCAAACTATAGGAACAGGAGGTTCTTCTGGTCTTGTAGGAGCATACGCTACCCTAGCCGCTAACGTGTTTGCTGCAACCGCAGCATTTACTGCACTAAGACAGGCCTCTCAGGTTCAACAACTTGTAGCAGGTCTAGATGCTCTTGGTGCCGCTTCAGGACAAAATTTAAGATTACTCGCACAGGGGATTAAAACAGCTTCCGGGGAAGCTATTGCCTTAGATCAAGCTTTGAGAGTAGCTTCTGTTGGAGCATCCGCCTCTTTTAGTGGAGTACAGTTAGAAGGACTAGCAACCGTTGCTAGATCAGCTGCTATTGCTTTGGGACGAGATGTAGGAGACGCCATTGATAGGTTAGCCAGAGGTGCCGCAAAACTAGAACCTGAAATTCTAGATGAATTGGGTATCTTTGTAAGGCTAGATGACGCGTCTGCAAAATACGCAGCTTCTATAGGTAAATCAACTTCAGAACTAACTCGATTTGAACAGCGACAAGCTTTTGCAAATGAAATCATATCTCAAGGTACTGATAAATTTTCTGAAATTGGAGATGCCGTAGATGTATCCCCTTTTGATAAACTAGCTGCTTCTCTGTCTGATGTAGGAAGAGCCTTTATTGACTTTTTCAACAAAGTCCTCGGCCCTTTAGCAAACTTTCTAGCAAACAATACACTAGCTTTATCAGGCTTAATAATGGTACTAACAAAAGGGTTGATTGGTAGTGCTTTACCTGTTCTAAATACTTTTGCAGCAAAAGCGGCTCAAGCATCAGCAGCAGCTTTTGGAATGGTAAGTGCAACACAAAGAGGAATAGAATCACAAATTACTGCTATCGCAGGAGGCCAGGCTAGAATTAAGGGTATTCGTGGAGAGTACGCAAAAAACTTTAAAGTTATTAAATCAGGTGATGCAAGTGTAAAAATGCTCAAAGCAACAAACAAAGATTTAGAAACTTATATACTAGGGGCTCAGAAACGAATAGCTGCAGGCGAAGTAAAAAATATAGGACTAATTCAACAAAGAATAGACCAAGCTAATATACAAATTGCTCAAAATAAACAATTGATGGATTTATCAGGGCAAAGAACAGAAGGTGCTCCAAAAGTAAAAGCATCGGGCGCAGACGCGTCGTTTAGTAAGCGTCAAGGATCAATTTTCAAAAATTTAGATAAAGACCCCTCATTTAAGGGGTATAAGAAAGCTTTTGCACTTTCAAATAGAGCAAATAAAAGATATGTAAACAATGTTAGAGCAAGTGGAGCACAAACAAAGTTATTTGGGTTTAGTTTAGGATTCTTAGGCAAACCATTAAAGGTAGCAGGAGCGGGAGTAAGAGCATTTGGGTTTAGTGCAAAAATAGCAATTAAAGGAATCTTCACAGCAATACCATTTATCGGTCAACTACTATTAGTACTAGATCTATTAGTTGTAGGACTAGTAAAGGCTGTTAAATTTTTAGGAAGTTTCCGTGCAGAAGCTACAACTTTAGAAAAAACAACAAAAGCTTTAGGCAGTCAAATGAAGTTTGTTGCCGAAAATACAACTGAAGCAGCATTAGCAAATAAATCAGCAGCCGAGTCTTTAGTTATATCAGGTAATGCAGCAAAAGAACTTGTAAAAAGACAAGAACAACAAGCAGAAGCTGCTAGAAAAGCTAGAAAAGAAACTAATGCTTTTGGAAAACTGTTTCAAGGACTATTTCTTAGACTAGAGTTTGGTGTAAAGAAATTCCTTATACTATTTAACGGGTTAGATGGTGCAGTAAAAAGAGTGGGTATAAGTTTTCAAATAGCTTTTGCTACTGCTATAAAATTTATGCGACCAGTTTTAAATGCTGCAATCAGAGTAATTAACTGGATGAATGAAGGAACAGGTATAGAACCTATAGAATTAATTGATGGCGATGAGCAAACAAAAAGAATAAGAGAACTTCAAGCAGAACTAGACGCACTAGCGGAAGCCCGAACAAGATTACTTTCTGGAGAATCTTTAAGTATATTCGGTCTAACAGCAGGAACAAGTGATACTCTTGATGCTTTTATAACTCAATTAAATACAGGTGGGAAAGCTGCCGACGAACTAAATGCATTTTTAGGTGGAGTTGATATTAATGGCTTTGCAAAACAAATACAAGAAGCTAACTCTTCAAAATCTTTAGCAGGTTTTAGTCCTGGAGTACGAGAAGCTATTGAAGCTTCAGGAACCTTTAGCGACCAATTACTAGATACCAATGAACTTGTAGTAATACTAGGAGATGTATTACAGCAGGGTACAAAAGAGTCGGTAAGATCTAGTGACGCAATTCAAAGCTTAGGAGAAACTTTTAAAAACAGTAAAGAAAAAATTGCTGAATTTTATAACACTTTTAACAAAAAAAGTTCTTTCTCAACTTTTGGAACTTTACTTTCAAGTATTACTAAAGACGTAAAAATACTTGGAGAAGATTCAGGTAATAGTGCTGAAATTATAGAAACACTAGGACAAAATTTAAGTGGTGCATTTGGAGACTTTGTAAATAATGCAGCAGGTGTAAAACCACTTCTAGACAAAGTAAACGAAGAATTAGAACGACAGAAAAATAATGGGGTAGAGATTACTGAAGAACTTAGAAATCAAATAAAATTATCACATGGATTGGCAAAGCCTTATGAAGAGGCTCTTATTGCAGGTGAAAAGTTAGTAAATCGAATTATAGAGGCTCAACTGCATGATGCTGCACGAGTAAAAACATTAACTTCGCAGGCTAAGATTGTAAAAAGCATGGGTAAAGGAACCGAAGCCTCCGAAAAGCTAAGAATAACACTAGGTAATCGAGCAGTAGCAATTAATACAGCAAGAATGAAAGACGAAATTGCTTTCCAAGAACAGACTCTTGGACTTGAATCTGGAAAATTAGTCACAGCAAAACAGTACGCTGATATGTCAACAGAGGAAAAACAAAAATACGCAACTCTATTAGATGCACGAGTAGCTCTCAACATGGAAGGGGCAAAAGAAATTGGACTAACAGAAGAACTCGCATTGTTAGGAGTAGCTGAAAACGAACAAAAGAAAAGATTACTAAAACTTACTCAAGCGCAGAACGCAACCTTAAACTCTAGTGTAAAAACTACTGCGATACTTGCCAATCTAGAAAGTGGACTAGGAGGGAAACTAAGTCCAGCTCAACAATTAGCAGCTCAAAAAGTACTAGCAAATCAAAAAACAAAAGCATTAAAAGCTGAATTAGCGTTACAAGATGCAAGAATGGGATTTGAAATAACAATAGCAGACTTAAGAATGGCAGCAATGGGCATCGATGAAAAGGGCAGAAAACTTGTTTTAGACGACTTAAGAGCACAATTAAAAGTTGCAAGAGATATTACGGCAGAAAAAATAAAAGTATCGGAAGATGCTGAAACACAAGTAGGAGCAGGAAATTTTGAAGGATTACAGTCTAAAGGAACTTTTGCAAGTACAAATACAGCTTTTGATCTCGCAAAAGAAGAACTGGCAACTGACGCAGGCAAGGGCACTCAAGGAAAGCTAGAAATAATGAATGATGCACTAGCACCAATGAGAGAACAATTAGAAGCTTTAGGACCTGGAGGAGAACTTATTTCTACAGCCCAACAAGGCATGTTAACACTAGCTTCTTCTTTTGATGTTATTAAAGATAAAGGATTAGGAAGTGCTGAAGGATTAGCAGCTATTGGAAGTGCAGTTACAGCAGTAAGTGCAATGATGCAAGCCAGTGCAAAAGCACAAGTAGCCGAAATGGATAATCAAATAAAAGCTGAACAAGCAAGAGATGGTAAGTCCAAAGAATCTGTTGCAAAAATTGCTGCAATGGAAAAGAAAAAAGAAGGCATACAAAGAAAAGCTTTTGAGCAGAAAAAGAAAATGGATATAGCTTCAGCTGTTATTAGTACTGCCCTAGGTATTACTAGAGCCTTAGAATTAGGACCAATCATTGGACCTATCCTAGCAGTTATGCAAGGAGTAATGGGTATGGCACAGATTGCTCTAATCAAAAAACAACAATTTCAGGGTGGTAGTAGCGGAAACATAGCTCCTCCGCCAAGCACTATTGCTGTTGGGGGTAAACGCTCCAATAAAGTTGACGTATCTAAAAGAGCTTCTGGAGGAGAAACTTCCTTTTTAAGAGGAGGGCAAGGAGTAGGCTCTAATGCTAATAACTTCATGCCAGGAGCAGCAATGGGAAGAAAAGGGTATGCTAGTGGTGGTGACGGAGTAGTAGTAGGAGAAAGAGGTCCAGAAGTTATTAATACTCAAGGAGACATTATACCTAATTATGAACTTGGCGGAAATAAAAATATGAATATAACTTTTAATGTAAATGCAGTAGACGGACAAAGCGTAGAAGCATTACTAAACAATAATCAAGGAGCTGTTGTAGGCGCAATAAGAAATGCCGCAAACTCCTATGGACAAGATTTTCTACCTGAAGTAAACGTAGGGTATGACGACTTAAACTACGGAGAGAAATAAAAAATGGGAGCATTTAGTACTTTTGCAAACAGACTACCAGACCCAGCTTACGGTATAGATGAAGCAGGACAAAACACAAATGCTACAGCTAATTATGGGCCTGGTTTTGCTACTGTAAGCTTCTCTAGAGAACAACCTACTATGATGTCAAGAACAAATAGTGGTAGAGTTGTAACCAGAGCTATAGTAGGAGAAGAATTAAAAATAAGTATAACTTATAATCCTTTAACACGAGCAGAGTTTGAACCTGTATATTCTTTTCTATCTGAAAAGAGAGGTAGACTAAAACCTTTCTTTGTTTCTTTACCTCAGTATGCAGATGCCCAAGACACAAACTATAGTGGAACACTTACTGTAGACGGCACTTTTGCATCTGGACAAGACAACTTTTTAGCAGATCATTCATCCTTAACAGGCAAGCCTAAAAGAGGCGATACCTTTACTATAACAGATGGAGCAAACAGCAATCATACAAAGCTATACACAGTTACTAGAGTTCAAGATAACTCAGACTATTATAGCGGTTTATCACAACCTTCTTCAAGTCAATATAGAATATACTGCACCCCCAATTTAGTTTATACAGTAGCAGATAATAGTGTATTGAATTTTGTATCACCTTTAGTAAGAGTAATACAGTCTGGGGATACACGACAATACTCTTTAGGAGTAAATAATTTATACACTTTTTCACTTAGTTTAGAAGAGGCTCAACCCTAATGTCAATAGAACGCACAGTTAATTCTACAATCCGTACAATGCTTATTAATAATGAGCCTTTTGAGTACGCACATCTTGTAAAATTTGAACGACCACAACTACCCAACTCCGATAATAAATTTTCTACAAATGCAAATAAGTTTGTATACCTTACTGACGGCGGTAGAGATATAACTTTTAATGATGGATCAACAAATGATGCTAATAATTTAAACGGGAATCAAATTTATAGAGCAAATAAACTATTAAATGTAACAGGCTATAAAGAAAGTATGCAGGCAAAGGCAACGAATATGACTTTGACATTAGCATCCGAGGTCGTAGGAACTACTTCTTCAGTTGCTTTAACATTTGCTGGAACTACTATTACTAGTACTACTGTTATAGATTTTGTAGAAGAAGGGTTTAAAGAAGGAGACAAAATTAAACTTGAGGCTAATGATGGCTCAGGTTCAAATCATAATAAAACATATTTAATAACAGGGTTCACAAACAATAATCAAAGAATAACTATTGACACATTAGATGATAGTTTTACCGAAAACTCAACTGGAGAGGTTTACAATGTTTCTCTACAATCCGAAGAAATACAAGGGCCGCTTATAGCACGGGGCACAGATTTAGCAAATCCTAGTTTTCTTAACAAGCATGTAGAAGTACATAAAGTATTTATTAACCCAGAAACAGGGGAGATTAAAGGAAACGCAAGTATTTTAATTTTTAAAGGGCTAATAACAAAAACGAGCATTAATGAAGACCCAGGAAAATCAAGTACAGTATCTTGGGCTTTAAATAGTCATTGGGCAGACTTTAATAAAGTGCAGGGAAGACTGACCTCAGATGAAGTACATAGAGCATTAAATGCTACTGGTACTCCACAAAGAAATGCAGCACTACGAAAAGATTACGCTGACGATATGGGTTTCATGCATGGAGATACTAGTGTTAATATTTTAGCAACTTATCAAGAAAAGTACCAAGAGATGGAAGTAAAAACTTCTAAGCATGGCTTATTTGGGGTAAAAACTAAAGTACAAACGACAATGGTTGATAAAACCAGAGATAGAGATGTAAACTTAGCAATAGAAATGAGCGCAAAATATCTACCTGTTGTATATGGAGTAAGAAGACTACCAGGTATACCAGTTTTTGCAGATACACCAGCCAACGATCCTGATAGTTTGTTTATTGTATACGCGATATGTGAAGGAGAAATTGAAGCTCTTTACGACATTTATATAGATGGTCAACCTTTGATATGTTTAAACGCAGAAGATAGCGCAGACAGAGTAGCAGGAGGAACGAATGCAGAGTCTACATCGGTACTATGTGCAGGACGCGCCGATCGAGGAGAAACTCTTACAGGAAGTGCAGCAACGACCAACGCAACCAGAACAGCGTACAATGCAGGACTAGAATCTAAATTTCCAGCAGATGAACCAATTCATGTAAATGCTGGTGGACAAAATGATTCTTTTCATCATCAAATGGGCGAATGGGCTCCAGCCGCAGCAAACAACCAAGCTTTAGCAGGAAATACATCTTATGCAAGTGGAAACTTATCAGACGTAGGTATTCGTAATAATCAACAGTTTAAAATTACTAATCCTCAAGATATACAATTAACTTTCCATTCTGGTGCATTCGATCAGGAAGCTAACTCTCAGTTAGTTACAGTAGCTACTAGTAGTGGTTTAAACAGATTCAAAAGACAAGTAGACTATTTTACAAGCAACGAAGAATATTGGTCTCCAAATCATAGATTATTAGATACAGCATATGTAGTTGTAAAAATAGATGTAACAGAAGAAAACCCAGATATACCTGAGCTAGAATTTGTCGTAAAAGGAAAAATATTTGAAAACTATAACTATGATTATACTTACAGACATGATGATCTTACTCAATCCAGTGAAGATGCTACAGACTTTGTAGTTGGTGAGTCAGTAACTTTTCATAGAACAAGTGATGATGCAACTTTAAATACTACTACTGTTAAAGACATATACAAAATAGCAGACCCAAGAACTGGAGTATTAACACATATAATTAAATTTGGAACAAGACCTTTTCATACTACTAATTTTAATTACATAGATGATGTACCAGAACATACACAGTTTTACGCAAAAGATGCAAGTAACAATAAGTGGAGTATGCTAACTTATAATCACATAGACGCAGGCGCAACAGCTTTACCAGTTCAAGGATCTGCAATTAGCTCTTTAAGTACAACGGGTGGCAGTGGCGTAAAAGGCAAACTAAAACTACATCTTGCAGACACAGCTCTTAGTGGCGCAACTTATTTTAAAATTAGTGGAACTGGAAATGGTCAGCTTGCAGAAATAGAACAAAGCACTATCAAAGGAACTTATAGCAACGGAGTGGTTACTTTAGAAGCTCATGTAAATGCTCTAACTGGTTCAGACACTATCTCTAATGGTATACTTGTTAAGAGTCAAACCATAACATTACCAAGTAATGCATCTTCAACTAATGACTTTTATAATAATCAGATAATAGAAGTACTAACAGGAGCGGGCTCAGGACAAAAACGAACAATAACAGATTATAATGGTTCAACAAAAGTAGCAACTTTAAGATCTAATTTTATAGACCACCCACTACCAGCAAGTACTTATAAGATTTCTGGTAGAGCAAAAGATTTAAGAGCAAGTAATAATCCTGCTATGCAAACTTTAGACTATTTAACAACTTCTACTTATGGAAAAGGTCTAAGTTTAGACGACGACATTTCACTAGAAACTTTTAATAGTGCAGCAAGAACTTGCGATACTAGATCAGACGTAACTATCTCTACAGGACAAGCACCTTCTGTAGATGATGAATATTTTATTTCACACAATAATGCAACTGATGGAACTATAGTAGCACGAGGCAAAGTAAAAAGTGTAACACAAACAACAGTTGATTATAGAGTAACATTTACAGATGTATATGGCAACTTCCAGCGCATATGGTCTAATGCTATTCATTATGAAGTAGGAGATATAATTTATACTAACGGAAGTTTATTCAGAGTAACTAGTGCGGGATATATTGGAACAGAGCCTTCAACAAGCAATACACAAGGAACAACAGCTATTAACAATGTAACTTTCTTCAAAGTAGGAGCAACAGGTACAACTCTAACTAGTTTTTATAAGAAGTATGCTCAAGAGTACAGCTTGTATGATGCAGACTTTGTAAAATATTGGAGATACTGTGGGTGGCAGCATGATCATCAACGTTGGGCAACTAGACATCAAACCAATCAAGTAATGGAAACAAAACAATCTTTATTCCAAAACACAAACAACTTATTAGAACATTATAATGGTATGCTTTCATACTCAAATGGAAAATACGAACTAGAAATAGAAGCTCAAGAAGATGTACCTGCGGACAACAGTGTATATCATATTACTAACGCAGATTTGATTGGTTCTTTAAAAGTAACAGATGACCCTTCTAGAAAAAGTTTTAATACTATTAATGCATCACTAAGTGATCCAGGTAACAAGTGGTCAAATACTTCTGTATCCTTCTATAACTCTGATTTTGTTAAAGCAGATAGAAACATTGTAAAGTCAGGAAATCTTCAATTTTCTGGTATAACAAATTATTGGAACGGTAGAATAAATGCAGAAAAATTCTTAAAAGAATCAAGATTTCCATTACAAGTACGTTTTCAAACTATGCCTAAAGGTATACTAATGAAGGCAGGACAGGTTTTTAAAATAGACTATGATAGGTTCGGATGGAACGATAAACTATTCAGAATTATTGATTTAGATGTAAACCCGAATTGTCTAGTAGGAATTTCAGCCGTAGAATATAATGACGAAATGTACGCTATATCTAATTCAAGGTTACCTGGCGTAACAACTACTGCAACTACAGGAGCGGCCTCAGTAGGTTCTCCTGCTGCACCCACTTCTATTAATGCTACTACTGATAAATTTGGTACTACAATCTTAACATGGGCAAACTCCTCATCTTTTATAAATGCATCGGACAGTACAGAAATATGGGCTAATAGCTCAAACACTTTTACTGGCGGAGACGGTGCAAAAAAAGTTGGAGAAGCTGATGACGAAACAACATTCTCTCATGTTATTGGAGAAGAAGCAGCAAAATACTATTGGATTCGTCATAAAAGAGTAATTAGAAAAAGAAAATCAGGACAAAAAACATCACTATTCTCAGCATACTTTCCTAGCATAGCAAGTGCAGGGCAAGCAGGAGTCTCATTACAAGCAGCATCTATTAGTATTAATATAACAAATCCAAGTATGAGTCTACAAGAGACAACAAGTGGTAATATTAATTACTCAGGATCAGGGACAGACATCCAAGTACTACTAGGAAGTACTATACTTTTAAACGACCAAGACGGAAGCCAAGCAAACAATACTTTTAGAGTATCTGCAAGTGCCGCCAATATTACACTTGGTGCACAATCTACTGTCAATGATGCAGATGGAAATGCAACTATTTCAAGATTTGCTAATCATTCAGATGCTCAAACAAATACACCTGTAATAACATATACTATAACAGTAAAAAATGGTGTAGGTACTAATGTTGTACTAAAAAGATTTCAACATTTTGCTGTTGTAACAGATGGTGTTATTGGTGTTAACGGATTAACCGTTATTCCTACAAATGGAAATCATACTTTTATTGGGGATAATAATGGAACAGCAAGTGCTTCAGGATTTGAATGTGAGTTTAACATTAGCCAAGGAACAACAACTTTTGCATATGACGGTACCTCCCCTTATGGAGACAACACATTTAGATACGGAACTTTAGTTAACTCAAATGTTGTTAATGCAGTTGCTTCAGATGGAACAATAACAATAGCCTCAAACTCAGCTTTACTATCTGGCACTACTAACGAAGGAAGTATTACTGTACCTATATTCAATAATGCAGGGGGTGCTCTTATTAGTACTCAAACAATTACTTTAACTAAATTACAAACTGGAGTAGCCGGAACTAGAGGAGGAGGAGTATTTACCTTTGAAGAAGCTTCTACCTCTGCTATCAGTGCGACAAACGCCGCAAACTTTAAAGGAACTTTAACAAATGCAGACGCAATAGCAGTAGCAACAGCAGTAATCGCAGCTTCAGAAGATAATAATATAGTTGCAAATGATAGAATAACTGTAAGTGATGCTTCAATACCTGCATCAGCAGTTAGAGTATATACAGGTAGTGCTACAGGAACAGCAAGTTCTGTAGGAGCAAGTGACTTTAGTTCTGTAGTAGTAGAAATTATAGATGGTAGTGCAATAGTTAACGGAACTCTTTCTGCAAACAAATTAGCCGCAGATACAACGGTAACAAATAACTTAAACGTAGGCAGTAATCTCGTTGTAGGCTCTGGTGGAAAACTATATAGTTCACTTAAGTCTGCATTTGATGATCCCGATAGGGGATTTTATATGGATGGTACTGGAGACTTTCACGTAGGAAGCAGTTCAAACTTTCTTAAATTCAATCAAAGTAGTGGACTAATTGAACTAAAGGCAAACACAATTAAACTCGGAAGTGCAAATGTAAGTACTTTCGGAGGGGCTGCATCAGACCTTACAAGTAAAAACGGTTTATTAACAACAATAAATTTACCTGGTGGTGGTAGCGTTGATGTAGCTGCAGACAGTACATCAGTATCTCTAACTCCAACCTCTTTAGGTGTTACTAGTACTTTCCTAACTGATACATTATTTCCTACTAGTGGTACTACTGATATAGTAGGCGGAAGAATACTAATGCAGTCCAATAAACTAAAGTTTGACATAACAGGTAGTGCAACTACACTCGCATCAAGCGGTATAGATATAAATGCACATACTGAACAAATTATTATTTCGGATGCAAGCTAATGGCAAGAAGAGTATTACTAGGAAAAGAAGGCAGTAATTATGTCCTGAAAATCTCTAAGCCAGGAGTAGATGTCATTGACGACACTATTGCTAGTAGAGACTATTTATTTAACTCCGAAGTATATAGAGCAGGTGTTCTGCGTGCAAATACAACAGTTAACAACATGGATGAAAGTGGTGAAAATTTAGAAACTACTTCCGATTCTTCAGGAACTCCTTACATACCTGCTTATATTATTACAGAAAAAGGACTAATAAACCCCACAGGTATATTTGACCAAACAGACGTATATAGTAATTCAGGTTTTGAAGCTCTTTACGCAAAAGCTATAAATTGTCTTAGTACTAAATCAGGTGGTGGAATGTTTGAATTTAGTCTAGCTAGTTCAGGTACTACTAAAAATATAGTAAAAGCTGTTTATGTAAATTTTGCGGAAATGCAAGATCCTCGTCCGGGGGAAACTACAGGATATCCTTATATCGAGTCCAGAACACGATTAAGTTCAGACGGAGACGTTAACCTACAAGTAATGGGAATTCCGTGTCAGTTTGGAAAAATGACAAATAGTGCAACTCTCTTCGGCAACTCAGTACTGTCAGAAGCAAACGAGGACATTGTTGTTACAGGAGGAAGCGGAAGCACTGGAGCAACAGCAGCAGCAGGAGCTATAACAGGTTTTACAAGAACTGCAAGAAATCCAAGCGTTGATTCTATCACAGTATCCGCTAGTAACGGAGCAAACAATACAGCAACAAAGTTTTACGGCGTAAACACATCAAATACTGCAGTCGGAGTCACCTTTGGAGCATCAGCTAATTTTACTCAACCTCGTGGTAGTATTAGATATTATTTCGTAAAACAAAACAATCTTATTTCAACAACAACGGGAACTACCCATGTATATGGAGCAGCAGCAGTAGATACAACACCTGATGCTTTTACTTTTACAGTAAAAAATAACGCAACAGCAGGACAAAACTTCTCTCAAGCGTCATCAGCAATAGCTGGCTTAGCAGACGGCGACAGTGCAACAGTAAGTGTAAGTGGTGGAACTGTTACTCCAAGTAGCGTTGTAAATGGTGGTACTGTTACCGCAACAGGAACAGCAGCTTCAGCAGGGGGCTCAACTACAGTAACTGTTACTATTGGTGGAGTACCAGGAACTTTTGTAATAAATACTGCAGGAGTTGTACCAGATACACAGCCAAATGCTTTTGGGGATTTTACACCCGATACAGGTAATGAAATAAATACAGTAAGTACTTCAAACTCTATTACAATACAAGGAATAAATCAAGCCATTCCAGTAACTATTAGTGGAAATGGAACTTTTAGTATAGCAGGAGGCAGCTATGGAACATCTGGTAATGTTAGTAATCAACAAAGTATATCTGTAAGACTAACATCGCCTGGTACTCTTGGCCAGTCTACTAACACAACCCTAACAGTAGGTTCGGGTTCAAATGCTAGATCAGGTATCTTTGTTGTATCAAATAGATCAGTAGTAGCAGCATCACAACCAACAGGATTAACACTTACACAAACAACAAATTCAAGTGGAAGCGGACAAACAGTTACCGCAACTGGAAGTCATGGGAGTGGAGGCGCAGGAACTATACAAGTATCAAACGATGGTACTAATTTTCAATCAAACGGGCACGGCTTCACTCAAAATAGAAGTGGAAGTGCAACAACATATTACACAAGAGCAGTTACTTCTGATCAGACAAGTGGTAGTCTTACAGCAACAAAACTCGTTCCACCTGTAGTAACGTTATCAGGAATAGGAACTTTTAGTGAAAACTCCTCTTCAAAAAATGCAAGTTATCATGTTAATGATCAAAGAGCAGGGGGAAATTTTAATACTTATTCTTCTTATTGGGGAACAGTAAACACAAGTATTAGTAATAACTCAGGGGGCTGGTTATCAAGCTCTATAACAAATTCAGCAGCAGGAACTTTTAATTTAACTACTGCTGCAAATACAACAACAAGTTCACAAAGCGCAACTGTAACTTATACTACTACTACACAGTTTGGGCATACCCACACTATGACCTTTACTTATACTCAAGCAGGAATACCTATTGATACTGACCCAGACCAATTCACTTTTAGTGATGTAAGTACTGATGATTTAAACACAGATAAATTTGCGAATGACCAAATTACAGGTATAAATACAGCAACAAATGCAACTTATAGTGGAGATGCAAACGGAAGTTTTAGTGTTACAGGTATTAGTGGAACTTACAATCAGTCGGCTAAATCAGTTTCAAACGGAACACAGATTCATGTAAAACTAACCTCG
>TARA_R110002074_G_scaffold193033_10_pt1 | contig 16897 bp, 23 predicted proteins | sample TARA_R110002074 | Tara Oceans TARA_R110002074 (sample SAMEA4397215) | marine metagenome | biome: Polar Biome; feature: [MIX] marine epipelagic wind mixed layer (ENVO:01000061); material: water (ENVO:00002006), including particulate matter (ENVO:01000060) such as... | depth... | reverse complement strand
GTGGAGTTATTATAATAAATCTGTTATCCATTTAAGTAACCAAAGACAGTATTTACAATTTCTTCCTTCTTCTCCCTCATCCTATTAATTAGGCTAACACCTTTAAGACGAAACCATTCCTCATGAGTAGCACCCACATTGTTCGTTGTCTTAGTGCCCATCCCCATCATCCTAGCTTCTACAATAACCCTAGATAGGGTCTCTGGCGTCTTGGGCAAGAAAACTAGTGTAGAGCGTGAGCCAAGCTCTCGGAGAAACGTAGTGGGCTCTGACGGTTGTACCAGGTCGTATTCTAGCTGCATGGCCTCACAAAAGTTAATAGCCCCATGTGTATTTTTATGTTCTGTGCTCGATACCATAACTGCGTGTTTAACTTGCCTCTGCGGATTTTTACAAATCTCTTCCAAAAGATTTAGGTGCTCATCCGACCACAAGTTGCCACCTAAACTTACGATATTATCTAATTCAAGATTCTTTCTTGCAATGTCAGCATGGAACTGACTCTGACATAAGACAGCTTTGGCATTTGCATAAAAGTCTTTATTGATAACAAGTCTCTTCGGAGCAAGATAGTCGGGGTACAACCCAGGATTCCTACTCGCAAGGTACTTATGATCGTGTTCATATATAATATAATTTTTGCTTTGTAGATTTTTTTTATTTTGTTCAGACAGATTCACAAAATTTGAAACAATAATATTGTTAAAACATAAATGCGCCTGAGTCACCAAATGACTGTTGATGCATTGAACTGTATACCCTCTTTTATACATCTGCTCAATAAGAACATCATTGTTTAACTCTCCTCCACCACAGACTTGGTGGGCGAAGTAGTCAGCTATAAAAAGTACATTATTCGAATTCAACAATTTTGCTCTCTAGTTCTTGAAGCCATTCCGACATCTCAAAAACCTCCTCTCTATGGACAGCATCAATAAACTTCTTATATTGATTTTCTTGAGAGAATTGCGTTAATATGTTCTCTTTAAGGGCTTCCGATCTATCAAGCCACTTTGAGCTTTTACGAACTTGCCTTACACGCTGCTTAAAAGAACCCTCATGTGGAAAACACCACATTGAATCTTTTTGCAAGACTCCATCCCAAATAGCCTGCTCCTGGATTGGGTTGATATCGTAATTAACTGTGGCAAAATGTGGTTTACCATCAACAGTTAGAAAATCAAGATAACCAGACCAGTTTGGTGCAACAATCGGCTTACCAGTTTGAGCAAATTCAAATAATGGAAGGCCAAAACCCTCTCCGTGAGTCGTAGTTATCATGCTACATACTCTTTCTAGGTTATACAGAGATTTCATCTCTGATTCGGAGAGATCTCCATGTAAAAGATATATCTTACATTTCCTCTCCTCTTCATCTAACCCAACAGACGATGCTATTGAAGCAACTCTATTAGCGGTAATGTGCCTGTCCAATAGGTTATTTTTTCTCGTGCTTGTCTTAAGAATCAGACCTACTTCATCCTCCCAGCACTCTTCAAGCCACCACTTTATAAGATTCTCTAAATTCTTTCTTGGCCCCCACTGCCCAACCACTAGATAATTGTAGTCATAATCTAATTCTATTTCGAATTTATCCTCTTCTACAATATCACGGACTGGGTATCCAACGACTTCAATAGGAGTTGTTAGCTTTAGTTTAGCCTCGTTGCCATATTGATCTACGGCATCATACTCTGTATTTTCAAACCCCCATTTCGCATGCTCGGAGACTACCACTACTTTGTCAACCATATTAGCTTTCTGTAACCATATTGGCGCGACTTTAGTTGTCTCAATACCAGCGCAAACTCCAATATTAGTACCAGCTATTTTCTCCCATTCATTCGGAATGGTAACTTGGAATGAAATATCAAATGGCTGCTTGGTGGCAAGATAGTGTTGGGTCTCCATAATCTTGGAATCCATCCATTGTCGAAATTCAGATGTATCGGACAGCCAGCCAGTCTGTCCCCAACCGAGAGGAACTATATAAATATCGAACAAGTCCTCTCGTGTGCGAAGTGCTCGTAATACCATCCTAGCATGTTCTCCATAGCCAGACTGTGTAAGGCAAGGGCCTCTTACGACTATTTTCTTTTTCACATTATCTCCATTAAGTCCCAAGCCTTGTATCCCTTTCTATTTTCCCAGGATCCGTGCTTCTCCACCACTGAATCCATTAAAGAAACCCAAGACTCACAAAAATCATCAAAGTTATAGTTTTTTTCAACATGTTGCCGACCTCTCAAACCAATCTCTCTCCTGTCCTCTTTGGAAGCGTTATACATTGTATCAAGAGCGTTATGAAAGTCCTGCTTACTAATGCGGTCCTCATAAATATACGGCACCTGTTGCGAACCTATAACAGCCTTTGAGGATGGCTCTATCCCCACGCCAAACCAATCTTTACCATCCGTTACTTGCTCTTGTAAACCGCCAGTCATATTGACAATAATTGGAGTACCACATGACAGTGATTCTAAAGTTGCGAGACCAAACCCCTCCGCATCGGATATGTTAATAGTACAGTCTGCCATATTATACATGGCAGCCAATTGAGATGCATCAACCTTATTCTTAGATAACACCACCCTACCATCAACTGCCTTCAATTCGCCAAGGATCATTTCCAAATCCTGGCCGTTGGGATCTTTAGGATCGGTATGCATAATCAATTGGACTTTATCTGGTCCTACCTTCTCAGCCCACTCATTGAACCACCACACCAAAGAACCGGACATTTTACGACGAGCATTTCTATTATTCCAAAAGAAAATAAACCTATCTTTATAGTCATCTCCAAACTGTTTGGCTCGAAGTTCCTCGATCTCACTCATCTCAAGAGGGGAAAAGATATCCATGTGGACAGCGTGAGGCAAATAATGACTTTCAACATTTGGAGCCACTGTTTTCACGATATCGTCAGTCACCTTAGATATAGTCGCTACAACATCCGTTGATTCGTACTTAAGTTTATTAAACATCGGATAAGGATAGTTGTCCCATACGTGATAATAAACCATAGGAATGTTAGGTCGTATCTCGTTTTCAATGTCCCAAAGCCAATCATAAAATCTCGGATCAGTCATAAACCAAAGAATATCTGGCCTATGCTGCGTGATGAGAGACCTAACCATCTCTTGGTTGCCATAACCATCAATCGGGAAAATAATAAGATCATCTCCCCATTGTTCAGTTTTTTGTGGGTTGTAATCATTGTGCTTTACGGCCCCCCCAAAACATACAAAAGAATACCTACCTGTTTTCAACAGACTTTCAATAACATACTTTGTCTGCGTTCCCACACCAGATGGCGCAAAAGGATGGTCAGAAATTACAAAAACTTTTGTCTTCTGTTTATCAGTCATTATTTCCTCAAGTACAATGCGTAGTCCTATGGAACGGACAATACTTACAAGAAAGTCTATTTTTTACATATACTTTTCTTTCCATATTTATAATTGCATTGTTTAGGAATGTCAAGCAATTATTTATTTTTTTCATACCGCTTGTAATTCTAAATAACTCGATTGGATCCTTTTTTGCCGTTCTCTTTAATAATCCAAAATGACATTCTATATCGTATGGTGATAAACCATGCTTTGCTGCCCAAAACCACTTATAAAGGATTAGTTGATAACCAATTACCGTGTCGTACTTTTTACGAGATTTCCATCCCCAGCTACAGGATTTCCAGTCTATTATGTGGTATTTGCCGTCTGGAGTTTTTAAAACTAAATCAATATATCCTTTAAAGTAAAGTTCTCGACTATCTATCTTCTCATAAAGCTCTTCTTCAACACTAAACACTTCATAGCCTGGGAATTTCTCTTCCAAGGCAGACAAGACATGCTCAGAGATTTTAGCGGCCTGTCCTGTCATTTCTCGGATAGTGCTATTTTTAATTATTTCATGCTCGGATATCTCTTGTATTTCTTTAGAGAAAGCTTTAGCGAAAACCATTGCTTTATCAATATTATGGTCTATAACCAAATTCTCGTTTAGTGCATGAATAGCAGAACCAAAAGCAGTGTATATATTACCTTTGAATTCTTTCATCTCATCAACATACTCCAGTTTATGACGATGAGTGCATTCGTGATGAATTCTTAACTCGGAGAAAGAAACATGCTCTCTCACGCTTACTCCTGTTTTTTAGTTCTTTTCTTGCTAGAATAGCGACGTTTTTTCTTTTCAGCCTTAAAAACCCACGTTGCTGTTAGACTGCCAGAACCAGAATAATTATTAACATCCCCAATTGGTCTATCTAGAATTTCAGAAATAACGTAGCGCTGTTTTTCCAAAAAGGACACTATCTTGGATTCAGTAATATCTATCTTCTTGCTCACAATGAAAGAAGGTTTTAGATTTACAGTAACCTCAATATTATCATCCTGTTCCTTAACATCAACTCTAATAGAATTATCTGAACTTATCACGATGTCACTCTTCGTGCTGGGGTGGGATTTGCGCTTCCACATCAGTCAGCGCTTGGTGGTAACCTCTAATCCAATTCTCTTCAGCCAAAGCCAGCACAAACTCCGGGAATTCTCCAGCTAAAACTTCTATAATCATCTCGACTGTAACATTCCCATCTTCTGGGTTTACGGCCTCTCCGACATAGTTAACGACAAATTCTTTAAGTGGCTTGCTGGAGTCGGCCTCCACAGAATCTGTGAGTAATGGATTCTGTCTATCATCGATTTTTAACATTCTACCTCACAATAATTTTGCAGCCAAAGTAGCTACATTAGAGCGTTCGCCTTTCTTCAAGGTTACATGCCCTGATAGCATCTCTGCTTTGAATCTCTCAACAGCGTGAGTGAGACCAGATGACATTTCATTTATGTAAATATTGTCGATCTGCTCTACATCCCCTGTTAATATAATCTTAGTACCCTCGCCAACTCTTGTCAAGATAGTTTTTATTTCATGACTTGTTAAATTCTGTGCTTCGTCTATGATGATAAAGGCATTAGATATGGATCGACCTCGTATATAAGTTAATGCTTCCATCTCAATCAGGCCATTGTCTATATATTGGTCAAGTGTCGTCTGATCGTCACCGGTCAAGAACTTCAAATTATCTTGGACTGGGGCTAGCCAAGGTGCCATCTTCTCATGCATGGTTCCCGGCAAAAAGCCTATATCTTTCCCCATAGGCATGACGGGCCTAGAAACGACAAGCTTCTTATACAACCCGTCTTTATTGTAAAGTCCTGTTTTAGATATCTTTTGTATGTTCGGGTTGGATATAACCTGTTCTAAACCAGCTGCTAGTGCAATCAAAGTCTTGCCGCTGCCTGCCTTACCAACAAGTGAAACAACTTGGATTGTTGGGTCCATCAGCAAATCAAGCGCAAACATTTGCTCTTTGTTTCTTGCCCTAACACCCCAAAGTCCATCTCTGTGTTCGGATACTTTCAATAGAGGGCTATTAAAAGAACTAAATCTACAGAGCGCTGTTTTTTTATCATTAGCAGAGGAAACAAGCATAATAAATTGATTTGGATACAGTGACGGATGCTCTTCCTTATCTAGATAAATTTCATCTCCGTTATAAAAATGGTCTATCTCTTGGTCATCAAGTAGGCATACTACCATTCCACTGTAAAGCTCCCCATCGCTTTTGATAATTTGATTTTCTTTGTAGTCTTGGCTCGGTAGTCCAACCGCATCTGAAATTACTCTCATGTTTATATCTCGGCTTACCATGAAAGTCTTTCTGATTGGTTGTAATTTTGATTCCTGTATAGCGGTGCCTATAATAACGTGATCGGGAACTGAAGGATCTAGCGACTCTGGGAGGCTAGAAAGATTGTCAAAGGTGGAAACTTTTAAGATCCCTTTACCTTTACCGATTCTTACGCCTTTTTGCAGACAGCCATTCTCTCTCAGTTCATCAAAAGAACGAATTATTTTCCTAGCGTTAATGCCTACGCTATCTTGTCTTTTTTTGTGTTTATCTATCTCCTCTAAGACTTTTAAAGGGATAATAATATCATTATTATCATAGCTATAAATACAATCTGCGTCGGTTAAACAAACACTAGTGTCAAGGACGTACTTCTTCTTTGCCATTATTCACCATTTTAATGTTGAGCCTGATCTAGTTCAGGATCTTATGTCGTCACAATAAATAGATTGACTTATATAATATACTCCATATCACTCGGAAATAGAATGCAGACATGCCTCTTCATCCATTTGGACACCAGTCCCTAATAACTCTTTAGTTAATGAGATTATTTTTTCGTCTTCTATGATATTGGGCACTGCATAGAATATCGTAACTGTAGATACCGTAGTCCCAAACAACATTCCAAGAAAAAATGCGATATTGAATACGGTCAAGTTCTTAAGTATCCTCATAATGTACTCCTTATCTATAAATAGTGGAGGTGGCGGGAATCGAACCCGCGTCCAAAACACATCCAGAAAAGAGTCATTCACAGGCTTGCTTTATTTATTTCCGAAACAAAGAAAAATATACGATGCCCCACCTACTTCCCATCGTCACGAAGTTCCACCTGACTACCTCGCCAGGGATACCATTTTGATTTTTACAACTTATCTGTTGTTTTGACCAGGTTGGATAGAAGGCCCTGGTCAGCCTCCCGATCAAGCCGCTAGTGCGAGTTCGTAGTTGTTATTGTTGGCAACTAAAGATTTTTGATTTTTAAAGTCATCAAAGACTGCCTGCACTCTTTTCCTTCAATACCTTGTCGAAACCAAGGCACCCCCTAAACAATTTAAACCAAAGAAGTTCATATAAATAGTATAATACAAAACCGATCAACGTGCCAACAAAAGTTAAAATTAAAGAGTCATATATTTTTTCTAAAAATATATAATTCATATAAAAAGTCGCTGGTATAGAAATAAAAAATCTCCATGCCAGCGACTTTAGTAGAATCTCTTTTTGTGTCATAATACCTTATTGCATGCTCGGGACAGCATACTAGCCAGTCATGGCCTGACCAGACCTACTGAACATGCAAATCATATTAGCCTTCACTCCATCAGCCGAAGTGATCGATCCTGTCTTGATGCACATAAAGTTATAAACAGTACGAGCCTCTAAAAGACCAGTATTTGTAGGTGTATTGACTCTTCCGACTAAGCCAGTTAATTCTTCTGCCGCTTTCAGTCCACAAATCCCTGTGGTCGAAGCAGAAACTGCCCCTGAAAGTTGAACTGTTTGTGTAGAGCCCCCAAGGACAGCAAGGGTTAACATCTGCCCATTCTTAAATGCTGTGAAATCGACAGACGCGGTGGGATTTCCGTTTGGAAGTATTACTAAACCATTTGTGTTTGTAGGTAAAGTAAAGTTACCGCCAGCGTTAATAAAAAAGCTACCAGAATCACCCTGGTTAATGGTCCCCTTGACTCCAACGGACGCACTAACTCTTTGAGCTTTGATATCTGTGAAAGTAACTGGGAAAGTTGTTCTGTTATATTGGTTTCTCTTAGCCATACCACATACCTCCTTAAAATACAGGTTATACAACACTAAGTAGTCGTCACTCGTCGAAGAACCTGTTAATACCGTACTTTTTTTTCATCTCATAGAATCTTATTTCTTCAATACCGATCAAATTCATTGCTTCTCTTTGTGTCCTGGTGGATGAAAATGCAAATTTAAAAACTGCTTCTTTGACTATCTCTCCTAGAGTTCTCCAGATTGGAATTCCGTATAGTCTATTATTCATTGAACGTGAAGAAATTTCCATTTTTAACGCTATGATATCTTCTAAAGGCAAGTTGGACAGCATAATCTCAAATTCGTCGTTTGATTTACCTTGTTTTCTAAAAACACGAGAGACAGAATAATGTTCATATTTGCCCTTATATTTCTTTCTTCTCTTCCACGACATATTTTAAATCGGGAGGTCTGGCAGATCTGGAGTCACCTCCAACTCTTCTTCAAATTTCTTCATATATAAATCTAAATTTTTAATGAGATAAATCTTAAATACCTCCCGCTCAGATGTATCTCTGCCAAGAGAAGGTACCTTGGCGGCTGGTACTACACTGTCAGGATCAATCATATTGTATGAAGTTAAAATCTGTTTTGATATCTCACCGAACGTATCATAGGCTTTATTACGACCTGTCATGTCTAAGCCGCGACCAGAGATGCTAGAAGCAAACTTTTCTTCTTCGGATTCTTCTTTTTCCTTCTTCTCTTCGTCATCTCGTATGTCAATAATACCTTCATCAGAGAACGGATCCTGTTCAGTTTCTTCATCAAAGTTTATATCTATTTCCTCTTCAATCTGATTTTTGCCTACATCAGCACCCGAAGGAGAAGAGTCGGCAGTACCTAACAATTCTTCTACACCATTTAGAATATGAGCTGAAAATGATTTTCTCTGGTTCTGGGATGTCGTTAAGGATTTATAAGCTACTTCAATTTTTTTCAAATGATTGTTTATTAAAGTACTAAGAAAATTCATAGCTGTAATATCATATGGGGCATCTGGGGTACTGTTGATAGTGGATCCCTCTTGTAAGATCAGGGTGTTTAGCTTTTTTACTAGAATATGCCTAATACTTTCTCTTAGGATTAGTTCTTCCTTCTTGTTCATCTCCATACTCCTTATTAGTATATTACTCTATATTTTTTGAGTACCCTTGCACACCACCAACACCAGAAGACATTTCTTTTAATTTACTTTCTTCTTCTTCAATCAAATTTTGAATAACTTCATCAATTATTTTTGTCAAAGAAAAAAAGTCTCTTGACTTCTCGTCACTTTCTAGTATATCTGCTTCGGTACTTCTTACTTGTTTTTCATTATTCTCAGTCTTAGTTAAAATATTCATCGTTTCCTCAACAAGAAACTTATGATAGTAATCATCACTTTTAATTAAAGTTGCAACTTCTAACAATTTATACATCTTAGACCTCGGGTATAATATTTTTTCTCTTCTTATAAGCTCTACGTTTACGTTTAGGTTTAGGATCTAAATCTTCTTTCACAACATTTTTACCAACAGGCTCTGAAACAGGCTCAGCTTCAGATATCATCTCTTTAGCTTGCTCAGCCTTGTCTCTAATATCAATAGCCCTTTGGCGAAGTAATTTTCTTTTTCTCAAATTCATACTATCTCTCCTAAAATATAACTAGTTCCTAATTCTTCTTATTTCCAAGGTCTACCACTGGAGCCGCTGCTCTAGAGCGCAGCGATATAGGCCCAGGAGTGCCCAGTATAAATGGGACTTGTGCGGAACCTGTTCTATTGTATTGAGCAGAAAGCACAGATGCCTTATATGTTTCGATAGTGTAATCTTTTGCTATATTATCGGTTGGTGTAGATTCGGAGAAATTAGCTTCTGCTGCACCTTCAACATAATTAATAAATGGATCTTTACTAGTTCCAGTCTCATTCTGAAAATAGAATCCGGTTCTTACGGTCTCCGAATTTGCAGGTGCTGCATTACTAAAGTCATGATCATGATCAATAACTGCTACTTTAAAATCATCTAACGATGCCATATCTGACAATGCAGCGTCATTTAGTGTTATCTCGTTATACCCAGAGGTGCTCCAAGATGTTACCTCAGCTGAGTAGGCTGTGGATGATGTCTGATCAAAATCTCCTGCGACATAATCAGCTGATGCACCGCCAGTAGCTCCAGCATTCACTTTGATTACTACTATATTGGCATCACCATATGTGAACCCAAAAAGCTTCAGCTTTGCTGAATCTGGTTTCACTGATATATCACTGGTATCAAAAGCCGCAAAATATCGATAACAATCGTATTGGCTCCCGGCTGAATTTGCAGCCGCCTTGACAGCAGAGTTAGATTTTGCTAAAGTTGTACTTATAGTCTCGGCTGTGGATGCATTTCTGGCAGCGGCCCATGTTGACTCATTGTCCATTTTCATCTGAGCATCGCCAGAGTGTGCATAAATATCAGGCATCTACCTCCTCCAGGGACTGGAGGAACCCATCACTAATTTCGTTAACTTGCGAGTCATCGAGAAGGTATCTTGTGATATAAGTTTGTGCTTCTGTGTGGCAAGACGATATTCTCTTTGAGACGCAAAGAGAGATCATAGATATGAAATCATCTACTGTTATTTGTTTTGTGTGAGATGGATGAAACGTGTGAAATATTTCATCAACATGCCCTGTTTGTTGCCATAGAATTGTAATCTTAAATTGTCGCATGATAAATATATGCCAAGCGCATACACTCCTTGAAATTTAAATAGTTTTATTAATACAAAATATGTTATCTATTATTTTTCATCCTTTTGGAAAGAATGTTACTCACTCTCTGGCTTAAGTTGCAAGGCTGTTCTTTTTCTAAAATTTCTGTTATTTTAGAATCCTCTTTTTTTGGTAAGAATCGTTCTAGTAGAGATGAAAAAAGTTCCCTGTTTTTCCACTCATCAAGTGTAATTTGATGCTTATCTGCCTTGTCGATGGAATCTTCAAAGTCACGCAATATAATAGCTGCTTCATACGCCTCTTTTTCCATTTCCCTCATATGTTCATCCTTTTGCGCATACCCATCCTCAAAGTGACTTGTATTGCCGAGGTCGCCTCTGCAATTTTGCGTATGATGCATTAGTTCATGAGATAAAGATCTTAGTATATCTTTAGGGTGCCTGTTATCTATAAAAATATGAATTCTATAATTATTTGGGTCATAGTAAGCTGTTTTTCCGAGAAGAATCTTGCCATTTTTTAAATTTGACATTAATTCAATATCAACTGGCTTATCGAAGTTCATCCTATTCTTCGCAAATATTAAGAATCTATGCATCATTGATATTAAGTTTGGTATACTCTGTCCGGTATTATTTGTGATTCTGCTCATTGCAGACTACTCCTTTATTTCGCTCTATATAAAATTGAAATCAAAATATGCTTTATCTCTTGTGCCTTGAGGCAGAGCACTTCTGCGTACCATAATGACCTGCCTCCTTTCTTAATTTTGTAAATTGCCTGCACAATGCCAAGATTTTTAGACCCGATATTGTTTATATCAGTCCACCAGACTAGCTCTCCTATATCAAAACATTTTTGATAGGGTATATCAGGATGTGTTTTCATCACCTCTCATAGCTTCAATAGAGGAAAGTGTGTACATGACAGCATCTTGTATTCTTGCAAGCACATCATTTTTTATAAAATCCAAATCTTGAGATTGCAGACTACCAGATTCAACACCTAGCTTCATATCTTTTATCATTTTTTCTAAATTTTGAGATATAACTCTAGCAGTATTTTCGTATGGTTGGTGTCTCACCGTCACTTGTTCCAGATTAGAATACTTATGACCAGGTGCTTTATCGATATTTTCACTAATTGTACTAAATGGTGTTGCTAACAGTTTGTATTGTTTCATACTGTAAATAGTAATAAGAAAAGCATTACTCTGGACAACTAGGATAAAATTATAAGCGTGCTTTATTCTCGGGAAGTGCCGAAAAATACATCTATCTGGGGATAAATACCAGAGAAATTTACCCTATGATCTATACAATGGTGAATCTTGTGGTGTGTCGCAAAGTGAGATTCTGTATCGTCGTTGTGTATTGAAAAATGTCGGTAAGAATACAGAATACCGAAAGATAAAAGCCCAAAAGTAAAAGGTAGGCTAATCATAATGCCTGTGAAAAACAAGAGACAGAAGAATAGAAGTTTAAACCATAAGGGTTCAAAATATTCGTTTCTTTGCTCATCGTAGGCGTGGGCGTGATGTAGGGTATGAAGTCGTCTAAAATATCTTAAGATAGGTAGCCTACCTAGCTTTCCATGAAACACAAATCGATGATTGAGGTAGACTGCTGTGGCGGCCAAGAAGTGACCTAGTGCAAATAATATAAAATATTTTAAAAAAATCCACACCATTTAAATCATACCTCTTTAATCTCCACTTTGTGAATCTTCACCTAAAGGCCCATAATACGAAGATAACTTTGTATATTTTATGTTTATTTTTGTGTATTGTGGTGGAAGGTACCCTATAAAAGTGATACTATTCCTCTGCTGAGAATATATAAAATCAAAATTTTGATTAAAATTGTAAATCATACCGTCAGGCTGTTCTGACCATACCTCAATTGAGCTTTCTAATGGAACCTCTGTGAGGAAAAATTCCTCCCTTAATCCGATGGCTCTTAGTCCAAGCTCATCCAATAAAGGTGCCCAGTCATACTCTCTAATGTCCCATAACATACCACCAACAGCAGCTGTGACAGACATATACTTAGAACCAACTGACGGAATATACATTGGTGCTCTACCGCATGCTTGGTCATTCAGCGTGATCTCATCAAGACAAACAATAGACGAAAAGCTGACGTCATTATTGTCTTCTTTTAAGTTGGATAACCAATCAATAAACTCAGGTAAAATAGGTTCTGTAGTGTGGTCTTCTTCATCCGATATAATTATTATTGACAAGCTTGCGCTTGGCCGATAGAATCCACCATTATGACTTGTTACAGCTCCGAATGTGGCACCCGTGCCTTTTTCTACCCCAGCACCTCTTGTGCCAAGTGTGGCCATTTGTGAAAAAATCTGTATTGGGTTTTGTGTATTTTCATCTATGAAATTTATGCCATTTACTTCTCTTAATATCCCATGATTTCCTGGTATACTGGCAGAGTCCATATCTGTTGAGGTGACACCAATTCTCCAATCTAGATTAGAATTCACAAAGTATTTTATAAAATATTCAAAGTTACTTACTAGAGTAGACTGTTCTTCTGCCATGGAACAAGAGTTATCAATAACCCACAGTACATCAATCTCTTTTTTTGCAACCTGGGTAATAACGTCAATCTTGAATTCATCATTTAACCTTGGCGGGTTTGGGATCCCTGTGATATCTCCTAATCCATCTTCGATTAGATACTCTTGGACACAAGCGGATACGCCTCCAAAAATTATATAGATTACTGCAAAAGAGAAAGCAAAAGAGCTTAAAAAGGCTAGCTTGGGATTCAAGTTTTTTTCTCCACTTTTATAACTAGTTTGCCGCTCCCTTTAATAACTCGATGATAAAGATATGCGGGTATGTGATATGTGGAGTTGTTCTCTAATAAAACTGGGAGTTGGTTATCAAGTTGCAATTTCCATCCGTTAGCCTCAACAACCTTTATAACCCTATCTTCCCTGTCTTGATGCCAAACAAGCTCCCCAGGACTGGTGTCTTTCGTAAATTCTCTAAGGAATTGTTTTTCGCTTATGCGTCTCTCCTGGAAGGGGAATCCTATCACCAGAATCTACCAACGCCGGGTCCAAAATCTTTATGCGCTCTACATGCCCAGTAACCGGCTTTGGTACGATCTTTCTTCTGAGCGCATTTGTGACGTGCAGCAAATGATTTACGAGCCTTTGGACTGTTCCACCCTCCTTTTAAGCCACCTTTTGCATCACCGTAAGTAATTTTTTTAATTCTGCCGGTCTTTTTATTTTTTACGAAGACTTTGTATTTCTTACCAGATCCGCTATTTCTTGTTGGCTTCCCGATAGGGGGATCTTTCTTTTTTTTCTTTTTCTTGGCCTCTTCGATAGTCTCAAAGTACATCGGGAAATCAAGAGGCACCCTTTTACCTTCAAATAAGACCCACTCTCCGAGGTTTGTATTTTCTAGGAGGTTCTTTTCTTCATCATTTATCGCCTCATAGAGTCCCGCTTTATAGAATCGCCTTCCTTGGCGTATGACGTTGAAGTAGCATGGAGACCCGACACGATAAACACATTCTGTCAAGGGGATGCCTTCTTGGACGTGGTAAAGTAATCCTGGCTTGAACACTTCCCTCTGTATCTCTTCTAGAATAATATTTTTTATTTGTTTTTTAAAAGTTGGCATTATTTTTTCCTTTTTGAAGATTTTTTGCCCCAAGATTTACCACGACCTCTCTCTTTGCATGCTGCTGGTGTTGGCCTACAAGCTGGGTATTTTTTTCTTTTTTCTTTTTTAGTTCTACCACAAGCTTTGTACCCACCCTTACCGTCAGGTGCATTGCAATCTACCCATCCACTTTTTTTACCTTTTGCACCTTTCCTGCCAAACCAATCTCGTAAGCTAGATTCCTTGCTAGATTCGGAGCCCGCTTTTTTTCGTTTAGACTTCTTCTTTTTTTTGCGCTTCTTTTTCTTTTCCTCAAGGTATCTCAACACCTCTTCAAGTATTATTTGATCGGTGACATGACTTTTTTTGTCTTGTTCTAGGTTTATCAATTTTAGTACCTCAAGCTTATCAAGCGTAGAAGTGTTGGTTTTTGAATACGCTTTTGTTAGTGGCTCCTTAAGATATTTGTCACTATACTCTTCGTGCCCCTCGGCACCTGGAGGTGCAAAATCAACTCCGATGTATTCATCGGCAGAATAACTAGAGCAATCATCCCTTGGGTCATCTGGTGTCAGAAAGGGTATTGTTCCATAATTATCATCTTCCAGAGTATCTAATTGGACTATTTTTAACTCGTCTTTCCTGTTTTGGAGATAGAAATTCCATATCTTTCTTGCATTCTTGGATACAACCATCCTATCAGGAACAATATAGATATTATTTTGCCCTGCAACTTCTAGTAGAATATCGTATATCAACACGCCTAAACCGAGTGACCTAATTTCTGGGACTATGAGGGATGAAACAACCTCGAAGGTCTGGACATCTCCAGAAGATAAGCATTGGCCTTTATTTGAGTTCTTAGTTATAGGCAAAGCTTGGATATATCCCATCTCATTTCCGTCTTTGTTGACTATAAATACCTTAATGCCACTATTGGATGGTTGTGAATATTCGATGTGCAGACCATGTTTCTGGAGGGATTCAACTCCAGCCATCTCTTCATTTATCAATGTGGATTCATTTTTAGACTTTTGCATCCTTTTCGTTTTCTTCTTGGAAGCTTCTTTCCTTTGCTCTGCGTAATCGAGTGCTCTCTTGAGTCGTTTTTTAACCTCTGGCTTTTTAGCATTTTCATATGCCGCTCTTGTTCGTTGGTGGATAAGATTGATGATCTGTGATTGTCTTTTATGCGACTTTGACTTAAAAGATGGTTTTGAGAGCGTTCTTCTAATTGCGGCAGCGCTAGAGAACTCTACTGATACTGTATCTTTGGGATTCTCATCGGTGTATAGTCGCCTCCCAGAGCCTTTTGGTTTTTTTCCAGTGCCGGTCTTAGGATCTTTAGATTTAGCCTCATCTACTTGTATATCGTCTCCTGGAAAGTTTGGATTATTTTTAATTAAATATATAATTTTTTTATTATCAAAATAATAAGTGTCACTGTGATCCTGGTATATTTCATATAAAATGTCTTTTGGTGTATTTGGATTTGACGATAGACCTACGATTATAGGCTCATCAGCGACTTCATATATCTCGGTCAATATGTCTTTTGGGGTATTTGGGTTTTCTGAAAGATAACGAAGACCATTGTAATCCATGTTTTTACCTTTTATATGAAAGAAGTTATACAGCTTTCTTATATCTTCCTCTGAAAGTTGTGGATTTGCTGCAATTCCATGCTTCAAGTAGACATATAGCATGAATTCTTCGTTCAATTTGTCTGATAAATCAAGCGTCTTTCCTGCTATTTGATCTACTATGCCAGCTGGGAGGTTTGGATTTTTTAATAGTTTCTCTCCAAGCTCGCTAGACATGAGATAAACCCGATCACGACTCCCTAAGCGTTTCACAAACTTGGAGGAACTTAGAACTTTTTCATAAATATCTTTTAGTATACTTGGGGGAGTGTTCTTGTTCCCTACAATGCTTTTTATTATTGACCTTTCGGGGTCGTAACCCGAGGTTCCAGGCCAGCCAGTATCATTTTTACCATCATCATAATCATCATAATCATCACCCCAATCAAGAGTCAGAATGTTTTGTTCGAACCTTCTCAGAAAAGAATCATAAAACTTAGATATTATTTCCGGTGTTATGTTGTTCTGCGATAGGATATCTGCTCTAGCTCCTAAGCCTGTTTCTTTTGTTAACTTGGAAATTAGAATCTCTATTATTTCAAGAGGTAGTTCTTTGTTAGAATACAACATTCGATCTTTTAGATCATTATTTCTCTTTCCATAGGGTGCTTCCGCAATCAGCCTCAATAGAAATAACGGTTCACGACGCCCATTTAGAATATTTTCATATATTAACCAATAACTTAACGAATGTTTACTCTTATTTTGCTCCACAAACCTAACCAAATGATCTAGAAGCTCAGTGTTTTTACTATCCGACAAAGACATTAAAGTTTTTTCTACAATATTTGAGCCCGTGAATACAACATCGAGTATATCATCGTCTGTATTAGAGTCGTACTTATCGAGAATATCAAGTATTCGCTTGCCAACTTCTAGAGATACCTCAGCTTTGCGAATTATTTGATAAGCAAGATTAATTTTTTCCGGTATTGATTGGCCTTGAGTAAGATAATCAAATTCTTTAATTGATTGTGCGCCTTTTAGCAAACGTGTGCGTGCTGGGCTGACCCCGCCAAGATCTTTCACAGCTTTGTCCATCATATCGATAATTTGTTTTTTATAATTACCAACTATTCTGCTAAAACTTTGCTCGGTCAAGCCTACGTTGGCTCTATTGACCGAGACACCGCCCCCTTGGCCTCGAAGTATTATTCTTCCACTGACATACCCAACAGACAACCAATCATCATCATCTTCTGGATCATCTTTTATGATATAGAAAAGAACCACGTTTTTTCCTGGACTGCCAATATAATTATAGAAGAGATTTGAGCCTGACATTCTAGCTGTACACCAAGTCGTCTTCTCTTTTCTTGTGATGGGATCATATCCTGCTATTTGACATGAGCTTTCTCTTGTATGAGGTAACCAAACATTCCAAGGCCCAACTTTTCCAATGTGCTCTTCGTCTTTGATGACTGAC
>TARA_R110002074_G_scaffold118504_3_pt1 | contig 16931 bp, 17 predicted proteins | sample TARA_R110002074 | Tara Oceans TARA_R110002074 (sample SAMEA4397215) | marine metagenome | biome: Polar Biome; feature: [MIX] marine epipelagic wind mixed layer (ENVO:01000061); material: water (ENVO:00002006), including particulate matter (ENVO:01000060) such as... | depth 10-100 m | reverse complement strand
GGGAGTTTTTCCGCTTGGTATGTTGATGCTAAAGGAGTAAAACAAGAAGAAACTCTTGGAAAATGGAATGTAAAAGGAGATTCTTTATACATCCAATTTGAATATAATGGGAGTACTTCAAAGATATCTTATGGAATTAAAAGAACCTCCGAAGGTTTTATTGGAAGTAGTAAAAATGACTGGGATCAAGATGGAGAATTTGATGATCTTTTAGTGATGAAAACCAAACAAATCAATCTAGAAAAAGAGTGATAAACTTTAATAACATATCATTACGAATTAGAATTTTTATTGCAATGATATTGCTAGTGCTACTGGCATCTGTTTTAATTATTACGGTAACTATTTATCAATACGAAGAACAAACAGAAGATTACAATGTGAGTCGTTTTGGAAGAAAAGAAGAGACCTTGCATAAAGAAATCGAAATTCAATTAAACCAAAGAACCACGTTTGCAGTAAATACTAAAAACTTACCCAACATCTTTCAGAAATCTATTTATGAGATAGCTTTTATCCATAATTTAGAAATTACGATGTATGATTTAGAAGGAAAACTGTTAAAAACTTCTATTCCTTTTGGTTTAAAAGATGTTGCTCCTAAAAACCTTTCTCCTCAAAAAGTAGCTGAATTAGAAGCTGCTACAGAGGGTAGGGTTTTTGAAATCATTGAAGATGATGAAGATAATGATATAAGTATAGAAACTTCATATACCTATATATTAGACCCTATTGCAAACAGGATAGGAATCTTAAAAACAGAATTTAGACAAGACAATACCGAACAAGAATATGAGTTAAATGAGTTTTTAACAAGATTAGCGATAGTGTATTTATTTATGCTATTAATTGCAATAACGCTTGCTTATTTTTTATCTAGTTACATTACCAGATCTATAAAAAGTATTACCGACAAAATGAAGCGGACTCGTTTGAATGAACGAAATGAGAAAATCGTTTTGAATTCGGCAAGTTCAGAAATTGAAATCTTGGTTGACGGTTACAATCATATGATTGATGAGCTAGAAGAAAGTGCCGTAAAATTAGCAAGAAGTGAGCGAGAACAAGCTTGGCGTGAAATGGCAAAACAAGTTGCACACGAGATTAAAAACCCACTAACTCCAATGCGACTTTCTGTACAAAGTTTTGAGAGAAGATTTGATCCAGAAGACCCAAATATTAAAGAAAAGATAAAAGAATACAGTAATACTTTAATTCAGCAGATAGATGTCATGAGTTCAATTGCCTCAGCTTTTTCTGATTTTGCAAAAATGCCAAAACAACGCAAAGAAAAAATTGAAGTTATTGGTGTTGTAAAAATGGCATTAGACATTTTTAATGAAGATTACGTCTTTTACAATCCAAAAGAAACGGAGTTGTATGCAAACCTAGATAAAACGCAATTAATTAGAATTGTAACCAACTTAATTAAAAACGCAACCCAAGCAGTTGAAAAAGTTGACAACCCTAAAATTGATGTAAAAGTATCTTGTGATAAGGATAAAATATTTATTGAAGTTTCAGACAACGGAAAAGGAATTCAAAAAGAAGTAGAGCAGTTAATATTTGAACCAAAGTTCACGACAAAAACAAGCGGAATGGGACTTGGTTTGCCAATGATTAAAAGTATTATTGAAGCGTATGATGGTTCTATAAGTTTTACATCAGTTGAAGGAAAAGGAACTGTCTTTACTGTAATTTTACCTAAAAATATAAACTAAGTATTATGAATTTTGAAAATATATTGGTAAGTCAAGAAAATGGATTGGCAATCATTACCATTAATAGACCAAAAAAGTTAAACGCTTTAAACAAGGCAACAATAGAAGAATTACACAATGCTTTTGAAAGCTTAGAAAATAGCGATTCAGTAAAAGTAATTGTCATTACCGGAAGTGGAGAAAAAGCATTTGTAGCTGGAGCAGATATTTCTGAATTTGCACATTTTTCTGTAGAAAATGGTGGAAGATTAGCGGCAAAAGGACAAGAAATGTTATTTGATTTTGTAGAGAATCTCTCAACTCCAGTAATTGCTGCAGTGAATGGTTTTGCTCTAGGAGGAGGATTAGAATTAGCGATGGCCTGTCATTTTAGAATTGCTTCAGACAATTCAAAAATGGGATTACCAGAAGTTTCACTAGGAGTGATACCTGGATATGGTGGAACGCAACGTTTACCTCAATTAGTCGGAAAAGGAAAAGCCATGGAATTAATTATGACTGCCGGAATGATCTCTGCAGAAGAGGCTAAAGACTTAGGTTTGGTAAACTATGTAACAACATTTGAAGAATTATTACCATTAGCAGAAAAATTAGCCAGCAAAATTATGCGAAACTCTTCTGTAGCCATTAGCGCTGCAATTAAGGCTGTAAATGCTAATTTTGAAGATGGAACAGACGGGTTTGAAGTAGAGATTTCTGAATTCGGAAACTGCTTTGGCACTCAAGATTTTAAAGAAGGGACGACTGCTTTTTTAGAAAAGAGAAAAGCTGATTTTCCAGGAAAATAAACAAGAATAAAAAAGCGAGCCCCATGACAGGCTCGCTTTTAAAACAAATCAAAATTACGTTCGCTTACAAAGAAGGCTTGTTTGTATACACGATCGTTTACTATAAATTTTACTCTTTCTTTTTCAGCTCTAATTTTACTTAGCCCTGTTTTTATTACCACAAATATCGGATGTGTTTATCTGTTGTAAAACATCAGAATTAATACATTTCTATACATATTTAACTCAAATACTTTTATTATAAAGACTAGGAGTTAATTTACTAAATAAAATAGGTAATTGAATAAAGAAAACTTATTTGTTTTCTTTGGCTATAACCGACATCGTTAATGATATTAAATAGAATGCTAACGGAAATATTAAAACTGCTGATATTATTATAATTAGTATTTTCATTTTTATAGATTTTTTACAAACATATCCAGTAAGTTCTAGTTTATGAACAATAGAATTGGCAACATTCTTTGTTATTTTAACCAATATGTTATTTTTTAACACATTAAAAGTTAAAATAGAATACATAATAGATAATTTTGTACAGATGTTTACACTTAGTCTGGTGTAATTTTGTATGACAAGCTTGAAAATGAATAAGAAGAAACCTACTTTAGAGAAGATAGATCCTGGATTTGGCAGTTCTTTGTTAGTGAAAAAACATACAGAATTTCTAAAAACAAATAAAGCATCTTGGCATTTTCACCCAGAATTAGAATTGGTTTATGTAAATAAAGGTCAAGGAAAAAGACATATTGGAAATCATTTATCCTATTTTAATAACAGTCAATTACTTCTTATTGGTCCAAATTTACCTCACAATGGTTTTACAGATCGATTAACGACTAATGGTTTTGAAACACTAATTCAGTTTAAAGAAGATTTTTTAGGAACACACTTTTTTGAAATTCCAGAAATGAAAGGAGTCCAAGAACTATTTGAACGTTCTAAAAAAGGAATTCTCTTTGGAGTAAAAACAAAAGAAAAAATTGGAAATAAAATTGAAAAACTTGTAGAAAAGGAAGGCTTTAAAAAAATTATTCTCTTTTTAGAAATCCTTCATACACTCGCAAAATCTGAAGATTATACCATTTTAAATGCAGACGGATATGCTTTTGAAACAGAATTGCAAGACAGCTCTAAGTTAGATGCCATCTACAAGCATATCAATGAAAACTTTAAAGAACATATTAGTTTAGATGAAATTGCAAGTGTTGCAACGATGACAGTTCCGGCTTTTTGCAGGTATTTTAAAAAAGCTACCGGAAAAACATTTACAAAATTAGTAAATGAATATCGTGTTGTCCATGCTACTAAATTGTTATCCGAGAGCCAGACAAGTATAACTGAAATCTCTTATGAATGCGGATTCAATAATTTTTCTCATTTTAATAAACTATTCAAAGAAATAACGGGTAAAAGCGCTTCAAAATATAGAGGAGAAATGAAGAAAATGCTCCAATAAACTAAATTTTAAAACTGACTGCTATGAATAATAAAGTTGATAAAGCGATAGAATATTATACTGTAAAAAGTAAAGAAATTATTGAATACATTAATTCAAGTACAAATCTTACCGCAGAAGAGATTATTCAGAATGCAGAAGAATTGTCTATTTTAGAATATAAATTAACAGCTTTAGAAGTAGCTAAAGAAAGTTAATTAGCTCCTAGCTTCGTTATTTTAAAGCGTTCCATTCGTCATAGAACTGCTTTAAAAAACCTTCCATATATGTATGTCTTTCAGCAGCGATTCGCTTCCCCGTTTTGGTATTCATATGATCTTTTAAAATCAATAACTTTTCATAAAAGTGATTAATTGTAGGTGAGGTAGAATTTTTATATTCTTCTTTAGTCATTTGTAGATTTGGCGGAATTTCAGGATCATATAATGCACGATTTTTATACCCACCATAATTAAAACATCTAGCAATTCCAACAGCTCCAATAGCATCTAAACGATCGGCATCCTGAATGATATCTAATTCTAAAGAAGTAAATTTTTTACCCGATTCAAACGAAGATTTAAAAGAAATAAATTTTATAATATTTTCAATATGAAAAATAATTTCTTCATCTACTTTTTGAGTTTCTAAAAAAGATCTTGCTTTTTTTGGACCAATAGTTTCATCCCCATTATAAAACTTCGCATCTGCAATGTCGTGTAATAAGGCACCTAAACTTACTACAAACGGATCTACATTTTCATCCTTTGCAATCAAAATTGAATTCTTAAAAACACGTTCTATATGAAACCAGTCATGACCACCTTCAGCACCCTGCAAAGTTTCTTTTACAAAGGCAATCGTGTTGTCTACTATTTTTATTTTATCCATACTTATAAATAAAAAATCCACTTTGGATAAAGTGGATTTTAAAAATTTCTAATAATTCTTAACAAAACTCATTGTATGCAGAAATTAAATTCTCTGCAATCATTTGAGCTGATCGTCCTTCAATATGATGACGCTCTAACATATGAACTAATTCACCATCTTTAAATAAAGCCACAGCTGGCGATGATGGAGGAAAAGGAATCATATGCTCTCTTGCTTTTTGAGTAGATTCTTTATCAACTCCAGCAAAAACAGTTGTTAGATTATCTGGTTTCTTATCAAATTGTAAAGAAGCGACAGTTCCTGGTCTAGCAGTTCCAGCTGCACATCCACAAACTGAGTTTACCATTACTAAAGTGGTTCCCTTAGCAGCAATTGCATTGTCTACATCTTCTGCTGTATATAAAGCTGAAAAACCGTTCTTTGTCAATTCTTCACGCATCGGTTTTACTAATTCTTCTGGATACATAATTTTTTAAAATTTAGACTACAAAGATAAGGAATATAACACAATCAAAATAGTATATTTGAGCATCAAAATTGAAACCCTCATTGAGGGATTCTATAAAATTAACTGAATACTTTTAGTAGAGATACTGATTACTATTAGATTGTTAATTTTTCACTTAAAGGAGTTAAATAATGAGTAATTTTTCAAAATGGCTTGGAGCCGGAATTGGATTTTCATTTGCAGGTCCAATTGGAGCGGCAATTGGTTTTGCTGCTGGATTTGTCATAGATAAATACACAAAAGAAGATTTTGTAAAAGAACAACAAGAGTTTCAACAACAATATCAACAAACAAAAGCACAAACATTAAGTGGTGATTTTGAAATAAGCTTGTTGGTTTTAGCATCTATTGTTATCAAAGCTGATGGGAAAGTTGATGAAAGAGAGCTGAATTTTGTGAGAACTCAATTTGTTGGTATGTATGGTAAAGACAGAGCAAACAAAGCTTTTCAGTTGTTTAAAGGTGTGATGAAAAAGCAAGTTTCTTCAAGACAAGTTTGTATTCAGATTCGTCAACACATGCCGCATTCTTCAAGATTACAATTACTTCATTTTTTATTTGGGATTGCAAAATCAGACGATCATGTTTCAGAAATTGAAGTTGATGAGATTCGTAAAATGGCCGGATATTTATACATTAACCAATACGATTTTGAATCGATTAAAGCCATGTTTTATAACTCTTCAGAAAGTGCTTATAAAATTCTTGAAATTGATAAATCAGCCTCAGATTCTGAATTAAAAAAAGCTTACAGAAAAATGGTTAAAAAATATCATCCAGATAAATTAGTAGGTCTTGGTAAAGAACATTTAAAAGGAGCTCAAGAAAAATTCCAAAGCATACAAGCGGCATACGAAACCATAAAAAAAGAAAGAGGATTGTCTTAATTTTCAGAAACAGTATTTATGACAAATGAAAAGTATGATGTAATTGTTATTGGTGGCGGCCCTGCTGGAGGTCAAGCTTCCAGAAATTTAGCAAAAAAAGGCCATAAAGTCTTGCTTGTTGAAAAATCTCAAGACTTCAACCAAAATGACTTTTCTAGTGCTGGAATGACACTCGAACCTCTTAAAGAATTTGATTTACCGGATTCAATTATAGGATCATATTGGAATGATCTTGTCATTCAATGTACAAAAGATAAATACCATTGGAAAGGCGAAACTGCTAAAGGAGTAGTGTTAGATTTTAAAAAACTCCGTCAATTTTTAGCAGACGAATGTGTTGCTAATGGCGGTGATATTTTACTTGGACATCGATATATAAAAAAACAAGTCACAGAAGATAATGTTTCAGTAGAACTTTTAAATACTGAAACTTCAGAAACAGTAAAAATTGACGCCAAAATAGTAGTTGATGCTACAGGGCCTTTAAGAAAAGTAATGTACGATGAAAAAGAAGAGCAACCCCAAATGGAGCTTGGTAGTGGTACAGAATATTTAATTGAAGTAGAACAAGAAATATACGATCAATATAAGGGCAAATTGCTATTCTTTTTAGGGCATAAATGGGCTATAAAAGGATACTCGTGGATTTTTCCAATGGAAAACCGAATCTTAAAAGTTGGTGCAGGAAAAACACACCTTAAATCTAACGATCAAGAGAAAACAAACAAGACCACAAGAAAAATCACCGAGAAAATTATTGAAGAATATATCCAAAGTAAAGAGTATAAAATCTTGGATAAACACGGAGGAATTTTACGATACAGTGCCGGACTCAATGATAAATTCTTTCATAATAAAATCATTGCTGTTGGCGATTCTGTGTCAGCCATCAATCCACGTGGTGGAGAAGGAATCCGTTATGCCATGCAAACAGCAGACTTAGCCTGTAAATATATTGATGAATACCTTATAAAAGGTACGACCAATTTTTCAAGCTATAGAAAAACATGGAGAAGAAAAAAGTTGTTAAAATGGAGACTTAGCGAGGTGTCTGGAAGAAGAATGTACAGTAAGTATTCCGATGAACAAGTAGAGAACAGAGTCAAATTCTTTCATAAAAACTTTGATATAGACGACATGGTTCAGAGTTTATTCAATTTTAAATACAACAAGCTTTTTGGTAGAATGTTTCAATTTGTGGTGTTGAAAATTTCTTATAGGATTAAAAAAGAGAAATTTTAAGCAAAAATCTAGATTGAAATTCCGTTATTTTTCATAGTCTTACTGATAGAATTACGGGAAAATATGTATTTTCGCATTCTTATTAGAAAATGTGATTTATGAGTGCAAAGTTTCCTGAATATAAAGGACTTAACTTACCGAATGTAGCTAAAGATATGCTCAAATATTGGGAAGAGAATAACATCTTTGAAAAAAGTGTTTCTACCCGAGAAGGCAATAAACCTTATGTGTTTTTTGAAGGACCACCATCCGCAAACGGATTGCCTGGTGTACATCACGTATTGGCAAGAGCTATCAAAGATATTTTTCCACGTTATAAAACCATGAAAGGTTACCAAGTAAAGCGTAAAGCAGGTTGGGATACACATGGTTTGCCAATTGAATTGGGCGTAGAAAAAGAGTTGGGAATCACAAAAGAAGATATTGGAAAAACAATTTCTGTAGAAGAATACAATGCCGCGTGTCGTAAAGCCGTAATGCGTTATACAGATATTTGGAATGACCTAACTCAGAAAATGGGGTATTGGGTAAATATGGATGACCCTTATATTACCTATGAACCAAAATACATGGAGAGTGTTTGGTGGTTGTTAAAAGAGATTTACAACAAAAATCTTTTGTACAAAGGATATACCATTCAACCCTATTCTCCAAAAGCAGGGACAGGATTGAGTTCACACGAGTTAAATCAACCTGGAACCTACCAAGATGTTACAGACACCACAGTAGTTGCTCAGTTTAAAGCAGCGACGGAAACACTTCCAGGTTTTTTACAAAATGAAGGAGACGTTTACTTCTTAGCTTGGACCACAACTCCATGGACTTTACCGAGTAATACCGCTTTAACAGTTGGACCAAAAATTGAATATGTGTTAGTTGATACCTTTAATCAATACACCTTTGAACCAACAAAAGTAATTCTAGCAAAGAAGTTAGTAGGAAAGCAATTTGGAGGAAAAAACAATGTTGAAGTTGAAACTACAGAAGGTTTAAAAGAGTATAATTCTGGGGATAAAAAAATTCCTTTTCACATTATCAAAGAATTTGTAGGAAAAGATTTAGTTGGAATTCGTTACGAGCAATTACTGAAATATGTATTGCCAAATGACAATCCACAGGATGCATTTCGAGTAATTTCAGGAGATTTTGTAACTACGGAAGACGGAACAGGAATTGTACACACATCTCCAACTTTCGGAGCAGATGATGCATTAGTTGCAAAGCAAGCAACACCAGAAATTCCACCAATGTTAATTAAAGATGAGGACGATAATTTAGTTCCTTTAGTAGATTTACAAGGAAAATTTGTAAAAGAACTTGGTGAGTTTGGCGGTAAGTATGTAAAGAATGAATATTACAAAGATGGTGAAGCTCCAGAGAAATCTGTAGATGTAGAATTGGCCATCAAGTTAAAAACAGAAAACAAAGCCTTTAAGGTTGAAAAATACAAACATAGTTATCCAAATTGTTGGAGAACTGACAAGCCAATTTTATACTATCCTTTAGATTCCTGGTTCATTAAAGTAACCGATGTAAAAGATAGAATGCATGAGTTAAATAAGACGATTAATTGGAAACCGAAATCAACAGGTGAAGGTCGTTTTGGAAACTGGTTAGCTAATGCAAACGATTGGAATTTATCGCGTTCTCGTTACTGGGGAATTCCATTACCAATTTGGAGAACAGAGGATAAGAAAGAAGAAATCTGTATTGGTTCTGTAGAAGAATTGAAAAGAGAAATGAAGAAAGCGGTAGAGGCTGGAGTTCTTGAAACTGATATTTTTGCTGAGTTTGAAGTTGGAAATATGTCTGACGAAAACTATGCAACCATCGATTTACATAAAAACATAGTTGATCAAATTGTATTGGTTTCTCCATCAGGAAAGCCAATGAATCGCGAAAGTGATTTAATTGATGTTTGGTTCGATTCTGGATCAATGCCTTATGCGCAATGGCATTACCCGTTTGAAAACAAAGAATTAATAGATGAAAACAAATCATTCCCTGCCGATTTTATTGCAGAAGGAGTAGATCAAACTCGTGGATGGTTTTATACATTACACGCTATTGGAACCATGGTTTTTGATTCTGTAGCCTATAAAAATGTAGTTTCTAATGGATTGGTTTTAGATAAGAACGGACAAAAAATGTCGAAACGTCTTGGAAATGCAACAGATCCTTTTGAAACATTAGAAAAATACGGAGCCGATGCAACGCGTTGGTATATGATTGCGAATGCAAACCCGTGGGATAATTTAAAATTTGATATTGAAGGTATAGAAGAAGTAAAACGTAAGTTTTTCGGAACACTTTACAATACGTATTCGTTCTTTACCTTATACACAAATATTGACGGATTCTCTTATAAAGAAGCAGACATCGCTTTAGCAGAAAGGCCAGAAATTGATCGTTGGATTTTATCTGAATTACATACTTTAATTCAGAAAGTAGATAAATTTTACTCAGAGTACGAACCAACAAGAGCCGCAAGAGCTATATCAGACTTCACACAAGATTATTTGAGTAACTGGTATGTTCGTTTAAGTAGAAGAAGATTCTGGAAAGGAGATTATCAACAAGATAAAATTTCTGCATATCAAACGTTATATACCTGTATGTTAACGATTGCAAAATTAGGTGCACCGATTGCTCCGTTTTTTATGGATAGATTGTACTTAGATTTAAATGCTGTAACGAATAAAGAAAATTTTGAGAGTATTCACCTGTCACAATTTCCAAGTTTTGACGTCTCCTATGTAGATAAATCATTAGAACGCAAAATGGAAGATGCACAGACTATTTCTTCTTTAGTCTTATCATTAAGAGCAAAAGAGAAAATTAAAGTTCGTCAACCATTACAAAAAATAATGATTCCTGTTGAAAGTTCAGAGCAGAAATCATCAATTTTAGCAGTTTCTAATTTGATAAAACACGAAGTAAATATCAAAGAGATAGAGTTGTTAGAAGATGCATCAGATATATTAGTAAAACAGATCAAGCCAAATTTTAAAACCTTAGGTCCTAAATTTGGAAAAGACATGAAATTGATTGCCAATGCAATACGAAACTTTACAAAAGAAGATATTGCAACAATTGAAAAAGACGGAAAAATACCTGTTGAACTTGACGGAAAAATGATTAACTTGGAAGTCGCAGATGTAGAGATCTCTTCTAAAGATATTGAAGGGTGGTTAGTTGCAAATGAAGGCTCAATTACCGTGGCTTTAGATGTTACTATCACAGAAGAATTACGAAAAGAAGGAGTTGCCAGAGAATTGATTAATAGAATTCAGAATGCTAGAAAAGACAATGGTCTAGAAGTTACAGATAGAATTCAATTAACCGTATTGAGGTTTGAAGATTTGGAAGAATCTATCAACAATAATAAAGAGTATATTATGAGTGAAACACTGACCAGTGAATTGGTTTTTGTGGATCAATTAATAGATGGAACAGAGATAGAGTTTGATACCATCAAAAGTAAAATATTAATACATAAAATGTAAAATCATGCCGGATACAAGTGCAAAATATTCTGATGAAGATTTACAAGAGTTTAAAGAAATCATCTTAAAGAAAATAGAACGAGCTGAAGAAGATTTAGCTTTGTTAGAGAGTTCATATAAGAACGGATTAAATAACGGTACTGATGATACTTCTCCTCAGTTTAAATCTTTCGAGGAAGGTTCTGAAACCATGAGTAAAGAAGCAAACGTTCAGTTAGCTATTCGTCAACAAAAGTTTATCAGAGACTTAAAAAATGCGTTAGTTAGAATTGAAAATAAAACTTACGGAGTCTGTAGAGTTACTGGAAAATTAATTCAGAAAGAACGATTAAAATTAGTTCCTCATGCAACATTAAGCATTGAGGCAAAAAGACGACAATAAATTAAAAGCTTCCAAATTTGGAAGCTTTTTTATTTTTATGAAAAAAGTAATATTCATATCATTTCTTCTGATCAATCTTATTGTTCTTGGCCAACAGCAAATTTCAAAAACAATTGAAAGTGATGCCCCGTTTATTGAATTTAAAACTGCTGGTATTGATCATTTATTGATTGAAGAATCGACTACAAAAAAACTAGAAATAATCATTATAGATGCTGATTTTGGGATCTTAGAAAATGTAAGTTGTAATGACTTTAATTGTGTTTTAAGTATTACAACGAACCTTAAAGAAAGTAGCAAGCTTTCATCGTTAAAGACTTCAAAAGCAAAAGCAATTATTAAAATTCCAAAAGGAAGAAAAGTAACTGTTTATGGCGAAACGATCAACATAAATACAAATGCATATGAAGGAATTCTAAGAATTCTGATAAAGAGCGGAGACATTAACTTTCAGGAAATTAAAGGAATTACAGAAGTTGAACTTTCTACAGGTACTATTTATGCGATGGTAAATGACGCTTCACTAGATATAAAAACTAGAAAAGGAAGTATTAAATTTAACGAGAAAGTTCAAAAATCACCCTATAGAATCAAAGAACATAAAGACCGTCGGTTAATAATTAAATCTTCGAAAGCCAATGTTGTCTTAACAAAACAATAAACTCAATAATATTCTTATTTTTGTTACTAGAATAAAAGAAATATGTCTAAAAAAAACATCGCAATACTTACAGTAATTCTAGCAATTTTAATTGATCAAATTGTAAAGATTTATATTAAAACTAACTTTATTTTAGGTGAAGAAGTCTTAGTTTTTGATTGGTTTAGAATTCATTTTGTAGAGAATAACGGTATGGCAATGGGATTTGAATTTGGAGGAAAAGGAGGTAAATTATTCCTTACACTTTTTAGATTAATTGCTGTTGGAGGAATTATTTACTGGTTGGCAAATACGGTTAAGAGTAAGCTACCAAACATTGTAGTAATTGCTATTGGGTTAATTTTTGCTGGTGCTGTTGGAAATATAATAGATTCAATTTTTTACGGAGTTATTTTTGATACTCCAAGAAATGGAGTTGCTACATTATTTTCAGACAAACCTTACGGGGAACTATTTCATGGTAAAGTAGTAGACATGTTCTATTTTCCTTTTTGGGAAGGAGTTTGGCCGGAATGGATACCGTTTATAGGAGGAGAACCAGGTGGTTTCTTTAGCTACATTTTTAACCCAGCAGATTTTTACATATCTGTAGGTGTAGGATTATTATTTCTTTTCAGTAAAAAAGCTTTCCCAAAAGAAGAGAAAAAAGCAGCTTAATTTTAGGAATTAAAATCAGGAGATAATTCCACTAATTTTTTCTGAATTCCATAGATAACCAAACCAGCTACATTTTTTGATCCTGTTTTTAAGAGCAAGTTGTTTCTGTGACCATCAACAGTTCTTGGACTAATAAAAAGCTTATCTGCAATTTCATTAGTAGTATATTCAGAACAAATCAATTCCAAAACGTCTAATTCTCTTTTTGAAAGTAGGTTTTTGTCTAAATCACTTTTAATACGTTTTCCGCTAGAAGACAATAAGTTTTCATGAATCATTTTCATAACATCTTGATCATAATAAAATCCTTTTTCGTCCACTTCTTTAATCGTGTAAATGACGTCTTTGGGACTGGTGTTTTTTGTTAAATAGGAAGATGCGCCTACATCAATCATATTGATGATAAATGATTTTCCACTGTAACTTGTTAGTGCAATAATCTTTATTTCCGGGTATTCTTTATGGATAATTTTTGTGGTTTCAACACCGTTTAAAACAGGCATTTTTAAGTCCATTAAAATGATGGAAGGTTTCTTTTCTGAAGTTTTTAAAAGATCAATTAATTCTTGACCATTCTCTGCTTCAAATAACACTTCAAAACTAGTTGACTTTTCTAAAAGAAAACGCATACCTTTTCTAAACAATTCTTCATCATCTGCAATTGCGATTTTAATTTTTTCTTTCATGGGGGAAATTTTTAAATTATTAATAATGCTTTTACTCCTTTATTTATTTCGCTTTTTATGGTGAATTTTCCATTCAGTAATTCTACTCTACTTTCTATATTTTTCATTCCTAAACCTTTCTTTAGAGAATGTTCATTTTCGGAAAAACCCATTCCATTGTCATTATAACTAAGAACTAAATTATTATTTTTAAAGATAAAATCTAGTTCAATATTTGTTGCTTTTCCATGTTTAATCGAATTATTTATAAGTTCTTGAATGATTCTAAAAACATGTAACTCTTCTGTTTTCCCCAAATAACTTTTAGGGTATTCTATTTCAGAAACGATGGTTACTTTTTTACTTGTATTATAGTCATCTATTAATTCTTCAATAGCAGAAAATAACCCAAACTCTTCTAAAATGGCTGGTAACAAATCATGTGCTATTTGTCTCGCGCTAGAGAGTGCTTTTTTACTTACTTTTATAATGTTCTTATTAACTTTTGTATATTCCTCTGCAGACAATTCTCCGTCAATTAAAAAATTTGAGTTTAATAAAATAACATTTAATTTAGAACTAATATCATCGTGCAAGTCTTGAGCAATTCGTTTACGCTCTAATTCTTGTGTTACAATCGAGGCATAAATCATATCTTTTTGATGTTTTAAAGCCAACGCTGTTTTCTCTAATTCTTTTTCAATAATTTTTTTTCGACTAAAGAAGAAAAAGAGCAAGAGTGCTACTGACATTAATAGTAACAATAACACACTAATAATTACAATGGTAACTATTTGATTTTCTTGCGAAAAGAGATTTTTCATTCAGGGTTGTTGATTGTTTCTAATTTACAAAAAACATAAATATGTATTTCAAAATTACAGAACATATATTAAATAAAACAGGTGTATTTACCTGTTTTTAGTTCAGATTAATTAATCTTTTTTTCTAAAATTCTTATACCATTCTACTAAAATTAAGAGTTGAAATAGAATATATAAACTATTATTAACTCTCCATAATATTCTTTGTGTATCTCCAGAAATATTACCAGCAAAGAAAATCAATGTGCTGCATAGTATGTACGCAAATAAGCCAGAAATAAAATAAATAAATCTTTTTTCTGGGGTAGAAATTTGTTGAACCATAAAAGAGAAACAATAAAATATAATAGGAATACATGTTATTAATATTTCAAATAAATTGAATGTATAATACAAGTCCGGATTTTTAAAATATTGTATTGACAGAGTTAACATAACTCCTAAAAGAACCAAACAGATGATTTTTTTTACAACTTTATTGATTAAGGTTTTATAAAAAAATAGACTCATCAGTATAAACTGTCCAATAAAATAATAATGACTTAAGAATAAATTATGTAATTTCTTCTGTGAAAGAAATGTAGAATAGGCCTGTATTATTATTGTTAGAATTAAATATGAGAGTAAAATCTTGTAAGCTGTAGATTTTTTTCTGCAACTTACAAGATATGCAATTGTATTAATAAGCAAGAATAGATAACCCGTATATATTAAAATTTCTGCAACATTCATATCTTATCCTCCAAATAAAGGACTGCCAGGATCACAATCGTTAGGACATGGATTAGAAAAATCGTAAATTCCAGTTCCTGGATCTCCATCCTTTGTTAAAATTTCTCCATTGATAATATCTCTATAAATATTTTTTTCTTTGGTTAAAGGTTCTTTTTTAGTCCCTACCAAAAGAACTTTTTCTCCGGCTCCTTCTGTTTCTAGAGCATCAATTGCCATATAGGCACGCGCATATTCACTTTCACCTTCATCAATTTTAAAAAGCCCTCCTTTTTGTTCTTGTATAATGTTCATTTCTTTAAGTACTCCAATTAAATCTTCAACAGGCAATAAAAAAGCTTTACAATTATTAGGACATCTTTCACGCCAAAGTGCTGTCCATTCTGCTGCTTTACTTACGGAGATTTGATAATTTTTCATTGAGTTTTAAGTTTTAAGTTAATTACGAAACTTAAAAATGCATATTTTTGTTAAGCAATACTAATACTACGTATTAATACTTGGAAAAACAAGTACAAATACCTAACCATTTATAGCTACCTATAAATGGGGATGCAGAAGTTATTTATCTAATAATCAGAAGTTTTTAAAAGGCATTTAAAAAATGAATAAAAATGGTATTTTCGTGAGATGTCAACTTCACTCGAAATCCAACTTAAAACCTTACCAGATTCTCCTGGTGTTTATCAATATTATGATAAAGAAGATAAAATTTTATATGTAGGAAAAGCAAAGAATTTAAAAAAGCGAGTGGCATCGTATTTTACAAAAACCCATGAAAATACAAAAACTAGAATTCTTGTAAAGAAAATAGTTACGATAAAACACATTGTTGTAAATACAGAAACCGATGCTTTGTTATTGGAAAATAATCTAATTAAGAAGTATCAACCAAGGTATAATATCATGTTAAAAGATGATAAAACCTATCCTTGGATTTGTATTAAAAAAGAACGTTTCTCTAGAGTTTTTATGACCCGTAGAGTTATCAAAGATGGCTCTGACTATTTTGGTCCATATACCAGTGTTAGAACTGTAAAAGTTCTGCTTGATTTAATTAGAGAGTTATATCCTTTAAGAACATGTAAATATGATCTATCTAAAGAAAAAATTGATGCAGGAAAGTACAAGGTCTGTTTAGAATATCATTTAGGAAACTGTAAAGGGCCCTGTGAAAATTTTCAGAGCGAAGAAAATTATAATGAAGCTATCAAAGCTATCAGAAATATTGTCAAAGGAAACTTTAAAGAAAGTTTAGAAAAGTTTCAAGAATTGATGATGGGTTTTGCTGAAAATATGGAGTTTGAAGAGGCCCAAAAAGTGAAAGAAAAGTTAGATTTATTGTCTAATTATCAAGCAAAATCAACCATTGTAAATCCATCTATCAATAATGTAGACGTATTTTCAATTATTTCAGATGAAAGCTACGGATATGTCAATTTTTTTAAGATTGCCAATGGGTCTATCATTCAATCACATACTACAGAAATTAAAAAGAAGTTAGACGAAACAGATGCAGAAATCTTATCATTAGCAATTGTAGAAATCAGACAACGATTTAATTCAATGTCTAAAGAAGTGTATGTTCCATTTAAAGTTGATTTAGGGGATACAGTAAAAGTTACCGTGCCTAAATTAGGCGATAAAAAACGAATCATTGAACTTTCTGAGCGAAATGCAAAGTACTATAGACAAGAACAATTCAAACAAATAAAAATAGCAGATCCAGATCGTCATGTAAAAAGAATCATGGCTCAAATGCAGAAAGATTTACGTCTCTCTGAAGAACCAAGGCATATAGAATGTTTCGATAATTCTAATATACAAGGAACACATCCGGTGGCAGCTTGTGTTGTTTTTAAAGATGGAAAACCTAGTAAAAAAGAATACCGTCACTATAATATTAAAACAGTTGAAGGACCGGATGACTTTGCTTCGATGGAGGAGGTTGTTTTTAGAAGATATAAGCGATTATTGTCTGAAGAAGAGCCGTTGCCTCAGCTAATTGTTATTGATGGAGGAAAAG
>TARA_R110002074_G_scaffold25512_3_pt1 | contig 16947 bp, 20 predicted proteins | sample TARA_R110002074 | Tara Oceans TARA_R110002074 (sample SAMEA4397215) | marine metagenome | biome: Polar Biome; feature: [MIX] marine epipelagic wind mixed layer (ENVO:01000061); material: water (ENVO:00002006), including particulate matter (ENVO:01000060) such as... | depth 10-100 m | reverse complement strand
ATCGACTGGATCGACTGGACCAACCGGATCGACTGGACCAACCGGACCAATCGGATTGACTGGCGACGACGGATCGACTGGACCGACTGGACCAACCGGATCAACTGGACCAACCGGATCGACCGGATCAACCGGACCAACCGGACCAACCGGAGCAGGAGCCGTAGGGTGGGCTGAAGCTTATATACTTTTTGAACAAGGAGTTCGTCCTCGAGTTAGTGACGCGGTGATCAGGGCAGCAGGTCATCCTACATTTATGGATGGGCCGTTTGCTTCGTCTGCTGTGGTGCATAAAATGACCGCAGTTATGCCAGGGCTTACAATTGGGGGTGTGGAATACCCTCAGGGAGCGCAATACAACATCCCGGGTGGCACCCAATATAGTGATGTAGTTCTATGCCCCGGCCAAGAGGAATTAGATTGTTCGGACAAACCCAATCCTTGGGCGGTTGGTGCGGTGGTTACCGCGGGGGCGCTGAGCGAAAATCCAAGCTTTGAGGGGAAACAGGATCCAATCTATGAAGTGGGTAAAGTATATACTCCCACAAATGCGCAGGTTGGTTACTCAATCAACTTAAGAGACGCAAATAATAAGCGGGAAATCGTACAGACAGTCAGGTGCATTAATGCGCATCCATATGACGAAGATAAGGTGGTGAAGTTAGTTGACACATATATCAATTGTCAGGTAGCATCAACGGATTCGATCATCGTCTCGTGCTCCGATCAAGGGGACTTAGAAGACCTCGACGCGTCGGAGTGTCCGGAGGATGAGCTAACCGAAGAAGAGAAGGCGAAGAAGGTGATCGCATTAATGCGGGCGGTGACTAGGTCGGATACCGACCTCGAGGCCTTGAGGTTTTTGAGCGAGAATGCGATCGTGGGAATCAAGAACGAGTTCGGTATAACAGTCTATCGTAAACTGACTCTGGAGGAGTTAAGACTCGGATTGGAAAAATTGGTTGAACTCGAGCGCGAGGATTATCACAAAGTCTACGAGGAGGCTGACGGCAATGTCGACGGAAACACATATTTAAACGCGTACCGCGAAGCGCAGAGAAAATTGGACGAAGTCAAGGCCAAACTCCTGGAGGACGGTAGTTGTGGTAATGAGGAGGTTGTCGCCCCTGACGAAACATCCACTGACACGGGGAAAACGGCTGAAGAGCTTTCAGACATCTTGAGTCAGCTGAGGAGGGGTATTACCACAGTGGACAGGACTGGCGATAAGATCTCAATAATAGACTCAAGTAATCGTAAGATCACGACGATAGTCGCTGGTTATGGCTATGACAGTGGTATCGCTTATTTACTAGTCCTCACATATATCGATGGTGAATTATATAAGGTGGATAAAATCATTCTACCTGAGGGGCTCACGAGCGGTCAGCTCAAAGACTTTGACGAGCAGTGGGGCTCGTCTGCAGAACGTGAATATTACCAAGACCTCAAAGATATCGCCGATAGCGACAGTGGCTTGGTCACTCCAGACTCACATCCTGGGATCCCACCTACAGGTGCACCTGAGATCCCAGATGGTCCAGCTAGTACTTCACCCGACAGCCCGTCTGATAATGGTCATGGCGGGATTAGTGATCACCATCATGGTGATGAGGATCATGATCACCATCACCATGATCATAGCCATGACGGTACCACTGGTGGTGGGACTGATGACCCAGGGCCGACTGAGACTGGGCCGACGACGACTGGGCCGACTGGGACTGGGCCGACGACGCCGACGACGACTGGGACTGGGCCGACGACGACGACGACGACGACCCTAACTTCGACGCCTCCTCCGTACGAAGACCCCGGGTATAAGTATAAACTTGTATGCATACACGACTGGAAATCAGGTTCTCGGTATGATGATGGAAATGAGCTGCTTGGGGCAAATCCTACCTGGAATGAACAAAAAATACTAGCGTTACCTGAATGCATCGATTCTATGCCTGGTGACCGCCAGATCAATGGAAATAGAGTTTATGATGTACCTGTTGGAACACCTATACTGCCTTTGATAGATGTTGAAAGAGGAGAGCTAGTAAGTGTTGACCCTCAAGTTGTTCCTGCAGTTTTTCCTAAGGTTCTCGTTAAGGTTAAAATTAAGGTTCCATATTACGCCGGCATGACTGACGGTGATGGGGATTATGTTAACGAAGGTGACACATTAGAGTGCGACATGTTTATATATCCGTGTCCCCCTCCTGGGAGAGAACTTGTATGTTATCAAGATGATAAAGTAGAAGTCTTTGATGATGGAAATGAGCTGCTTGGGGCAAATCCTACCTGGAATGAACAAAAAATACTAGCGTTACCTGAATGCATCGAGTATTGTGGGGAAGGACCGGGGGACCCGACGAGATTTCAGAACTTCCCGAAGAGACAGCCATCTGCAGTTTATGATGTACCTGCTGGAGCACTTATAGAGCCTTTAATAGATATTAAAAGAGGAAAGCTAGTAAGTGTTGACCCTAAAGTTGTTCCCGACGGGGTGGACCTCTGCGACAAAATCAACGTATCTATTGAAATTGAGGTTCCGGTCAACGGGATTTATGATAACGGAGGTGACACATTAAAGTGCCGCATGGATCTATATCCGTGTCCTGGACCCGGTGGTCCGCCGCCCGTTGATACACCTGAGGATCCACCTGAGGATCCTCCGACCGGTGGTGGTGATACAACAACAACAACGACAACGACCCCAGGACCTATAATACTGCCTGGGCGGTATCCTCCAGCTACAACACACACAAATACATTACCTCCTATAATTCGAACCACTAGTCGGCCTGGATTACCACTCGTACCCTACGTCCAACTCACTACAACGACTACTACGACGACAACGACTACCACTACTACAACTCCGATGCCTGTTATACCTGATATTGATATCTGTCCACCTGTTTGCATAGTACCAGGATTCTAGTAATTATATATGCATGGATAAACTCACTATTGGAGTAGTATGTTATGATGATTATGATGGGCTGTATTTCACTATACAGTCAATTCGAATATATCACCCAGAAATCTTAGATCGTGTTGAGTTTGTCATTATTAACAACAACCCATCTAGTCCACATGGGAAAGAGATTCACAACTTCATAGATTGGATCAAAGAACCCATAACATACTTGGAGTACTCCAAGTATAATTCACCATTCTTAAAAGGTAAGATATTTGATCTGACTGATACTGAATATGTGCTTGTTGTCGATAGCCATGTGCTGTTGCACCCTGGGTCAATCAAAAAGTTAATAGACTACTACGATGCCGGTAAAGACAATGACAACTTACTACATGGCCCACTAATATACGATGATAATATACATGTTAGCACCCACTTTGACTTGACCATCTGGAGCAGCCACATGTGGGGACAGTGGGCAACAGATGATCGTGGAAAAGACCCAGAAAGTGATCCTTTTGAGATACCTGCACAAGGTATGGGGCTGTTTTCATGTAGGAGGTCAGCGTGGCTCGGATTCAATCCACTATTCCGTGGGTTTGGAGGCGAAGAAGGCTATATACATACCAAATACAGGAGAGCTGGTAAAGCAGTAATGTGCTTACCATTTCTTAGGTGGACTCACCGCTTTGGTAGACCATCTGGTGCACCATATCCAAGTAGTTTTGAGGATAGATTCCGAAACTATATAATAGGCTTTAAAGAAAACGGACAAGATATAGATATCGTTATAGATCAATTTAAAGACTCCTTAGGTTTAGAGGTTATCGATAGGATACTAGTCGAATTGGATATTACCTAGAGCTATCTCACATTTCACATCATGGAGACGCGCTGGATATACTTCTTCAATATACTTTTGGAACGCTAAGGGCTTTACCCACGATCCATCACTGTCAGGTATTTCTTTCTCCTCTAAGTGCTCTACCGCATGGTCCATAGCTTCTAGCAAACAGGCCCATCTTGTGAACTCCTCAATTTCCATTTCACGGTGAACACCATCTTTTAAGTCAAACTTGAATGTTTTATTCATATTACACTCTAATTGTACTTAAGTTCCTTCGACGACTAACCCATCCTGCATTGTCTGGGTGATCTCCTGATATTTGAGATCTATATCAACTTCTTCAGTCTTAAGTATAATATCTAAACTCAATTGAGCTATAAAGGCGCTATTACACTTATCGCACATGAATGTACGCGGATCATTAGCGAATATCGGCTCAATTAGTGTTGTATTACCACACGGACACACTACCTCACACTCAGATAGAGCGCTGATCTCTTCATAAATCTCATTAGCCTCACCTGTATCGTTAATCTTCTCTCCGTGTCCAATGCTCTTAAGTATAAATGATAGTATAAACTGAAAGATTATTGCTAAAATTGCGACGTCTAAGATGTTAAACACATTTCGAAAGGCGTATGCGGCACCGAGAGCTACTAGTACTGTAATAAATACAGATTGGACGATCTTCATATAGCTATTTTAGCTAAGTATTCGGGTAAATCAAGTATTAACTCGTTTATTTTATCAACCCTACAGGAGATAGCTTCAACAAGATCTTCATCTAGCTCCCTATTACTCTTAGCAGCCTGTATCATACCACTTAAGTCAGCTAATGCGGTGAATGCTGTGCTCAACACTTGGTTAACTTGGTCTAACTCGTGTGGGAGTATCTTAGGTGAGTGTTGAGCTCGCTCTTCAGCCTTGTATTGGACCTGTTGATTGGTAGTGCTCATGGTTTGCGATATGTTCTTAGACGCTATACCAGTACTATATGGAGAATCTCCCTTGCTCATGCTTAAAATATTTATTCTAGAATAAATACTTTCATGAGTAAGTTTGAAAGCAAGTTTCAGAAATGTTTATTAGAGGATTTAGAAGATGAAGCAGCATTCGAAGCGTCTCTCGATAAGGGTGTTAGTGGAGAAGATTATGCTACTGATGTAGAGCCTAATTTAGATCCAGATAATGCAAATGTCAGAGCAGCAAGTGCTATATCAGAACGGAATGACGCTATGCACGCAGCTATTAAGAGTTGGGTCGATCATCTTGATGGTACCCTTCAATTCCTCAACAGTGAGCAACCAGACTCAGTGCAATCACAACTAGCTGCTGCAGAGCCTGACACTATACTCGATAGAATGAAGCAATCTGAGCAGCGTAAGATTGCCAGAGTAGCTACTGAACTGGCTTCTCTTACAGAATCCTTCCGCGGTTACTTAGCTCAGTCTAATAACAGTCAGTTCAAGTATGTGGCTTGGGCTATTGGATCTGCTATACCTTTCTTACTCGGGGGAGTGGACATTATCACAAGCTTGGTATAAAAGTGGTATTTAAAGTTAGGGTTCTTATAAATACTATACATATAACCAATTACTCGAACTGAATACAGCTAAGAAGGCATCGGTGGATGCAACTGACTATAATTTTGTGATGTTGGTATTTGATAATGCTGCTAGTACAGCGCGTATCATAGATTAAGCAACATAATTACCCGGTCCAATCAATCTAAGAGTGCCTTCGATACCCTCGAAGGTATTTCTTCGAATAAAGCTCTCTGGTACCTCATCTATCTTCAAAGCTATACACATCTCATTTATATCCTTGAATTTAGTGCCATATTCCTCAGGCCACACAAATACCTTGTGTCCGTTATCTAGTAGATACTTAGATTTGATGTATGCTGCGCTGTCTTGCCACTGAGAATCTAATACCCACACAATATCATACCATTTCATGATGGTATCGTACTGTTCCTGTTGCTTTCTTGTAAATTGTGGACCTTTCTCAGTGATCCCACCAACTCCTACACCATTTCGCATGAACATACTATCAATAGGACCCTCAAAGATGTAACAACTACTGATATCGGGGTCTAGCTTGTCTATATTGAAGATTATCTTCTCTCCACCGAACTTTCCCTTATACTTTGGTGTATCCCTCTTATCAACCGCTGTAACAGCTCTTGATTGATAGAATACGATCTGATTGTTGGTATCAGTAAATGGGATGATGAGCCTATCCTTGTGAAACTTATCAACAATTGATGTATAGATGTAATCGCACCGATTAATTGCTGTGTTGATACGTCTCTTTGTGACTATACCGTTACATAGCTTAACTATCTCGCTATCCTTATAGTATTCGACTTGTTGCTTATCAAATAGATTTATACAGTCGACAGGAAGTGTGTCTGTTACAAGTAGTGGTGCAGTATTGTCAAATACTTCGGATATATCCTTACGATACTCCTTTGAATCTTCGTATACCTCCTTAGATGTGAGACCTGATACCTCAACGATCCACTTTAAGGGCTTAGTTGACCATCCACAGTTGTGGCAGAAGATTAATTCCTTGGATGGGATGTAATAACACCTCCGCTTCCTCCCTCTTGACTTACCTTCCCGACAAATAGGGCATCCACCCTGGTAAGAATTGTTATGCTTGTTATATGATGGTGATGTTACATGTGTATAGAACTTCTCTATCACATATTCCTCACTTAACATGCTTTAATGATAGATTAGTTCGTTCGATAATCCAACGATAGTCACAATCACAGCATAATGTGTGGTCATTATAGTCTGTTTAGTAGGTCAACAACTGAATTTGTCGAGAAAAACGTGGAGTACCAGTCACTCTTACGCTGAATAATCGCGCCTTGTTTATGAGTCTTGCATAACTCCACAAACATATCGTAGCTTGGTTCCGTAGACATATCAAACTGCTCGATATACCAATCTCTCTCCCCGGCTATAACCTTATATTTGTTCAAATCAAACAAATCCGCATTCCTATCGCAGATTATCATTTGTTCATCAGACAACTCAATATGACCCGCAAGAACCTTACTAATCTTTGCTGTTCCATACCCTTTAACACCAGGAACATTGTCAGACTTATCACCTCTTATATACTTTGCTTGGAGCCACTCCTCAACAGTTACATATCCGGTACGCTCCTCCATGTTCTCCTCATTGAAGTAGCGCTTCCTAACTGGATCGTATAGGATGACAAGGGGGCTGATCAATTGAATGAAGTCTTGGTCAGCGCTAATGATGACTGTCTCACCATCTATCTCCTGAGTCATGTAGCTGATGATGTCATCTGCCTCTAAGACAAGAGGATACACTGAGTTGATACCAAGATGCTTTAACATCTCAGTTATAATAGCGGTATTGCTATGCGGTGCAGAATCTCCGCTCCGATTACCCTTATACTCAGAGTACTGCTTCTTTCTCCAGTTGTGATCACCTTTCCGTTGATCCCATGTAATGTATGTCTGTGATGGTTTGAACATCTTAACATATGACTTGATAGCATTCAGTGTGAACTTGATGTGTAGGCCATCTTGGAGGTCCTCATCACCCTCACTCACCATCTTAGCTGTGTGAAAACATCGGTGGATGAGATTATTTCCATCAATTGCTAGCGTTTTTTTCATACTGTTTGCGTATTGTTTCTTGTACCTCCTTAGGCATCTCTTCGTTAACAACTTCAATGATCTCAGTGCTTACACCTCGATCAAAATCTCTTATACTAATAGAGATATTCTCCATGTTAGGCATTAGCAAAACATTAACATGCTTATCACTTCTACCTACTACAGCCATCATCTGACCAACATAGTCACCATGGTGACATGCATATAACTTAACCTTTGACCTTCTCTTGAAAAAGCGGGTTATTATCTTTTGTACCAACTCCATATTCAATCAATCTAGTTACGACAACCTCGATAGAGTCTGTCTTTAGGTTATATGTCTTAATATTCTGGTCACCATCCGAGATACAGAATGCGTATTCTTTAAACGGCTTATTCTCAAAGCATGTGATGTAGATCGACATACCTCCTGGGTCAACAAGGACTGTCCACTTTCGGGAGTCTCTTTCGCTGTACTTATCAAACATCCTCCATGTAAAGATATCGCTGTCTTTTAGTCGTTTAATAAAGTATCCTGGTGTCGCGAGCTTATTCTTTGTATGTTCGTTCATGTTGTTAGTGCTGATATAATATACTTTAACTTAATCCCATTATTCTCAATATCAAATAGGATGACACCAATGTCGGTGTTTATACTCACTTTGATCTCGTCACTAATAGTAGATAGCAATCTCATATTATCAAAGTTAATCGGGAATGGTTCAAGTTCAAACTCTACTGGTCCAAGATTGATCGAAAGGCTATCTGTATTGTGTCTAGCTTTGTCTGTCAACTCACCGTGTAGGTTACCATCAATGACACTAAAGTAGATCTTGTTAGTTTCAGTTGCAAAAGAGCTACCTCTAAACAGCTGCTTCATCCACTCCTTAGTAACAGTAAATGTTACATCATAATCAAACTTAGAAATCTTATCCAAGTTAAGACTAGGAGGTAGAATCAACCCTTCTTCAAATAGATGGTACTTAAACTTAACAGACTCTCCTTTATAGAGTAGACTATTTGAGTCAACCTTAAAGTTAATCTCTTCTGTCGTAATTGCTGATACAACATTGACTAACTTCTTTACATCTGGGATGTTGAGTGTAGTTGATATGTCATAGCTATCTATATAGCATGCATGTAGTATAAGGGTGTTGTCTATATTAGTTGCTAGACACTGACAACCATCATCGTTAATATTAACGACAGCTGACTCTGATATCTTGGCTATACAATCTAAATACTCAACAAATCTCTCCCTATCGCTAACGCTTAGTTCGCGGCTCATATTGTATTATATGATTTATTTCTTCTTAGTCAAGAGTTTTTTAATATCCTCAAGCAAAGAGATTATCTGATCAACCTTTGCTGGTTCAGAGAAATCAAACAAGGTTTGATCCGCTACATGTTGTGGAGGCTTAGATGGGTCCATTACCATACCAGCGTTCGCTTCTGCTACTGCTAACTCTCGCGCTGCCATTTCTGGTGTAACCATTGGAGGAGGCCCAGGTGCATATTGTGGAGGTTGCTGTGGCTGTTCAGGATTATGTTGCTGCTGTTGCTGCTGTTGCTGTTGCTGTGGAGGTGGACCACTAGCCTGGGTAGGCTGAGCCAATACACCCTCTAGCACGGCATGTAGGCCATCAGCTTTGGGTTTAAGCTGAGCAGACCCTCCGACGATCATATCATCATTTGCCTTTTGTTGTCCAAATTGACCGCCAATGAATTGCGTTACTAATGCTTTCTCTTGTTGTGTCATTTAGTTAATTCCTTCAAGGAGTTTTTCGATCTCGTCGTCTTCGAGTACGGACTCATCCGACTTCTTTTCAGTTTTCATCGCTGGTTGCTTTTTAGCCTTTGGCTCTGGCTTCGGCTCCGGCTTCGGAGTGTCATCACTGTCGTCAGTACCCTCATCAGTATCTGCACAAGTGAAGTGCTCAGCGAACATCTCCTTGAGCTCATCTACAGTCTTCGCTGGGAAGACCGTTTCAAGATCAAATGCGCTCTTATGAACTTCTTCAATCTCGTCATCAGAAAGATTAAGTTTACCGACAGTTGTGAAGCGTGAAGATGTATAGCTAGGATACTCACCCTGCTTATCAACCTTAATCTTAAGGTTTACTCCATCAGGTCCCATATCAAAGATACGAGCGCCGAACTCTTCAGCGTCCTCACCCTCGATTGCTTCATCGATAATCTTCTGGATCTGCTTTCCATAACGGAAAATCTTGACCTTGCCGTTGTTGTCTTCGTTCGTTGGGTCATCGACCACATAAACGCTTACCAACCACTTCTCAGCACGGCGCAGTTCAGCTGCCTTTGCCTTCTCTTCTTCTGTCCCCATACGAGACAATCTGAAACGCTCTTCAGCGATCGGATCTCTATCTCCAAAGGTTTGAAGAGACAGCGCCTGAACATACTGACCAGTTGCGAATGATGTCCACCCATGGTTATAGTAGTGAAAGAATGTCTTCGCCGTATCCTCTAGGTATGGCACCAATCGTACCGTATAGGTGTTGCCTGGTGAGCACCTAAGGATCTCTGAGTAGTTGGAATTAGCTGACTTATTGTCATTAAGGGCTCCCTTAATAGACTCGAACATTTTGTTATTGAATTTCTTCATATCTTTATTATACTTGGTTTTGTTGTTTTGCTAGTGTTAATGTTAATAATTTTTTACTTTTATTTACTATTGTTTTTTGTTTCTTTGATGAGAGGTATTTGGTTTTTGACGATTGGAATAAGCTCCAGAAATCCGGTATGAAAAACTCGAGTAACTCATTGTCGATCACCTTCAAACTCTCATATATATTTAATCCGTGTAAGGTGTAGAAGTTGATATGATTGTGCTTTAAATGCACTAAAGGTGCAGGCATTGTGCCTTCAATATGGTTGGGATACTCGTCAAATGTTAAGTCGTTACTCTTACAGTATCGATACACAAACATCATGCTTTCTTGCACTCTCTTTATTGTATCTTCATTATCAGCAGATGCAAGCTGTTGTTTTCTTTTAAATAAGGTGTACGCTTTGATCGCAGCCGGAGTTGTGTAGAATGCTAAGTCAAAATAATCAGTGTCTTCATACAATTCATATGGCGCTTTAAAGAAGTCATTTGGAGCAATGTGAGGGTACTTACTTAAAAGTTTTTCGACCTTAGTAGTGGCTAGGCTCTTGGTAGCATCGATCTTTGAAAAGTCTCTCCTAAGCTTAAAAGGTTTACCTTTAGCCTGACGTGATACTGCTAAGTGTGTATTGTATATGCTTTGCTCTGATAGAGTCATAGTCTGACATTTGGATTCGCATTTAGGAATTTAGTAACATACTTTGATCGTGTAATAGATGGGTCGAAGTCAATAAACAACCTCACAAGTTCGAAATTGTTAGGAGTGGTAAGTAGCTCCTTGAGCATATCCCTTAGTAACTCATCTTGGAGCACTAATAGGAATACATTCTGCAAGCTGAGCTTCTTACCCTTTAACATAGTACAGAATGTACAGAAGCTAAGCAATAGATGCTCTGTCTCACGGTCCATCAAGTCACTAGATGGTGATGATACTTTTGGGGTCATTAACATGGTTGAAATAATTCTATAAACTTAATTGTTTTGTCGGTTAGCTTGCACCCTGCAGACTTTATATGCCCTCCTCCATCCCCAAGTGTCTCAGCTAATAGACACGCTGAGATGTTTGCATCTTCCGTACATCTAATGGATACCATCTTTGGAGCGATGTTAACTAGTAAGCAACATTGCGCCTTATAAGTCTTCAACATGTAGTGTGCCACTTCATTAATACCAAATGAGCACAACGCGGCGACAATTTTATCACCCTTATACTCTAGAGCAACTGGCTCTATAGCGTCTATAGTGTTCTTAAGCTTGGTGAAGTATATTTTGATACTATTACGCTCTTGATCGGTATAAGGTCTTAGACCCTCTGAGAAGCTGTTAATAAACTTGGGAGCTTTTGGGCGGTTGTATGTTCTGTGAATGGCATTTAGCTTTAAACTGTCAGGATGGTCGAGTGAGTAACAATCATACCCATTGATAGCTTTGATAAGGCTATCAAGCTCAGGGTTGTTAAACATTTTAGCCATCTTAAACTTATCATAGATCAATTTAGCACATGATTCATAAACCTCAACAATAACCTTACACTCCTTGTATAGCTTCTTCTTTTCCATGTGAGTCTCATGGTGATCTATGATAACAAAGTTAGGTTTACTAAGATGTGGGATGGATTCTAATTCAGGATCAATGTCTAGCAAATACACCACATCATATAACTCCAGTTCAGTTCGGCGCGACTTCAATAGCCTAAATAGGTCTGATTTAAACACCTCTTCAATGCGCACTTTTGCTGATGAGTATAGCTTATTAATGAGTAGGGCAGCACCTGATCCATCTAGATCGCTATCCGTCAATATTAGCACATTCACTTTATTTATTTACTTGAGGTTTAACATAAATCAATTGGCTAGCGCGGCGAGAGTATTGATACCCTCATCGTCTCCGTCACCATATTCATCTAAGTCTTCTGCTTCTGTAATAGTAAGTGTTGTATAGTCGATAGACATCGGTCTAACAACACCTCTAACACCAAATCTGTTCTTCATCATACCAATTCTAATAATCTCCATCTCTCTATCCTCAGCATTCTGGAAAATTGAGATAAGAGCATCAGCCGTTGCTGCTAACCCAATAGATTCAGAGATTGTATCTGTTCCTGGGTTGTCAACATCGAAGCCTGACCTGTTAAGCTGTGTTGCTGACACAACTGGGCAACCAAACACATAGCTCATTGCCCGTAACTGCTCAGTAACATACTTTACTCGTTCATATGAGTTGGTACCCATAGTCGAATGTAGTAAGTTGATGTAATCAATTACAATACAGTCTAGTTTGATTCCTTGTTCCCCGAATTTCTGGATGAACGCTTTAAGTTGATTAGGTGTTATGGTAGATGGTGGGAACTCTTTGATGTATATCCCACCTTTTTGATCATTAATCGCTTCTCTCAATGAGTGTTCATTGGTACTAAGCTCTCTAAGTGGTATCTTTGATACATCTGAACATATACGGCGTGCATATAGTAGCTCTGACATCTCTAAAGTAACGATTAAGACGTTCTTACCTTGTCGAGCTATGTTATGAGCTATGTTACCAAGGAAGATTGACTTACCAATGTTTGTTTCACCGGCAAACACATACAACGCCTTACCTACCTCCCTAAAGCCTCCATCTAAACAGTCATCTAACCATGGCCAGCCCGTTGAGATGTATGATTCTGTAGCATTTAGGTCGTCAATAACACTCGATATATCACCATATAGGTTAAGCCCGAGGTCTGTCACTAAGTTAATGTTACAAGACTCCTCAAAGCTTGTTAATATACTTGATGTATTAAGTTCACCTGCTGATATCTCAGAGGCAACCTCCAACATCGTATGGTATACGGCTTTCTCCTTAAGGAACCTCTCTGTATTCTCATACAACTCATCGTTATTGAAGTTTCTATCAATCTCTCCGAACGATTTAACAAGAGTTTTGAAAGCTGCTCGGTCTTTATCAGACTCTAGCTTTGCTTTAATCTCTGTTGGTGTCGGTGTACAGTCTCTCTCCTCTACGAACTCCTTAACAATAGCGAATACGCGGGTGATTGCACTGTTCTTGAAGAACTCTGGCTTTACATAGTCGGCAATCGCTGCTAAGTATCCGCTATCGGTTAAACTTTTATAGATTATGATATTCTCGAAATAATCCAAGCAGAGATGTGTTGAAGACTTTTCCATGTATTATAGTTATATATTACTGCTTTTCAAAATCAAGCTTTACTTGTAAAGTATTGTTAAGGAGCTTGTGTACGATCTTCATTTTTGCTTCCACTTATTAATGAACCATTCCTGCCCCGCTTCAAATTCTGTCATATCCTTTGTTACATCTAAACCTGGTGATGCATGAGTAATGTAAATGTTCTCAACACCTACTTTGAACCCAGCCTTATGACATTCTAGGGTGTAATTAAGATCATAATAGTGCCATTTAGAGGGGCAGCTCTCATCGAACCTAACCTCCTTGAACACCTTTCTACTAATACCAAGGAACACACCATCAAGCACTACTGTTTGATGTGGATATGGTCCGAAGCTTGTCATTTGCTTAAGGTCAGAGGTTCCATGAGCAACTGCACCATGTAAATTACCCTCACCACCCATGATATGCCACAACGCTGGTGGTTTTACATTGAGCTGACTCGCTCCAGCTACACCTACAACATCATATCGTGAGAATAGCTTCTTTGCTTTTAGTGGTGTAGTCTGCAAATCTGGATCTGTCCAGCTCTCTAAATTATCTAGGTAAACATCATCATGGATAAGGAACAAGTAGTCAATGTCACTATCTAAAGCAATATCAATTGCTCTATTATACACCTTAGCAATAGACTCTTTGTTGTTCTCTTTGAATACAGCATTTCCTGTTGCTCCTTGTCTATATAGACTTTGGTATAAGGCGGTATCCTTCTTATTACCTTTAGTTGCTGAGTAAATCATGTTGCTCATATGAATACGAATGGCGATTCAACTGGGTATGATCCCACTTTGTTCCATCTACTTGTTCTTGTGTTAAGTCTCATAATGACGCCTTCTTTTAATTCCTTAAACCCGTTGCCCTTCATTGTAGAGAAGTTCCCTCGGTTATCATAATGTAATATTGACCCGACTCTTGTTATGAATAGTTCGTTTGTCTCTTTGAGTAGAATAGATAGGGCAAATGTACCTTCTAACTTGCTAGCTACCTTCTCGATGACCTGTACTGGCTTGAGTCTCAAAGCGGTGTCACTATGATACTGGTCTAGCAACGCGCCGATCACACTTGTATCTACTGGATTATCCTTAAGGGCGCTGGTACCTTTAATTAAGTCTCTCAGATTATCATCATTTGTCAAAACACCATTATGACACACCATCCAACTAAATGTATCGAATGGGTGTGATGTATCTGAATCCCATATTCGCTTCTTACTTGTTGGAGCTTGAACATGTCCGAAGAAGTAGTCAGCTTCACTATCAATCATGAACTTATCAAAGTCGATTGCTCCCTCAGCTTTCACTAAGTGCTGAGAGGTATCTCTTAGAGAACACACCGATGATGCAAAGGTTCCTCTCGCCTTATTTGCCTCGTACAACACCTCAAACATACTAGGACTTTTTGATCCGAAAATAGCGCAAATAACGTTAGATTCCACTCCCTTCTAATTGAGTCTCATTACCTACCACCCGCGTTACATTCATAATAATACTTATAATCTATATGGGTAAATTCTACTTAATGAGAAATTCGCGATACTCCTTCGGCACTCGCCAGAACAACTTAACCATATTGGTTCGAGTATCTGTTGCTAGAGTGGTAGCTGGATACAGCGCACCGTCATCATCAGCAACTACCCACTTCCGCCTTGTATTGTTCTTAACCCTCTCAATTCCATATACCTTCAGTGTTCTTGCGCCTAATCCTCTGACTTTGAATAGGTCGTTTGTCTCCCTGTATGGTCTCATTGCAACAATTCTGGTCGCTACAGTTTTACCTATACCTTGTAGGTTACTGAGCTCACTTAGTGTCATTAAGTTGAAGTCTTCATAAGTTAACGTCATACATTAATTATATGATAGTTCCTCAAAAATCTCTACTGTACAATAAATATCAATATGAGTTCGTTTGAATTTAAAGATCTAGTAAAGCGGTTAGGAATCATAGCAGAAGCTTCACGCTCCCCATATACACCATACCATGACGCTTTTAAACCTATCACATCTACTATAAGAAGTGCTGGGCATAGTTCAGCTCCTCTTGATACTATTACATTCATTAGAAACATCCTTTTCAACCTTGATATCATCACACACGAAGAGGTGGTCACTGCTCGTAAGACTTTCGGCTTCACTGGTAAGAAGCAAGCGCTGCTAAGTCTATTAGAAACAAATAAAGACGAAATCAACAAACGTGGTGCTGAGATTGCCACGGCAGTTGAGGCTGGTCTTGCCGGCTTCATTTCAGGTACAACTGTAGATAGAGGTCGCGAAGAGAAGTATGCTGCACAAGCAGCTGCTAGACAAGTTGAAAAGGAAATGCGCGACGCAAAGTCTGGTAAGAAGAAGCTTGATGATGCCTTAGAAGATGTACTGGACGACTCCTTGCTTATTCGTGCAGCAGTTGCAAAGATTCTTGGTGAGATTGAAGTAAATCTCGGTGATCCAGGGTTTGATATTGAGCCAGTTGCTTTAGATGAGGTGATTGACATGTCAGATAAGATAACCACGATTGATAAGCTTGAGTCATTTATACGGCAGCTCGGCGCAGAGCCAGGATATGAAAAGATTGGTGCTTATCTATCATCTGCTGTGAAGCCACTTAAGTCTGGAGATACTGCAGCAGAAGATTACGAGGAGATAGAGGATCCAGAGGATCCTGCAATGCAAGACCTTGCAAGTGTAGGTGTTGAGGAAGAATATCCTGATTCAGAAGATCTAAGTCAAATTGAGGATGAAGAGAATCCACCGCTGCAAGAGTTAGATCGCGCAATGAGCGAACTTGGATTTAGAGAAGATCCAGATCTTAACAGATCTACACTAGAAGATGTTATTGTCCTTTATAGTTATGGAGAGGGTGATGTTGAGGCTGGTAAACTGACTGATGGTAAATGGTTTGCTCGTGATAGCTACACATTTGATGAGTTTGATAGCTTTGAAGAAATGTTACCAGCTGCTAAGAACATGACTCAGGAGTTTAATCAGGAAGAAGATGAGGAGGAAAAAACTCCTATGCTCTCCTACAACTGCGCTAAGTGTGGTAGTATAACGAAACGCGCGGAGAATCCTGCAAGTAGCTTACAACGCAAAACTATTGGGTGCGAAAAGTGTGATGATACTGCTCAACTAACCGAAGATGAGGAGACAGTTACAGAATCCTACATCAGTGGGTATCTGTCAGAGCAAATCGCTAAGGACAAGCTGTGTGGCCCAAAGCCAGAGCCAAATATAACATTCAAAGAGCGTTACAAGCCAACTACAAGCTGGCAGCTGAGTGAGCTAGATAGCTATGGGATGTAAACACATCCTTTATCGTCATATATAGCGTCGAGCTTGTCCTGTTGCACATACTTGATTGGGTCTCTGTAGCCAGAATCAATAAATCCCTTTACCCTCATACTACTTGATGGTGTAGTGGCATCTGCTAAACGATCATCTCTATTACTGTAACATGTCCATGTATCTGTGAATTGTACACCGAGTCTTACACCTTCTTCGACGATTGCCTTCTTAGACATTGTTAGTAGAGGAGCCTTAAGAGTAATCCTATGCTCTCTGTTCAGAGCCGTTATAGCATTAAACGCTTCAACATGCTCTTTACTACCATCATGATAACCTGCTAAGGAATCTACCTCCGCAGCCCCATACCACACTGTATTCGCACCATTACTCTCAGCAAATGCACAGGCAATTGTGTTGAACATCTGATTTCTGAATGGGACGTAGGATACC
>TARA_R110002074_G_scaffold122612_8_pt1 | contig 16949 bp, 15 predicted proteins | sample TARA_R110002074 | Tara Oceans TARA_R110002074 (sample SAMEA4397215) | marine metagenome | biome: Polar Biome; feature: [MIX] marine epipelagic wind mixed layer (ENVO:01000061); material: water (ENVO:00002006), including particulate matter (ENVO:01000060) such as... | depth 10-100 m | reverse complement strand
AAAAACATCCAAGGAAAGATATCTGTTTTTCAATGTATTCATTATGGTTGGTTTGGTCGGTTATGAAGGTAACTAAAAATTAAAAATATACACGTGCAAATGGCATCAATGCATTACCATAAATGCTTTTATTATCATTATAAAGTAAGTCATATCGTAAGCCAAAGGTGACATTGGGCGTGCTATAGCCAATTCCAACAAAGAAAGCAGGTAGCCAATAATTATCCTCAATATTGATGGTTTGGGTATACAGCGTTCTGTTGATGCGTAATTGTTCGTATTCAGTTGAAAGCTGAAGTTGAGGTATGGGATTAAAAAGTGATAGTACACTTCCGCCGTAGGCCAAAAACTTATCATCGTTAAACTTGGCATAACTAAAATTTAAACTCGTACCTGCCGCAAATTGGTCATTAAATTGATAAATCGCGCTCGGTGATATAGACCCATTAAAACCATTATTTATGAAGCCTAAACCTATGCCGCCACCAAATCGAACGTGATTCCAAAAATCAGAATTGTTATTTGAATTTTGAGCAAAAGAGGAAATGATATTAATGGTTATCAGAAGTGTAAAAAGCATTTTTTTTAAGCTCATTTGTAGATTTTGTTTTAAAGTTTCATTTTTTTCAATAATACACGACATTCTTCTGTTAGATATGGTAAATGTTGTAAATTTGTACAAATTTATTCTAAAGATACAGAAAGTAATTCATGGATAAATATTCCTTTTTGAATACCGCTCATACCTCTTTTTTTTCAGAGCTATATGATAAGTATTTAGTGAATCCGGACAGTGTAGAGCCAAGTTGGAGAGCCTTTTTTCAAGGTTTTGACTTTGGTCTAGAGAGTTCGTTAGATGATCTAGATATTGATGAAAATCGAACTACAGCTATAGTAAATGGCAACAAAAGTGAAATGCCAGAATCTCTTCAAAAAGAGTTTCAGGTAATTCGTCTTATTGACGGCTATAGAAGTAGAGGTCATTTATTCACAGAAACTAACCCGGTTAGAGAGCGAAGACATTACGAGCCAACTTTAGATATACAGAACTTTGGATTGGAACCATCTGATTTGTCAACGGTTTTTAATGCAGGAGATATTATAGGTATTGGTCCAAGCTCGTTACAAGAAATAATTAGACATCTTCAAAGTATTTATTGTGATGCTATTGGTGTTGAATATATGTTTATTCGAAACCCAGAACGGGTAAAATGGATACAAGATTGGATTAATGTTAATGACAATCATCCAAATTTTGACTCTGAACGAAAGAAGCATATTCTTAAAAAATTGAATCACGCGATTTCTTTCGAAACTTTTCTTCATACCAAGTATGTAGGGCAGAAAAGATTTTCTTTGGAAGGAAACGAGTCTTTAATACCTGCATTAGATGTAATTGTTGAGCGCGCTGCAGAAATGGGTGTGAAACAATTCGTTATGGGTATGGCACACCGTGGTCGATTAAATGTTCTTACCAATATTTTCGGTAAATCGGCGAAAGATATCTTTAGTGAGTTTGATGGTAAAGATTACGAGCAGGAGATTTTTGATGGTGATGTTAAATATCATTTAGGTTGGACATCTGATAGAAAATCAGACAACGGCAATAAAATTAAAATGAATATTGCGCCAAATCCATCACACTTAGAAACGGTAGGTGCAGTTGTTGAAGGAATTGCGAGAGCAAAACAAGATGCTGATTATCAAGATGATTTTTCTAAAGTATTGCCAATTGTTGTTCATGGTGATGCTGCAATAGCTGGCCAAGGCTTGGTGTATGAATTGGTTCAAATGGCTAATCTTGATGGCTATAAAACAGGTGGCACAATACATATAGTAGTAAATAACCAAATAGGGTTTACGACTAATTACTTAGATGCTAGAACATCTACGTATTGTACAGATGTTGCAAAAGTTACCTTGAGTCCGGTTCTTCATGTAAATGCGGATGACGCAGAAGCAGTTGTTCATGCCTCTCTTTTCGCATTAGAATATAGAATGCGATTTGCAAGTGACGTATTTATCGATTTATTAGGATATAGAAAATATGGTCATAACGAAGGTGATGAACCAAGGTTTACACAACCAAAACTATATAAAGCAATAGCAAAGCATAAAAATCCAAGAGATATTTATGCTGAAAGATTGATGAAAGAAGGTGTAATTGATGACACCTATGTAGCTGAACTTGAAAAACAATATAAAGACTCTCTTGAAGAAAAATTAGAAGATTCAAGAAAAGAAGATAAAACAGTAATCACGCCTTTTATGGCTGATGAATGGAAAGGATTTGTAAATGTGCGTGAATGGGAGATGATGGATGCCGTTGATACCACTTTTGATAAAGCTAAATTAACCAAAATCGCTAAAGTTTTAACAGAATTACCCAAGGGTAAAAAGTTCTTACGAAAAGTTGAAAAATTGGTTAAGGATCGTCAAAATATGTATTTCGAATCTGATAATTTAGATTGGGCAATGGGCGAGTTGTTAGCTTATGGTTCTCTTTTAGAAGAAGGTTTTGCTGTGCGTATGTCAGGTCAAGATGTTGAGCGTGGTACTTTTTCTCATCGTCATGCCGTAATGAAGGTTGAAGAAAGTGAAGAAGAAGTGATTCTTTTGAACATGCTTTCCGAGAAACAAGCAAAATTTCAAATCTATAATTCTCTTTTATCAGAATATGGTGTGGTAGGTTTTGATTATGGTTATGCGATGGCTAGCCCAAATACATTAACTATTTGGGAGGCTCAATTTGGAGATTTCAGTAATGGAGCCCAAATTATGATTGACCAATATATTTCTGCTGCAGAAGATAAGTGGAAACTTCAAAACGGTTTGGTAATGTTATTGCCTCACGGTTATGAAGGTCAAGGGGCTGAACATTCTTCAGCTAGAATGGAGCGTTATTTACAATTATGTGCTAAGGATAATATGTATATCGCAGATGTAACTACCCCTGCACAGATGTTTCATATCTTAAGAAGACAAATGAAGGCGAATTTTAGAAAGCCTTTAATCATATTTACACCTAAAAGCTTATTAAGACACCCTAAAGCAGTTTCAAAAGTTTCTGATTTGGCTGAAGGTGCTTTTAAAGAAGTTATTGATGATGAAACCGCAGATGTTAAGAAGGTTAAAAGCTTAGTTTTCTGTACGGGTAAGTTCTATTATGACTTATTAGCAGTTAAGGAAGAGCAAAAAAGAGATGATGTTGCTTTAGTTAGAGTTGAGCAATTATTTCCATTACCTGAGGAGAAAATGAAAGAGGTGATGAAGAAATATAAGAATACAGATGACTTTGTTTGGGCTCAAGAAGAACCTAGAAACATGGGAGCATGGAGTCATTTATTAATGCACTTTAGCGAAGTACAGAAATTTAGAGTAGCTTCTCGACGTTTTTATGCTGCCCCAGCTGCAGGAAGTGCGGTTAGGTCTAAAATGCGTCATCAACAAGTAATAGATTATGTCTTTGATAAGTCAAAGGATAATATGTTCAAACCCAAAGATTTAAAATAACATATCAAATTATAGAAAGAATGATTCTAGAAATGAAGGTCCCTTCACCGGGAGAATCTATCACAGAGGTAGAAATAGCGGAGTGGTTAGTTCAAGATGGGGATTACGTAGAAAAAGATCAGGCAATTGCTGAAGTAGATTCAGATAAGGCCACTTTAGAGTTGCCAGCCGAAGCTAGTGGTATAATTACATTGAAAGCTGAAGAAGGAGATGCCGTAGCGGTTGGTGCAATTGTATGTTTAATTGATACTAGTGCTGCAAAGCCTGAAGGTGATGATAAGGCTGCTGTCTCTGAATCAAAAAAGGAGGAAGTTAAAAAAGAAGTCGTAGCTGAAAAAGCTTCGCAACCGGCTCAAGCTAAAGCAACGTATGCTTCAGGAGTTCCTTCTCCTGCTGCAAAGAAAATTTTAGACGAAAAGGGTGTTGATAAAAATACTGTTTCTGGTTCTGGTCGTGATGGTAGAATCACCAAAGAAGATGCTGTGAATGCAGTTCCATCTATGGGGTCCCCAACTGGTGGTAATCGTGGTGAGACAAGGTCAAAATTGTCTATGTTACGTAGAAAGGTTGCTGAGAGACTGGTTGCTGCTAAGAATGAGACCGCAATGTTGACCACTTTTAATGAAGTGGATATGAGTGCCATCTTTGAGCTTAGAGATAAGTACAAGGAAGACTTTAAAAGTAAGCACGGGGTAGGATTAGGTTTTATGTCCTTTTTCACTAAAGCCGTTGTTAGAGCTTTAGGGATGTACCCTGCAGTCAATTCTATGATAGATGGTAAAGAAATGATTTCTTTTGATTTCTGTGATATCAGTATCGCAGTATCAGGGCCAAAGGGATTAATGGTTCCGGTTATTAGAAATGCTGAGAATTTAACTTTTAGAGGTGTTGAGGCAGAAGTGAAAAGACTTGCTATTAGAGCTCGAGAAGGTGAAATAACTGTGGATGAAATGACCGGTGGTACCTTTACAATTACTAATGGAGGTGTTTTTGGTTCAATGTTATCAACGCCAATTATTAATCCACCACAGAGTGCAATTTTAGGTATGCACAATATTGTTGAGCGGCCTATAGCACGTGATGGTGCTATTGCAATTGCTCCAATAATGTATGTTGCGGTTTCTTATGATCACCGTATCATTGATGGTAAAGAGTCTGTAGGCTTTTTGGTGGCAATTAAAGAAGCATTAGAAAATCCTGAAGAATTATTGATGGATAATAACGTTAAGAAAGCTTTAGAAATGTAAATTTCTTAAGATTTGATATAAAGAAAAAGCGTTGAGTTAATCTCAACGCTTTTTCTTTTTTAAGTAAATACATTTTTTGTCATAGTCAATAATGGCCTTCGACTTTTTTAAAATATCGGCACCTATAATTCCATCTACTGGTTTAGCGTTATGAGCCACCAAAGCTTCGTTGACGTGTTTGAGGTCGAATAAAACAATTTTAAGTTTTTTAAATTGCCATGACTGTAAATCTATTAGATTTTTTTTTGAAATAAGGGTTTCCATGTTGGTGGCTCCTGCACCAGCAGCTTTTATTTTAGATTCTTGAGATACAAGATTGAAATGTTCAATGCGATCTATACCAATGCATGTGTTCGATGCGCCAGTATCTAAAATGAATCTACCTTTAATCGAGTTTATTTTTGCATTAATTTCAAAGTGGTCTGTTGCTGTTAAAATTAAGGGGAGATAGACGTAATTTTTCTTCTTTAAAATTTTTTTGAGGGTGCTCATGGCTCATTTTTTTCAAAGATAAGTCTATTTTTGTGGCATGATGATAACCGATACACATACGCATTTGTACAGCGAAGCTTTCGATGAAGATAGAAGTGTTATTATTCAAAAAGCTATTGATTTAGGGATTGGGCGTTTTTTTATACCGGCTATTGATTCTACATATACGCAACGTATGCTTGATTTAGAAAAAGATTTCCCGAAACATATTTTTCTAATGACAGGTTTGCATCCTACGCATGTGAAAGAGAATTATCTTGAGGAACTTTCTCATGTTGAAGAAATTTTGTCTGCTCATAAGTATTATGCAATTGGCGAAATCGGAATTGATTTGTTTTGGGAAAAAAAGTATTTGAAAGAACAACAAATTGCTTTCAAATCTCAAATTCAGCTCGCGAAAGAAAATAAGCTCCCTATTGTTATACATTGCAGAGATGCATTTGATGAGGTTTTTGAAATATTGGAAGATGAGAAAGGAGAAGATTTAAGAGGGATTTTTCATTGTTTTACAGGTTCATATGAGCAAGCACAAAAGGCTATATCTTATAATCTGAAGTTGGGGATTGGTGGGGTTGTAACTTTTAAGAATGGTAAAATTGATACTTTTTTAAAGGATATTGATTTAAAACATATTGTTTTGGAAACAGACTCTCCTTATTTAGCTCCTACTCCTTATAGAGGTAAAAGGAATGAAAGTTCTTATATTGTTAATGTTCTTGAGAAATTAGCTGATATTCATCAGATTTCGAATGAGCAAGTAGCTTTAATGACTACCAATAATTCGGTAGATGTTTTCGGAATTTAGTAATTATTTAAAAGAAAAAGTTTGAGCGCAGCTAAAAGCAGTATTCTATTAATTTATACAGGAGGTACCATCGGAATGATGAAGGATTATTCTTCTGGCGCGTTAAAGGCTTTTGATTTTTCGCAGTTATTAAAAAATATACCAGAACTTAATCAGCTAGATTGTGAAATATCAAGCTATTCTTTTGAGCACCCTATAGATTCATCGAACATGAATCCTACCCATTGGGTGGCAATTTCAGATATTATCACTGAAAAGTATAATGAATATGACGGTTTTGTGGTGTTACATGGTAGTGATACGATGAGTTATACCGCTTCTGCACTTAGTTTTTTGCTGGAAAATTTAGCAAAGCCAGTGATATTAACCGGTTCCCAATTACCAATTGGAGATTTGCGAACCGACGCTAAAGAGAACTTAATTACTGCCATTCAGATAGCAGCTTTGAAAAATAAGGGTAAAGCTGTAATTCAAGAAGTGGGGCTTTATTTTGAATATAAGTTATATAGAGGAAATAGGACAACTAAAATAAATGCAGAACATTTTCAGGCATTTGCCTCTTTAAATTATCCACAACTAATTGAATCTGGCGTCCATTTAACAGTTTTTAATGAATATTTATTACCGAAAAAAAAGAAATTAGTCTTAAAATCTCATGGAAATATGGATGATAACGTGGCTATTTTGAAAATATTTCCAGGAATTAACAAAAATGTTATCGATGCTATGCTGGGAACAAAAAATTTAAAAGCGCTTGTTTTGGAAACATATGGTTCAGGAAATGCGCCGATGGAAGAGTGGTTTTTGGAACGGTTAAATAAAGCTATAGAAAAAGGTATGCATATTATTAACGTTACACAATGTTCTGGCGGTGCAGTTATGATGGGTCATTACGAGACGAGTTCAAGACTTAAAAAAATGCAAGTTATTAATGGTAAGGATATTACGACCGAAGCTGCGATAACAAAGGCAATGTATCTACTAGGTTGTGGCGTGTCACAAGACTTATTTAAAACAGTTTTTGAGACCTCTTTGCGAGGAGAAATGCTGTAAAATTAACACGGGTTTAATTTCTTTAACTAATATATTTTTTGTTATTTGCCCATCCTTAAAAAGGGTAAATTAGAGAGGTGGCCGAGTGGTCGAAGGCGCACGCCTGGAAAGTGTGTATACCCCAAAAGGGTATCGAGGGTTCGAATCCCTTCCTCTCTGCTAGTAAGTTTTACTTTTTTTATATTGTTTTTTTTTTATCTTTAACCCTATTAACTAACTAATTTAAGTTCGAAAAAATGAAAAAATTATTCCCAAGCCTAGCAATTGCTGGGGCATTTGTAGCAGGTACAAATATGGCAAGCGCTAAAGTAGCTGCAGTAGCTTTACTACTTCAAGACGCAACACCAGAAGCAGAGAGAGGTTTTACTCAAATGTTAAAAGAAATGTTTATCACTGGTGGTGCCGGCTTTATGGGTATCGTTCTTTTGTGTTTGATTCTTGGTTTAGCAGTTGCTATCGAAAGAATTATCTATTTAAACATGGCAAGTACAAATACTACCAAGTTGAAACAACAAGTTGAAGACGCATTGGCATCAGGTGGTGTTGAAGCCGCTAAAGAAGTATGTAGAAATACAAAAGGTCCTGTTGCTTCAATTTATTACCAAGGTTTAGATAGAGCAGGTGAAAGTGTAGAATCTGCTGAAAAAGCGGTTGTTGCTTATGGTGGAGTTCAAATGGGACAATTAGAGAAAAACGTTTCTTGGTTGTCATTGTTTATCGCTATTGCACCGATGCTTGGTTTCATGGGTACGGTAATTGGTATGATTCAGGCCTTCCAAAAGATTGCTGCTGTGGGTAACTTAAGCGCATCACTTATTGCTGGTGATATTCAAGTTGCATTATTAACAACAGTATTCGGTCTTATTACGGCTATTATACTTCAAATTTTCTATAATTATATCATTGCAAAAATTGATAGTATTGTTAATGATATGGAAGACTCTTCGATTTCTTTAATCGATATGTTGGTAGATCACAAAAAATAAGTAACTCTTTTAATACCTAAAATATTATGCAAAAAATTGTAAAAATAGCATTGGTAGTAATAGGATTACTTGGTGCGGTTCTATGGTTCATGCTTCCTGAAAGGGATATGCCTGCTGCTGAAGCAGCTCAAAGCGGAGCTATGAACTTTATGTTTATTATAACTTACTTCCTTTTAGCGGTTGCGGTTATAGTAAGTTTAGTCTTTACCTTAAAAAACTTATTCTCTAACCCACAAGGATTGAAAAAAACCTTGTTTGTTATTGGTGGTCTTTTATTGGTGGTTGTTATTTCTTATGTTATGGCAAGTGGAACGGATGTAGGTCCTGATTTCATGGCTATGTCAAATGAGAGTACAGTTAAGAATATTGGAATGGGTTTGAATGTTTTCTTTATCCTTACCATTATAGCTGTAGCTTCTTTAATATTGCCAGCAATTAAAAATATGTTTAGTAAATAAAATAAATAAAGAACTATGGCTAGAAGAGCAGGAGCACCAGAGGTTAGTGCTGGTTCGATGGCGGACATAGCTTTCCTTTTACTTATCTTTTTCTTGGTAACAACTACTATTGAAACAGATGCGGGATTGGATCGTATGCTTCCACCAATGGAACCACCTACGGAGGAACCACCAATTATTAAACAAAAGAACATCTTTACGGTAAATATTAACCGTAATGGTCAATTGTTGGTAGAAGATGAAATTCTTCCAATTAATAAATTGCGCGAAAAAGCAATGGCGTTTTTAGATAACGGTGGAGCACCTCAAGGTAGCCCAGATTATTGTAGCTATTGTAAAGGAAAGCGTAATGCGGAATCTTCAGATAATCCATCAAAAGCAATTATTTCTTTAAAGAACGATCGCGAAACAAAGTATAGCACCTATATAACAGTTCAGAACGAATTGGTAGGGGCATATAATGATCTTCGTAATAGAGAGTCTAAGAGACTGTTCGGTAAAGAGTATGTTGATATGGAAGCTGAGTATTTAAATCCTGAAACTGATGATTCTGTTAAAGATGAATTGAAAGAGAAGGTGACGCGTATTCAAGGATTATATCCACAAAAATTATCTGAAGCTGAAACTTCAAAAGAATAATTAACAACTAAAAGTAACACTATGTCAAAATTTGCAAAGAAAAAAGACGGAGAGATTCCAGCGGTTTCCACTGCTTCACTTCCTGACATTGTATTTATGCTTTTGTTTTTCTTTATGACGGTAACAGTAATGAAGGATAGTTCTTTGAAAGTAGATAACGTACTTCCAAATGCTAGTGAAGTTAAAAAATTGGAAAAGAAAGATCGTGTAATCTATATTTATGTTGGTAAACCAACTAGAGAGTATGAGAAAACTTTTGGTACAGAGCCAAAAATTCAATTAAACGACAAATTCGCTAGTCCATCTGAAGTAGGTGATTATATTTTGATGGAAAGGGCGAAGAAGCCTCAAGAACTTCAAAATGTATTGACCACTGCGCTTAAGGTTGATAAGAACGCTAGTATGGGATTAATATCCGATATTAAACAAGAGTTAAGAAAAGTAAATGCTTTAAAGGTAAATTATACTACCTACGAAGGAGACGCTTTTAATAATCTACAATAGTTAGTTAGTAGAATACAAATTTTCAAAACGCTTCAAATTTATTTGAAGCGTTTTTTATTTCATTAACTTTACTAGATGCGATTCGTACTTCTATTTATTCTTATACCACTTTCTTTCTTTGGTCAGGAAACTAAAGATAGCATAAGCACTCAGCGATATTTTGAAGACCAGTTTTATTTAGGTTTGTCATATAATTTTCTATTAAATCATCCTGAAGGGTCTAATCAACGGAATTTATCTTATGGCCTACAAGCTGGCCTGATTAAAGATATTCCTTTAAATCGTTTAGGAACTAAGGCTATTGGTATTGGTGCTGGGTTGGCTTTAAATAGTTATTATTCTAACCTTGTGGCTAACTTATCTAATGATGAAATCAGCTATAGTATCAATGATAATATTACAAGAAGTAAATTAGAAACCCATCTTATTGAGTTTCCTTTAGAATTTAGATGGCGAAATTCAACAGTAGAAGAGTATAAATTCTGGAGAATTTATACTGGAATCAAGGCTGCTTATATAGTAGGGGCGAGGTCTAAATTTGTTTCAGATACCACTAGCGATGGGTTTTATAATACAGATTTATCAAGATTTCAATACGGTCTAACATTGAGTTTTGGATACAATACCTTTAATTTAAATGCGTATTACGCACTAACAGACCTTTTTAATGGAAGTGCAACTGTAAATGGAGAGGTACTTCAATATCGACCACTTCGTATTGGACTTATATTTTACATTCTATAGCCAGAACCTTACGGTGAGTAGCTGTGATAAAAGGCCGATAAAAACACCAATAATAAGTTCTATTCTAGTATGTGCTTTTAAGTAAAGTCGCGCAGTTAAAACAGCACCTGTAAGTAGAATAAAAATACTGATTGCAATTATTAAATTGATTTCGAAATGTATACTTAGGTTGATAAGATACATAAGCAAACCGCTTACTCCTACAGCATGTAAACTTGTTTTAAAGTTGAATAATAGCAATAACAAACAAGCTACGGTGGCTCCTAATAGACCCGTGAAGTAAAAATATAGCTCACTAACATAATTGTTAGGTATCACCTTATATAGTATTAAAAGTAGTATTGAAGCATGTATGTAAAGAGGGTATTTACGTTCTGTTGCCGTTTCTAAAAATATTGAATTAACTAATCCTACGTTTTTTAATATGAAGAAGGTCACGATTGGGATTATGACCGTTAGAATGAAAATGGGTAATATGCTTGCGCTCTGTATCTCTAAAGGTGTATATTTTGGGGTAATTAAGAAATAAGCAATTGTACCGCCAATAGGAATGAAAAGTGGATGAAGTAGATAGGATATAAAATTTGAAAAAACCTTCATTAAATTTCCTTTCTCATTCGGGCAACAGGTATATTAAGCTGTTCCCTATATTTAGCAACCGTTCTTCGGGCAATAGGATACCCTTTTTCTTTTAAAATTGCTGCAAGTTTATCATCGGTTAATGGCTTCTTTTTTACTTCGTTTTGAATTACAGTTTCTAGAATTTTTTTTATTTCTTTTGTTGACACATCTTCACCTTGTTCATTTTTCATTGATTCAGAGAAATACTCTTTTATCAATTTTGTGCCATAAGGGGTGTCTACATATTTGCTATTGGCAACTCTAGATACTGTGGAAACATCCATTCCAATTTCATCAGCAATATCTTTTAAAATCATTGGGCGCAAGTTTCGTTCGTCTCCTGTTAAAAAATATTCGCTTTGATATTGCATAATAGAGTTCATGGTAATGAACAAAGTCTGTTGACGTTGTCTAATTGCGTCAATAAACCACTTTGCTGCGTCTAATTTCTGCTTAATGAACATTACCGTGTCTTTTTGAGATTTTGACTTGTCCTTAGCTTCCTTATAGCCTTTTAGCATGTTGCTATATTCTCTCGATACATGTAATTCTGGTGCATTACGACCATTAAGCGTTAATTCTAACTCACCTTCTACTATTCGTATGGCAAAATCAGGTACAACATGTTCTACAATTCTATTATTACCTGAATAAGAACCACCTGGTTTTGGGTTTAATTTTTCAATTTCGCTAATAGCTTCTTTTAATTCAGTCTCTGAAATATTATGTTTTTGAATTAATTTTTGATAATGTTTTTTAGTGAAATGCTCAAAGGATTTTTTTAGAATGGCAGTTGCCAATTCTACACTTGGTGTAATTTCTTTACGTTCTAATTGAATAATTAAACACTCTTCTAAAGAGCGAGCACCTACACCTGGTGGGTCTAAATCTTGAACGATGGTGAGAATTTTAGTTATTGTTTGCTCATCAGTATAAACGTTTTGAGTAAATGCCAAATCATCCATGATATCAGCAATTGGCCTTCTGATATACCCGCTTTCATCTACACTACCTACTAGAAATTCAGCAATAGTCCATTCATCATCACTTAAGTAAAAGGTGTTTAACTGATTTATTAAATGTTGATTAAATGAAATGCCTGCTGCATAAGGCACGCTTTTCTCTTCGTCGTCAGAACTATAGTTGTTTGCTTTTGTTCGATAATCAGGTATCTCATCATCACTTAAATAGTCATCGATGTTGATGTCTTCTGTGTTAATGGTTTCGTTATCAGAATCATCTTCATAGATATCATCATACTCATCAGAGGCCGTTTCTAATTCTTCCTTTCCTGTTTCAAGAGCCGGATTTTCCTCTAATTCTTGCTTTAACCTTTGTTCAAAAGCTTGTGTAGGCAGTTGAATCAGCTTCATCAATTGAATTTGCTGAGGAGATAATTTTTGGGAAAGTTTAAATTGTAGGTGTTGTTTTAGCATTACTTTTTTATAGTCCTTGTAAAAGTAACTAAATCCGCTTAGAATTCTGCATTCTGTGGTGTTCTAGGAAATGGTATAACATCTTTAATATTACCCATACCTGTTGCGAAAAGAACTAATCGTTCAAATCCAAGTCCAAAACCACTATGCTCGGCAGTTCCAAATTTTCTTAAATCTAAATACCACCAAAGCTCTTTCTCATCGATACCAAGTTCTTTGATTTTCTCTTTTAATACATCTAAGCGTTCTTCTCTTTGTGAGCCTCCAACAATTTCACCTATACCAGGGAATAAAATATCCATAGCTCTAACAGTTTTACCGTCTTCATTTAGACGCATATAGAAAGCCTTAATTTTTGCAGGATAATCAAACAATATCACCGGACATTTAAAATGTTTCTCAACAAGATAACGCTCATGCTCACTTTGTAGGTCTGTACCCCATACTTCAATTAGATACTTAAATTGCTTCTTTTTGTTAGGCTTGCAGTTTTTTAGAATTTCGATTGCCTCTGTGTAACTTACTCTCTTAAAATTATTATCAACAACAAACTTTAATTTCTCCATTAAAGGCATATCACTTCGTTGTGCTTGTGGTTTGCTTTTTTCCTCGTCTAACAACCTTTTTTCTAAAAATTCTAAATCCTCTTGACAATGTGTTAAAGTATATGAGATAACATTCTTTATGAAATCTTCAGCTAAGTCCATGTTCGCATCTAAATCGAAGAAAGCCATTTCTGGTTCAATCATCCAAAATTCTGCTAAATGTCTAGAAGTATTTGAATTTTCAGCTCTAAATGTTGGTCCGAAAGTATAAACTTTGCCTAATGCCATAGCGTAAGCTTCAGCCTCTAATTGCCCAGAAACGGTTAGGTTGGTTTCTTTTCCAAAAAAATCTTCTTTATAGTCAACAGCTCCGTCTTCCGTTAAAGGCGGGTTTTTTTCGTCTAAGGTGGTTACTCTAAACATTTCACCTGCACCTTCGGCATCCGAACCGGTAATTATTGGTGCATGAAAATAGTTAAAACCGTTTTCTCTAAAATAATTGTGAATAGCGAAGGATAGGGTAGACCTAACTCGCATTATTGCTGCAAAAGTATTCGTACGAATTCTTAAATGTGCTTTTTCTCTTAAAAATTCTAAAGAGTGTTTTTTAGGTTGAATAGGATATTCCTCTGGGTCAGCAATTCCTAAGACTTCTAAGGCAGAAACTTGAATTTCTACCGATTGTCCTTTACCTTGGCTTTCTACAAGCGTACCGGTAATTTTCAAAGCTGCGCCTGTATTTACTTTCTTTAGTAATTCTTCATCAAAATTTTCGAAATCTACTACACATTGAATTGTGTTTAATGTTGAGCCGTCATTTAGAGCAATGAACCTATTGCTTCTAAAGGTTCTTACCCAACCTTTGATTGTAATTTCTTGAAGTAAATTTTTACTTAATAAAAGTTCTTTTATAGTAGCTGAACGCATGCTTATTGAATTGAAAATTAAAACGCCAAAGATAGGATTTTGTTAAAAAATAATTGGCTTATGTTATGATATAAAACAACGACCTAAATGAATTTTACCTAATTGTTATTTTCGTCTTGTGGTAATATGTCTATCTGTGGTTTTTTAAGTGTTTGCTTGTTGGCAATACTTTTTTCTAATGATAACAATAATGAAGGTAAAAGAATAAGGTTGGCAAGCATTGCAAGAAGCAGAGTTGCAGAAACCAATGAGCCTAGAGCAACCGTACCTCCGAAGTTCGAAATAACAAACACCGAAAATCCGAAAAACAATACTATCGATGTATAAAACATACTTACGCCAGTTTCACGTAAGGCATTGTATACCGATTTTTCAATTCGCCAATTATTGGCCGTTAATTCTTGCCTATACTTCGCTAGGAAATGAATAGTATCATCCACTGAAATTCCGAAGGCAATACTAAATACTAAAATTGTAGAAGGCTTAATTGGAACACCGACAAAGCCCATGATACCAGCGGTAATTACCAAGGGTAATAAATTTGGAATAAGGGAAATGATAATCATTCGAAAAGACCTAAAAAGGTAGGCCATGAAAAGTGCAATAAGACCAATAGCTAATGCCAGTGACATTATTAGGTTTTTAACTAAGTACTTTGTTCCTTTTAAGAATAAGAGTGCACTACCCGTCATATAAACGTTGTAGCGTTCTGCTGGAAATATTTTAGAGATATGCTCCTTCAGTCGCGCTTCAATTTGTTCCATACGGGTTGTGTTGACATCTCGCATAAAAGTGGTTATTCTCGCAGTTTGACCAGTACTGTCTACAAACGTTTTAAGTAGGTCGCTGTTGTTAGAAGATTTTCTAGCAACATCCATAATGAACGTATTTTCTTGACTCGTTGGTAATTGATAATACTTTGGTAGGCCATTATAAAAAGCCTGTTTAGAATACTTGACTAAATTAACTACTGAAACTGGTGATGAAAGCTCTGGAATTTCTTCGATAACTTCGCCAAGTTGATTCATTCGTTTTAGTGTAGCAGGTTTTAAAACGCCTTTAGGCGTTTTTGTATCTACCACTATTTCAACAGGCATAATACCTTTGAACTCTTTTTCAAAAAAACGTATGTCATGAAAAAACTCAGCATTTTTAGGCATATCCTCAATAGGGCTTCCTGATATTTTAATTTGATAGATACCGATAATACTTATAACCAATAGCGCTATAGAAACAATATAAACAGATATTCTTCTATGCCTTACAATACGCTCCATCCAGCTAACAAAGGCATCAATCCACTTTTTATTCAAGTGTTTTAAATGTTTTGTTTTAGGTAAGGGCATAAAACTATATGCAATTGGTATTATAAGTAAAGAAAGAATAAATATGCCAATGATATTGATAGAGGCAACGATACCAAACTCTTTTAAAAGCTTACTATCAGTTATTATAAAAGTAGCAAAGCCAGAGGCTGTGGTAATATTTGTCATTAAAGTGGCATTTCCGATTTTGGAAATAACTCGCTGTAATGATAAAGCTTGATTACCATGTTTTTTAACCTCCTGTTGATATTTGTTAATTAAAAAAATACAGTTCGGAATACCAATAACTATGATTAATGGTGGAATAAGAGCAGTAAGAACAGTAATTTCATATTGTAGCAAGCCTAGAAGGCCAAAGGCCCACATTACCCCAATAATAACTACACACATAGATATTACTGTGGCTCTAATACTTCTAAAGAAAAAGAAAAATATTAATGATGTTACACCAAGAGCGGCCAGGATAAATTTACCGATTTCATCGATAATATTCTGAGAATTCATGGTTCTAACATATGGCATGCCAGAAATGTGAACATCTAAATTTGTTTCTTTTTCAAAATTAGTGACTAACGTATTTAAATCTTGTAGAATAAAATCTTTTCGAACTGAAGTGTTTACAATATCCTTGTCTAGATTTACAATGGTTCGAATCGTTTTACTTTCCTTATTGAATATTAGATTTTCATAAAAAGGAAGGTCGTTGAATAAATGATTGGTTACACTGTCAATTTCTTTTTGAGAATTTAGTTCTCCCGTTATTAGCGGTCGCATTTTAAATTCTTGTTTTTCATTATCCTTAATAAGCTCTTGTAGATTGTCCGTTGAGAGCACAAAATCTACTTCAGGAAATGCAGCTAGTTGTTTGCTAAGTTTATTCCATCGATTAAAATTGACAGGATTAAAAAGAGCACTATCGCGTATTGCAAATACTACGGCATTGCCTTCTTCGCCGAATTTGCTAAGAAAATCTTGATATTCTTGATTTACTGGGTGGTCATCGGGTAGTAGGTTGGTTTGCGAACTTGAAAATCGCATATATTGCCACTGCATGGCCATGAAAATTGTAAATCCAACAATCAGAAAAATGATTAGGATTCTGTTTCTCAGAATAATGTTTGCCGTTTTCGGCCAAAATCCTTTAGTAAGTTTAGCTACCATAACTGTTTTTGCAGGTGTCAAAGGTAACCAATAGGTGCATTTGTTCCTAAATAGAAAAGTTTAAAATTAATCGTAAATAAAAAAAGCTACCGATTTAAGGTAGCTTGATCTTTTGAACTATTGGTTTAAAGTTATACTTTCATGATTTCTGCTTCTTTCTTCACAAGAAAGTCATCAATTTTTTTTGTATAAATATCAGTTATACCTTGTACATCATCAGTTGCATTCTTCTGAAGGTCTTCTGAGATATCAAGATCTTTAATTTCTTTATTTGCATCTTGCCTAGCACTTCGTACACCTATTTTTGCGTGTTCTGCCTCAGCTTTTGCTTGTTTTGTAAGTTGTATTCTTCTTTCTTCTGTAAGTGGCGGAACATTTATGATGATTAAATCGCCATTGTTCATAGGGTTAAAACCAAGGTTTGCGTTCATGATGGCTTTTTCAATTTCTTGAAGCATCCCTTTTTCCCATGGTTGTACAGAAATAGTACGAC
>TARA_R110002074_G_scaffold63740_3_pt1 | contig 16987 bp, 11 predicted proteins | sample TARA_R110002074 | Tara Oceans TARA_R110002074 (sample SAMEA4397215) | marine metagenome | biome: Polar Biome; feature: [MIX] marine epipelagic wind mixed layer (ENVO:01000061); material: water (ENVO:00002006), including particulate matter (ENVO:01000060) such as... | depth 10-100 m | reverse complement strand
AGGTTCATCAGGAACATCAGGTAGCTCAGGAACATCAGGTTCATCCGGAACTTCAGGTTCATCTGGTTCATCCGGTACTTCAGGCAGCTCAGGCACTTCAGGCAGCTCAGGTACATCTGGTTCATCAGGCACATCAGGTTCATCTGGTTCTTCAGGAACATCAGGTTCAGCTACTATTACCAATTTAGGTAATAATAGAGTTACTACATCTACAGGGGTTCAAGGAGCATTAAATGCTGAAGCTAATTTAACATTTAATGGTAGTACCTTAACTGTAACAGGCGCTCTTTCAATGGGTGGTAACATCGATTTAAATAGTAATTCACTTGACCAAGTCGTTGATATAACAATGACAGGACAAATCGATGGTCAAGGTTCAGCTCTTCTCAATAACTTCGATGAAGTCAATGCCAACGTTAAAAACTTCGACATTGCTCACCCAACCAAAGAAGGATACAGACTACGTTACTCAGTACTTGAGGGTCCAGAAATGGGTGTGTACATTCGTGGTATAGTAACAGGGGATGGAGTAATTACACTACCAGATTATTGGGATGCGTTGATTGTTGAAGACTCAATTACAGTACAATTAACTTCTATTGGAAGTTCGTGTGGACACTACGTAATTATGGCGGACCGCACAAGCATCAATATAGGGTGCGATTGTGGAGATGTTAACGCGTATTACATTGTACATGCCGAAAGGAAATACGACAAACCACTAACGGTTGAGTACAAGGTAGTTAAATAATATATTTATAACAAACGAGAACATGGCCAAAAATGTTAAAATAACCCCAGCTTCAGGTGAATTAAGCTTTACCGATACTTCAGTAGAAACCAAAATGGTTTTTGATGCTGCTGGTAAACTAACTACTTCAGCAGGAGGCACCACACTCATGGAAGTGAGTGATGGTTTGGTTAGTTTAGCTAACACAGCAAAATTAAAAATACCAGTAGTAGCAGGTAACCCACCTGCTCCAGCTACAGGTGATATTTGGTTTAACTCAAGCGCAGATACTTTAAACGTATATGGTAACTCAGGTGTAGAAACCGGAGGTGGTCAAAAAGGTACTACAGGTCCTATTGGTCCATTAGGCCCACAAGGTCCTATTGGTCCTATAGGTAACCTTGGCCCAAAAGGCGTTATAGGTGCTATTGGCCCTCAAGGTCCTATAGGTAACATTGGCCCTTTAGGTCCTAAAGGAAACACAGGAGCAATTGGTCCACAAGGTCCAATTGGAGCTATTGGCCCTAAAGGAACAATAGGAGCAATTGGCCCCATTGGTACTACTGGTCCTATTGGCCCATTAGGCCCTAAAGGAAATACTGGTTCACAAGGTCCTATTGGTTCTATTGGTCCTAAAGGGACAATAGGAGCAATTGGCCCTATCGGCCTTAAAGGTGCTATTGGTCCATTAGGCCCCAAAGGAAATACGGGTTCACAAGGCCCCATTGGCTCTATTGGTCCTAAAGGGACAATAGGAGCAATTGGTCCCATCGGCCTTAAAGGTGCTATTGGTCCATTGGGACCAAAAGGAAACACAGGAGCAATTGGCCCACAAGGTCCAATTGGCGCTATTGGTCCCAAAGGTGTTATAGGTGCTATTGGTCCTATCGGTACTACTGGTCCCATTGGTCCATTAGGTCCAAAAGGAAATACTGGTTCACAAGGTCCAATTGGTGCTATTGGTCCCAAAGGCGTCATAGGTGCTATTGGCCCCATTGGTAATAATGGTGAAATAGGCCCATTGGGTCCTAAAGGGAACACAGGTTCACAAGGTCCTATTGGTCCTGTTGGTCCTAAAGGCGTAATAGGTGCTATTGGCCCTATTGGTAATACTGGTGCAATTGGTCCATTAGGACCAAAAGGAAACACAGGTTCACAAGGTCCAATTGGTCCCACAGGTATAACGGGACCCATAGGTGCTATTGGTCCTACTGGTCCTATTGGACCTAAAGGTACAACAGGTTCAAGTCCCATTGGCCCCATTGGTCCTATTGGTCCAGGTGGTACTTCACCAATTGGTCCTATTGGTCCTCAAGGTCCTATTGGTAATTCACCAATTGGTCCCGTTGGTCCTAAAGGTACAGCTGGTTCAAGCCCTATTGGTCCTAAAGGTTCTATTGGGCCCATAGGTAATTCACCAATTGGTCCTATTGGTCCTCAAGGTCCTATTGGTAATTCACCAATTGGTCCCGTTGGTCCTAAAGGTACAGCTGGTTCAAGCCCTATTGGTCCTAAAGGTTCTATTGGGCCCATAGGTAATTCACCAATTGGTCCTATTGGTCCTCAAGGTCCTATTGGTAATTCACCAATTGGTCCTCAAGGTCCTAAAGGTACAACCGGAACAGCATTAGTTGGCCCTAAGGGTAGTATTGGCCCTATTGGTAACTCGCCTATTGGTCCTATTGGCCCAATTGGAAATCCTGGTTCATCACCTACAGGCCCTCAAGGTCCTGTTGGTCCTAAAGGTACAGCAGGCTCAAGCCCCATTGGTCCTCGTGGTCCTATTGGTCCCATTGGTAATTCACCAATTGGCCCTCGTGGTCCTATTGGTCCTATTGGTAATTCACCCATTGGTCCAGTTGGACCCAAGGGTTCATCAGGTAGCTCACCTATTGGCCCCATTGGACCTAAAGGTACAACAGGCACAGCATTAGTAGGCCCTAAAGGTAGTATTGGTCCTATTGGTAATTCACCTATTGGTCCTATTGGCCCAATTGGAGCTGGGGGTTCATCACCTACAGGCCCTCAGGGTCCTATTGGTCCTAAAGGTACAACAGGCTCAAGTCCTATTGGTCCTCGTGGTCCTATTGGTCCCGTTGGTAGTTCACCAATTGGCCCTCGTGGTCCTATTGGTCCTATTGGTAATTCACCTATTGGTCCCATTGGTCCTATTGGCCCTATTGGTAATTCCCCAATTGGTCCTGTTGGTCCCAAAGGCACAACAGGCACAGCATTAGTAGGCCCTAAAGGTAGTATTGGCCCTATTGGCAACTCACCTATTGGCCCCATTGGTCCAATTGGAAATCCGGGTTCATCACCTACAGGCCCTCAAGGTCCTATTGGTCCTAAAGGTACAACAGGTTCAAGCCCCATTGGTCCTCGTGGTCCTATTGGTCCCGTTGGTGGTTCACCAATTGGTCCTCGTGGCCCTATTGGCCCTATTGGTAATTCACCAACTGGTCCTATTGGTCCTAAAGGTTCAACCGGTAGCTCACCTATTGGTCCTATTGGCCCTAAAGGTACAGCAGGTTCAAGTCCTATTGGTCCGCAAGGTCCTATTGGTCCCATAGGTAGTTCAAATATTGGCCCTATTGGTCCTAAAGGTTCAACAGGTTCCGCACCTATAGGTCCTATTGGTCCTAAAGGTTCAACCGGTAGCTCACCTACTGGTCCTATTGGCCCTATTGGTCCCGTTGGTGGTTCACCAATTGGTCCTATTGGTCCTATTGGTCCCGTTGGTGGTTCACCAATTGGTCCCGTTGGTCCTAAAGGCACCACTGGACCCATAGGTCCAACAGGTACATCTGGTGGTCAAGGTGCCATTGGTCCCATTGGTCCCAAAGGTTCAACTGGATCCATAGGTCCAATAGGTGGTACTGGTGGTACTGGTCCTATTGGTCCTAAAGGCACAGCAGCCCCAACTGGTCTAACAACAAATGTTGGTGGAGGTCCTGAATTGCATTTTAATAATGGAGTATTAACCAGTGTAGCTTAAAAACATGGCGATAAATGTACAAATAATCCCAGAATCGGGGAGTCTTAAATTCACCAACACAGCTGGGAATGAAGTATTCTACAGCCAATCAGGTGGTACTACAGACCTTATAGGAGATTCAGGTAGATTGTTGAGCCTTAGCGAAAGTGATTTAAGCTTTGCTTCCACAACTCGATTCAACATCCCAGTTAGAACCCCCACAGGAGAAGACCCCGCAGGAACATTAGGGTTTGATACTGGTGAAAATTCACTAGCTCTTAGTAATGGTGGTGAAGTTGTTGGGTTAAAAGGTAGTACGGGCTCTCAAGGTTTAGTTGGTCCTCACGGACTTATTGGACCCCAAGGTGTAATAGGACCAATTGGTCCCAACGAACAAGGACCTCGTGGTCCTATTGGTAATATTGGTGTCATTGGTCCTCGTGGAACAGAACCCGGTTTACAGGGTCCCCATGGTCTTAGAGGTAATATTGGTCCTAATGGTCCTACCCAACAAGGTCCTATTGGTCCTGTTGGTAATATTGGCGCAATTGGCCCTCGTGGAACAGAAGTAGGAGCCCAAGGAGCTATTGGCCCTAATGGTCCTAATGGTCCCACTCAACAAGGTCCTATTGGTCCTACGGGACCTGGAGGTTCAATTGGTCCTCGTGGCACAGAAACAGGTGCTCAAGGTCCTATTGGTCCTAATGGTCCCAATGGTCCTACTCAACAAGGTCCTATTGGTCCTACGGGACCAGGAGGCTCAATTGGTCCTCGTGGAACAGAACCCGGTGAACAGGGTCCCCATGGTCTTAGAGGTAATATTGGCCCTAATGGCCCAACCCAACAAGGCCCTATTGGCCCCGTTGGTAATATTGGCGCAATTGGTCCTCGTGGTACAGAAGTAGGAGCCCAAGGAGCCATTGGCCCTAATGGTCCTAATGGTCCTATCCAACAAGGTCCTATTGGTCCTAATGGCCCACAAGGTCCAATAGGCCCAAGAGGTACAGAAACAGGAGCTCAAGGTTCTATTGGTGCTCGTGGTCCTATTGGTCCTAACGAACAAGGCCCTCGTGGTCCTATTGGTAGTATTGGTGCCATTGGTCCTCGCGGTACAGAAGTAGGAGCCCAAGGAAACATTGGCGAGGAAGGGTTAGCAGGTTCTCGTGGTTCAATTGGAACTATAGGTCTTGTAGGAGCTCGTGGTCTTGTAGGAACAAATGGAGCAACAGGTGCTCGTGGTCCAGAAGGTCCTAGAGGAGGAGCAGCAGGAATTGGTGCTAGTGGTCCTCGTGGTCCTATTGGTAATATTGGCGCTATTGGCGCTATTGGTCCTCGTGGTCCTGTTGGAGCCGATGCAGCAATTGGAGCTCGTGGTCCTGGGGGTTCTATTGGACCTATTGGTGCTATTGGTGCTCGTGGTCCTCGTGGTCCTATTGGTGGTAGTGGTGCTATTGGTGCTCGTGGTCCTATTGGCCCTGTTGGCTCTACTAGTGCTATTGGCCCTCGTGGTCCTGGTGGTTCTATAGGCCCCATTGGAGCAATTGGTGCCCGTGGTCCTATTGGCCCCGGTGGTAATGCTGGTCTCATAGGTGCCCGGGGTGCTATTGGACCTAGAGGTCCTGTAGGAGCAAATGCAGGAATTGGTGCTATTGGCCCTCAAGGACCACTTGGTCCTAGTGGTGCAACAGGAGCAATTGGTCCCCAAGGACCTCTTGGCCCTAGTGGTGCCATAGGAGCAATTGGCCCTCGTGGTCCTGTAGGAACAACACCAGGAATTGGAGCAATTGGTCCTCGTGGCCCTGTTGGCGCTACTAGTGCTATTGGCCCTCGCGGTCCTATTGGTGCTTTAGGTCCTATTGGAGCAATTGGAGCTATTGGTCCCGCTGGTCCAACTGGCCCAGCTGGCCTCACAGGTGCTCAGGGCGCTATTGGCGCTCGTGGTCCCATAGGTGCTACTCCTGGGATTGGTGCTATTGGCCCACAAGGACCACTTGGTCCTAGTGGTGCAATTGGAGCAATTGGCCCTCAAGGGCCTCTTGGTCCTAGTGGTGCCATAGGAGCAATTGGTGCTCGTGGTCCTATTGGTAATACAGGTGCTATTGGCGCAATTGGTCCTCGTGGTCCTGTTGGCGCTACTAGTGCTATTGGCCCTCGAGGTCCTGGTGGTTCTATAGGTCCTAGTGGAGCAATTGGAGCTCGCGGTCCTATTGGCCCTGGCGGTAATGCTGGTCTTATAGGTGCCCGGGGTGCTATAGGAAATCGTGGCCCAATAGGAGCTACTGGAGCAATTGGTGCTATTGGCCCTCAAGGACCACTTGGTCCTAGTGGTGCAATTGGTGCCATTGGTCCACAAGGACCTCTTGGTCCTAGTGGTGCAATAGGAGCAATTGGTGCTCGTGGTCCAATAGGAGCTACTGGAGCAATAGGAGCAATTGGTGCTCGTGGTCCAGTAGGAACAAATGCTCCAATTGGCGCTCGTGGTCCTATTGGACAACAAGGTGAACCAGCAGAAACTCTATTAAAAGGCCCTCGTGGTCCTGTAGGAAATGCACCAGCTGGAGTCATTGGTCCTCGTGGTCCAATAGGAGCTACTGGAGCAATTGGAGCCATTGGTGCTCGTGGTCCTATAGGAAATTCGGGAGCAATTGGAGCTCGTGGTCCCATCGGTGCTTTAGGTCCAATCGGTGCCATTGGTGCAATTGGTCCTCGTGGTCCTGTTGGCTCTATTGGAGAAATTGGACTAGGAGGTCGTGGTGGTGAAATTGGTCCTATTGGTGCTCGTGGTCCTATTGGTAGTATTGGTGCCATTGGCCCTACGGGAGGAACTGGAGCTATTGGAGCCAGAGGCCCAGTTGGAGGTGCTATAGGTGTGACTACTACTGAGGTACCTTTTGAGGGAGGAGGAGAATATAGGTTAGACTTCAATCAAGGATATCTAACAAATTGGGTTGGATAAAAAATAAACAAACAACAAAATAGTTTTATTTAATGAAAATAGTTTTATACACAGGGTATCAAGAAACCCCATGGAATTCAACATCCTTAGCAAAAACAGGATTGGGAGGTACAGAACAATGCGTTTTGTATCTCTCCAGACACTTAGCATCATATCCCGGAAATCAAGTATGGGTAGTGGGAGATGTAATTGAAGGCGATTGCGATGGTATTAAATACAGAAAGACTCAAACATTTAAAAATGAAGTTGACTCTGTAGATACTATTATTGCCGCATCCTACATACACTATTTAAAGGAATTTGAGGATTTTGATTATAAAAACTCAATATTTTGGGTTCATAACACTGATTATTTTAATTGGTGGAAAGGTAGTGAGATAAAAGACCATAGAAAATTATTAAATCACCCTAAATTATCTCACATTGTATGTTTAACATACTGGCATCAAGAGAAATTCACAGAACAATTCCCAGAAGCATTGGGTAAAACTATAGTTATAGGTAATGGCATTGAAAGGGATAATTTCATAGATGTTTGGTCTAAACCCAAAACACACCTAGGAAGATTATTCCCCGGTGAAGATCATATAAAAAATGACAATCAGTATATTTATACTTCCCACCCCGAACGTGGTTTACAACGTTTATTGGATGAATGGCCTTCTATTTTAAAAAACACCCACGATGCTACTTTAAAAATTGCTACACCTGCTTATGGTTTAGAATATTACAACCTTTATTTTAAGAAAAAGGTAGATAGCTTGGCTGGCGTTGAATTTGTTGGTACATTACCGCAACAAGAATTATATTCATTGATGGCTAGCAGTTCCTATTGGTACTACCCTAGCGATTATGAAGAAACTTTTTGTATTACTGCTCTTGAAATGTTAGGACACAAGGTCCAACCAATAACATGGGAGTGGGGAGGATTGAAAGAAACATTACAAGGATTTAATACTCGAAATATTTATGAAAGTGTAAATTGGAAGTTAGTTAAATCCTATTTATATTATAAAAATTGGAGAACAATTACCAATACCCTTTGGTTACCCTTAATAACAGAATTAAATATGAAAATTGACCATAGTTACGTTTTAACAATTAACGATACACCCGAACTCCGGAAAAAATGTGTTGGTACTAAATTCCCACCCTCATCAAGCTATACTATAAAGCAAGGATTTGACGCTAGTTCACCTGATTTTCCTGAAGTTTGTGATAAGTTTGGGGTAAAAAAACACTCTGGGTGGAAATTCAACACCCCAAATGAATGGTGGTCTCGCGATGTAATGGATGGTGAAGTAGGTTGTTCACTTTCACACGTTGATGCTTGGGTAGATGCTTATGCTAAAGGTTATGAAGCAACTCTTTTCCTTGAAGACGACTTTGTAGAAGATATTTCTACTCCCTGGGAACACGTCCAACAATTACTTGATATGGGTTATGATTTAATCTATTTAGGTCGTAATGCTTTAAAACCCGAATTAGAAAAACCTATTGAAGGTATTTTAGGTTGGGTTGAACCAGATTATTCGTATAACGCTCACGCTTACGTTTTATCTAAAAAAGCTATTCAAATTCTCGTTGAAGAATATTTAGAACAATATAAAAATGAAATGTTTGTTGTTGATGAGTTTCTACCAATTACCTATGGTATGACACACAGACAAGTAATCCTAGGTGAATACTCAGGTAAAACAAGATTAAAAGCAGCAGCACCTAAGGTTAATTACTTCAATCAAAAAGACAGCCCTGGTTTAACTTTTTATGTTAGACCTGACAAAAACAAGCCAGAAATAAAACAAACTCAAAATTGGGGAGAGTGGTGTGATAAATACATCAACCCCTACATCCGTAAGGGCCAACACAGACTAATGTTAGATGAAATTGCCCCCAATGTAATTGAATTTCCCTTATTTACAGAAAAGTTTTGTAAAGAACTCATTGAATTAGCTGAACAGGGTAAATGGGTAACTGATAGGCATACATTCTACCCTACAACTGACCAAACAATGGAAAGTTTAGGTATGCAAGAGATTTATCAAAAAGTATTAGAGGAATTTGTTTACCCCATTTGGATTGATAATTGGGAATTAGCAGGTGATGATTGGAAAACTTTAAAAAGTGAAAACTTTATAGCTAAATACGATACTTTAAATCAAGGCAGTTTAGACTTGCACCACGACGATTCCGTTATTACCTTAAATCTAAGATTAAATGATGATTTTAAAGGCGGAGGCACTTATCTACCTAAATATAAAACTACAGTCCAACCCAGTAAAATTGGCAACGTAATGGCACACCCCGGAACAATAACTCACTTTCACGGAGGCAGGCCAGTAGAAGAAGGAACACGTTATATATTAGTTACATTCACAAGCAAATAAAATGGATACAAATTACTCATTCCCACTAGATTTCGATAAAAACGTCAACCAAACCAATTATTACTGGTTTGAAGAAGGTTTCACTACCGAGGAATTAAAAACATTAGAAAACCAAGTCGCAAAAATTGCATCTCAACCAGGCATTACTGAAGCAGGGGGACAAGAAAAAGGTGAAGGTTTAGAAGCCCGCAACTCATCTATTAAATGGGTTCCTTTTAGTGAAGAAACTAAATGGATTTACGATAAAATTGGGGGTATGGCTAAAACAGCCAACGAAGAAATGTATCATTTCAAGCTTCATAATATGCCCGAAAACATCCAATACACAGAATATTACGGAACCAACAAAGGCCATTATGATTGGCATATGGATATTGGAGCCGATGGTTATATGAAATTCCGCAAAATATCAATTACAGTTCAACTATCAGATTCAGATGATTACACTGGAGGTGATTTACAAATATGGTCAGGGGGTCAATACCCTTACACAGCCCCACGCGGTAAAGGTAATGTAGTAATTTTCCCATCATTTTTAATGCATAGAGTAACACCAGTAACAACAGGAACTAGAAAATCCTTCGTGTTGTGGTTAGGTGGAGACCATTATAGCTAATGAAAGTAGCTATATGCATTAGTGGTCAACCCCGTAATTATGAGAAGGGTTACCTTGAATTAAAAAAGTGGTTTTTAGACAAGTATGATTGTGATGTTTACATCCATACGTGGAGGGATGATGTCCCTATGGAAGCTGGCCACAAATATGTTAAAGAGAGAAAATATGAATTCACAGATGATGACTATAAAAGCATAGTAGAGTTATATAAACCTAAAACATGGCATTTTCAAAAACCTATCCCCTTTGATACTACTGACGTTAGGGGTCCTCATATAGGATATAAATTAAATAGTGCTTTAAGTGCTTCATACTCCATCCACGCTTGCTATAATTTAGTTAGAAGTTTTGATATTAAATACGATTTAGTTATTCGCACTCGATTTGACTTGGAATTTACAGACTATATTTCACCAGAATGTTTATTTTTAAAGGATTTATCCTTACTAGATTCCAAGAAACTAAACGCATTTGAGTATCCTACGAATTCAGAGGGGTCCTCGACGAGATTGTCGGAGGTAGACGATTTATTCGCCGTTAGTTCGCCGGAAATAGCCGGTATTTACGCCGACTACTTCACATATGTGATATCCTATGTCTATATGAACGACGCGTATAAATCGTGGTTAGATAAGAATATATCAGAAAACGCAGACCCTATTTATCCCGAAAGTTTATTGAAATACCACTTAGTAACTAATGGAGTTGAAATAAATCCCATTAAAAGTTTAACAGAACACTTTACAGCTAACATACTACGATGAAGATAGCAATATTAGTTAGTGGTCAACCACGTCGATATAGAAATGGATTTAAAGACCTAAAAAAATGGTTTTTAGATAGATATGATTGTGATGTTTATTTACACGCGTGGGATGCTCCTGAGTTTCATAAGTATAACTTTTTTGATGAAGGTAAACTACAACACGTTTACAAAACAGATAATAATACCTACGATAATTTAGTTGATTGGTATAAACCAAAAGCACATTTATTTGAGCCAGCTATTAAATTCGACGCTGCTGATTTAAAAGGCCCCAACAACCAACGCCTGAACTCTCAAATGGGTATGTGGTTGTCTCTAAAACGAGCTTGGGATTTAATGGAGGAATCAGGTATTGAATATGATTTAGTTATTAAAACCCGATACGACTTATTATTTACTCACAGGGTAGCCAACAATTGTCCTCTATTAGAGGATGTTACACAATACGACCCCAATGTAGTCCATCATTTTGAATACCCACCCCATTGGGAGATGGCAGACCAAATCAACGATACTTTTGCGGTTGGTGGGTATGATGTAATGAAAACATATTGTAGCGTGTTTACCCAAATGCTTCGCATTATATTCGTGGATCCAGAGTATTATGATCACTACTTTGATATGTTTATAAATGAAACACTATTGGCACAACATTTAAGAAATAATAAAATCCAAACCAAACCCATCTGGCACGGATTTAATGGAACTAGAGGAATTGATGGAGGTTGTGAAATAATGAGATAATGGATATAAAAGTTTTTGGACACGGTCCTTATATTGGAACAACGGGTTATAACAACCACACTAGAGATTTCTTTAGAGGTTTATCTACTTACTTCCCACTTAAATTTAGAAATTTTACTGTAGGTAAAAGTTGGGGAGATATGAACGATGAACCTCATAATGAAGAACCCTATTTTATCGACTTAGATAAAAATATTCTTCACCAACAAACCTTAATGGGGGAAAATAATTCTCGCCGGGATCATAATATGTATTCAAATTATGGAGAAGATTTTAGACATAATGTAAATTTAATTTTAATGGAAACTAACCATTATTATTTTTATGAGGATTATAAAGGCCCTAAAATCGCTTATAATGTATGGGAATCTACCAGACAACCCGAGGACTTTTTCCAAAAACTTCTTGAATTTGATCAAATTTGGGTTCCTTCCAAATGGCAGGCTCAATGTACCATAGAACAAGGTGCTGATCCTGAAAAAGTTAAAGTAGTTCCTGAAGGTGTAGATACAAATACCTTCTACCCAGAAGACCCCCAAACTACCTTAGATTATGTAGATGGTAGATTTAAATTCATAGTGTTTGGTCGTTGGGATTATAGAAAATCTACTAAGGAAATTATAGAAACATTTCTTAAAGAATTTAAACCGGAGGAACCTGTTGATCTTATTTTATCTATTGATAATGTATGGGGAGATAGAATTGATGGATTTACAACCACAGAAGAAAGATTAGAATATTGGAATCTAAAAGATGATAGATTAAAAACAAAACATTTTTCATCCAGAAAAGATTATATTACTTATTTAAAAAATGGTCACGTATTTTTATCGTGTGCTAGATCTGAGGGGTGGAATTTACCATTAATTGAAGCTATGGCTTGTGGTACCCCATCAATCTACTCAGCCGGTTCTGCTCAAATGGAATTTGCCACAGGGAAAGGACTCCCAGTAAAAATTGTTGGTGAACGGCCCGCAACCTACCAAGAAGATCCTAAATATACAATGGCTGTAACTACATCACAGATCCCAGGTAATTATCCTGAACCTGATTTTGAGGATTTAGCTCGTGTAATGCGTGATGCGTTTGAAAATTACACTGACCATAAAAAACGCGCTGTAGAAGAATCTAAAATTATTCACCGCGATTTCAATTGGGGAAATGTAGCCAAAATAGGTAGGGACACTCTTCAGGAATTTATGGATAATTATGTAGCACCTCCTACTAAACCTAATACCATTGAGGTTTCGTATTTAGATGGCCCTAAAGTAGAAATTTTAGGAGATACCGAAGAAGAATATAAAATTGAATTTATTGACGGCCGAAATGGTAATGTAGTATATAAAGATACTATTAATAATGGGATGTGGACGACCTGCAACAAAAAATATTATATCCCTTGGGTTATAAAAATTAATGGAGAAATAGTAGATACTCTAAATTTAGAAAATAAATCCATTCTTCTTAGTTTAGAATCTAAATCTATAGGTGATACTTTAGCATGGTCCCCTTACGCTGTTGAGTTCGCTAAAAAACACAATTGTAAAGTTATACTTTCTACATTCCACAATGAATGGTTTCAAGGTCTAGCAGCTTATAAAGACATAAAATTTGTAAAACCTGGAAGTAGTACAAATTGTGATATTGTATATAAAATAGGTTGGTTTAAAAATGATGAAGGTTTTTGGAAGGATTTTTCAAAGCACCCAAATCAAGCTAATCTTTTTCCTTTACAACAAACTGCTACTGATATCCTAGGATTAGAATTTAAAGAATTAAACTATGGTTTAAATTTTCCTAAAGGTAAACGATTACTTAAAGACAAATACGTAGTTATAGGACCCGAATCTACAGCGGGATGTAAAGAATGGCCTAGAGATAATTGGTTTACTTTAACTAAATTATTAAATCAAATGGGATATCAAGTAGTTACTTTAACTAAAAACCCACTAGACATCCCCGGGGCTATTAATTCGTGGAATCAACCTTTTGATGTATTAGCTAATTACCTCCACCACGCTGATTTATTTATAGGCTTAAGTTCAGGTCTATCATGGTTTAATTGGGCTTTAAATAAAAAAACCATAATGATAAATGGTTTTACCTCTAAGGAGCATGAATTTCAAACTAAAGTAGTTCGTATACGTAATGAAGATGTATGTAACTCTTGTTGGGTTAATCCTAACTTTACTTTTGACGCAGGAGATTGGGACTGGTGCCCCATTTGGAAAGGAACAGACAAACAACACATATGTCAAAAATCAGTCACACCAGGACAAGTCTTCCAGAAAATCAAACAAATTTTAATTAACAAAAACTAATATAATATTTATCGCCATGGAACAAGTGTTTTTAACAAAAGAAGAGATTAAACAATTAAAGGATATTCAAGAACAAGAATCTACTTTAATAACTCAATTTGGCCAATTAGAATACCAGATACAATCTCTTAATTTACAAAAAGAAACTTTAAAAAATTCTATTACTGACATCCAACTTAAAAGTAACAATTTGGGAAAAGAGTTACAAGACAAGTATGGAGAAGGTAACATAGACATCACCTCAGGAGAATTTACCAAAAATATTTAATTTTTGAGTTTTTCTTGAATATTTATAACAAAATAATAATTCCCACACAATGGCAGAAACACTATTATCACCCGGTGTACTAGCAAGAGAAAATGACCAGTCATTTATTACTCAACAACCTGTACAGGTAGGAGCTGCTCTTGTAGGTCCTACAGTTAAAGGCCCTGTAGAAGTACCTACGATTGTTACTTCTTACAGCGACTATCAAAATAGATTTGGTACTACTTTCGAAAGCGGTAGTCAAGTTTATACTTACTTCACTTCAATCACAGCATACAACTACTTCAATAATGGTGGAGATACATTACTCGTTTCAAGAGTAGTATCAGGTTCAGCAGCAGGAGGTCCCGGTGTTTGGGCTTATGCTGAAGCTGAAGTTAGCGCGTCAAGAGCAGCTACAGTTTCATTTACTCTAGAAGCAATTGATAAAGGTGCTATTTTCAACAACGTAGGCACAATAACATCTGGTTCTCTAGATTCAGGCTCAATTGATAATATTAGATGGCAAGTAACTTCAGCTAATACAGCTTCAGGTACTTTTGGTTTAGTAGTTAGGAGAGGTAATGACAGCACTAACAACCCAGTAGTTTTAGAAGCATATAGTAACCTATCATTAGACCCAACTCAAGATAATTTCATTTCTAGAGTAATTGGTGATAATAAATTCAATTACAATGCTACAGAAAACTATTTAGAAACTTCAGGTTCTTATCCTAATGCTTCAAGATACATTAGAGTTAAAACAGTTAATAGCTTAACACCTAGTTATTTAGATAATGCAGGTAATGCTAAAGATAACTTTACAGGTTCCATCCCAGTAGTAGGTTCAGGCTCAGCTGGTGGTTCATTTAGTGGTGGTGTTGGAAATATTTTACCAAACGTAGAGGGTTTATATTACGATAAAGCCTCAGCCTCAGGTGGTGGTGATATAATCGCTAATAACTCTCAAGGTTTAATTGGTGCCGATTATGATAATATGTTGAACTTATTAGCTAATCAAGATGATTATAGATTTAACGCATTGTTAACTCCTGGTTTATTTAATAGTGTCCAAGCTTCACAAACAACTACAGCAATCAACAATACACAAGGTAGAGGAGATAGCTTATATGTATTAGATCCAATTCCTTATGGTGCGACTATTACAGCTACAGTAACTCAAGCAGCTTCAAGAAATACTTCATACGCCGCTATGTACTGGCCTTGGGTCCAAACCGTCGATCCAGATTCTGGACAAAACGTTTGGATTCCTGCCTCAACAATGATCGGGGGAGTTTACGCATACAACGACAGTGTAAGCGAGCCATGGTTTGCTCCAGCAGGTATCAACAGAGGAGGATTAACTAACGTAATTCGCCCCGAAAGAAAATTAACTCAAGGTAATAGAGATACATTATACGAAGCTAATTTAAACCCAATTGCTTCATTCCCAGGAGTTGGAACGGTAGTATATGGTCAGAAAACATTACAAAGACAAGCTTCAGCGCTTGATAGAGTAAATGTCCGTAGATTGTTAATTGCTCTTAAAGGCTACATTAGTCAAGTTTCTCAAACATTATTGTTTGAGCAAAACACAGCAGCTACAAGAAACAATTTCTTATCAACAGTTAATCCATATCTAGAGTCAGTTCAACAAAGACAGGGTCTATATGCGTTTAAAGTGGTAATGGACGATAGCAATAATACTCCAGATGTAATTGATAGAAATCAATTAGTAGGTGCTATTTATCTACAACCAACCAAAACCGCAGAATTCATTATCTTAGACTTTAACGTATTACCTACAGGAGCAACGTTCCCAGGGTAAAAAGTTTAAATAACGAATATTTATAACAGAATAAAATAAATAATAATGTCAGTATTAGATCCCAACGAAATTTTCTTTACAGCGTTTGAGCCAAAGCAAGCGAATAGGTTCATCATGTACATTGATGGGTTTCCAGCCTACACAGTCAAAGCTGTAGGCGCTGTAACCTTAAGTCAAGGAACAGTTGAATTAAATCACATTAACGTCCAACGTTTTGTAAAAGGCAAATCAACTTGGGGACCTATCCAGTTCACATTGTTTGATCCTATTACTCCCTCAGGTGCTCAAGCAACTATGGAGTGGGTAAGATTACACCACGAATCAGTTACTGGTAGAGACGGTTACTCCGATTTCTATAAGAAAGACTTAACATTTAATGTATTAGGTCCTGTGGGCGACGTAGTATCAGAATGGATTATTAAAGGTGCTTTGATTACTGAGGCTAACTTTGGTGAGTATAACTGGGACACAGCAGATACAGCAGTTAATATTCAAATGACAGTTCAACCAGATTACTGTATCTTGAACTTCTAAGAAAAATTCAACATATTATTAAAAATAGCTTGGCTTCGGTCAGGCTTTTTTTTACATTACATATGTATACACGATAAACGTTATAAAATATAAATATGAGTTTTAACTTACCAACAGAGACAATTGAATTACCATCTAAAGGGTGGTTATATCCTGAGGGACATCCCCTATCATCTGGAACTATTGAAATCAAATATATGACTGCTAAGGAAGAAGATATCCTTACCAATCAAAATTATATTGCTAACGGAACCGTTTTAGATAAACTTTTAAAATCTTTAATTATTACTAAGTTTAATTACGATGATCTTTTAATTGGTGATAAAAACGCAGTTATGGTTGCCTCTCGTATTTTAGGATATGGGGCAGAGTATAAATTCACTTATAATGGTAAAGAGGAAGTAGCAGATCTTTCCAAGTTAGAAAATAAACCCTTAGATGAATCTTTAATCACCAAGGGCACAAATGAATTTACGTTCAACTTACCAGCATCAGATAATGAAATTACTTTTAAATTCCTAACCCACGGTGATGAAACAAAAATCAACCAAGAATTAGAGGGGCTTAAAAAGTTAGGTAAGGAAGGTTCTCCGGAATTAACCACCCGCTTGAAATATATGATTACCTCCATTAATGGCGACAGAACAACTAAATTGATTCGAGAGTTTGTTGATGAAGCATTCCTAGCACGAGATGCTAGGGCATTTAGGGAATATATTAGTAAAATTCAACCAGACGTTGATTTAACTTTTTTTCCCCAATCAAAATCCAAATCAATCAATCTCCCAATTGGGATTAGCTTTTTTTGGCCTGACGTCGACCTCGGCTAAACAACATAGAGTTGATTTTCTAACACAAATCCACGAAATCTGTTTTTACGGACA
>TARA_R110002074_G_scaffold108446_1_pt1 | contig 17029 bp, 15 predicted proteins | sample TARA_R110002074 | Tara Oceans TARA_R110002074 (sample SAMEA4397215) | marine metagenome | biome: Polar Biome; feature: [MIX] marine epipelagic wind mixed layer (ENVO:01000061); material: water (ENVO:00002006), including particulate matter (ENVO:01000060) such as... | depth 10-100 m | reverse complement strand
AATTCCGATTAGGAATTCAGCCGCAATGAGCTATACACGGTGTTGGCAGTAGTTTTTTAATAATCCGCACCGCAGTCACACTTTTCTATTAAATCAGGTTCGTAATAATTCAAATAATCTTTTATTGTCTGAATAGTTTTTATATAATCGAAATCAAGCGATTTGGTAAACAATTCTTTATAATAATTCGGTGCTGTTTTTCTGTCGACTTTCGTATGTACAATTTCATCTCTGAATTCTTTAAATTTTACAATTATGTCAAATTTGTGTGCAAAATGTCTATGAAAGCTTTTGTTTTTTATCTGTGGGATAACTTTTTTTATTTTTTCCTCAAATTGTAATTCCCTTTGAATTTGTTCTTTGTTGTAAACTTCTGTTTTTTTCTTTGAAATCCTTTTGTACTCAAATTCATTTGGGATTTGGTGATTCATAAATGCCTCTAACGAATTAAATAGTGAAGTCACATAATTTGAAACGTGTCCGAAAAAATTGTAAAATGAATTCATAGCATTACCTAAATCTCCTTTGCCATAATTCAAAGCTTCCATTAGTTTTTGTCGACTTTCATTAATGTCAGCTAAATTGACTTGAGCATTCGAAAAGTAAATTACAATTGGATTGGGTTCAGGTATTATATAATTTTTTTTGCCATCTGAATATTTAAAACATTGTATGAATGTTTGTTTGTCAGTCAGAATGTGCGGAATATAATCTTTAAAATCTCCAGCTTTAAACTTTTTTATAGATTCTTCTGTTGGTTTTTGTTTAAGCATAAACTCGTAACCATCGTCGGTTACGTCTTTAGACATCAGAAATTTCTTTTTTATATGCTTCATTTCAAATTACTGCCAACGGTCTCGTATAACCGTCAGTTACGGGTTAATATGCGTTAATTTTCGGTTTGGCACTGACTTTAGCAATTCCGAGTGGATTCGGACGTAGTCGAATCCGCCGTAATTGCGGTTATACATTGTTATATAGTATTAATACTCATTTTCTTTAAATTTCTCTTAAACCCTTTATATATAGGGGTTTTGTGTTTTTTGGTAATGCAAAATAATGCAATAAAATGCTACAAAAAGTTAGGTTTGTTGTACCTATTGTTGTACCTTGGTATTCGGTTGCACCCTTTTGCATACCTTAATACCAGAGCTTTATGTCTTCAATAAAATTAGTTTTAAGAGAAAATAAAATCGATAAAGCAGGTGAAGCACCACTTTATTTAAGAGTAATCAAAAACCGTAAAACTAAATTCATTTCATTGAGTTTAAAATTAAAACCCAATGAATGGGATGAAGATAAGCAAAAAGTAAAGAAGAACCACAAAACCTCAACAAGGTTGAATGCATACATTTCTCAAAAAGTTGCTGATGCTAAAGGTGAAATTGCAGATTTAGAACGAAGAAATAAATCAACATCAGCAAGAAGAATAAAAGAGGCCATAAAAGGTAAGCCTTTAATTAATTTTTTTGAATTTGCTTATGACAGATGCGAGAAGCTTAAAGATACTGTTACGCTATCAACTTACAGAAGCTATAAAAACAATATAGAAAAGTTTGAAAGATTTGTAGGGCATCGCGAATTAATGTTTGATGACATAACGGCTACCACTTTAAAAGATTATGCAGCACATTGCAGTTCAAAGTTGGGCAATAACAACACTACTATTAATTACGCTTTCCGGATATTGAATTTAATGTTTAGAGAAGCAAAGAAAGAAGATTTAATATCCAATGAGCTTGTACCATTCACAAAGTTTAAAGTAAAGAAAAACAAGACTACAAAACGTTATTTAAACGAAGAGCAGTTTGAAGCTTTTATGAATTTAGTAGTGCCACAAGAACACAAAGCGCAAGTTATTAAAGATATGTTTGTCTTTTCTGTTTTTTCTGGAGGGTTAAGATTTGGTGATGTTATTGAGTTACAATGGAAACATTACGACAGTAAAAACCACAGAATTACAAAGACGATAAGAAAAACTAAAAGACAACACAGTATTAGAATAGGTCAAAAGGCGGTAGATATTTTAAAAAAATACATTACAAAAGACTGTAAACAAAATGATATAATTTTTCCTTTTGCTAAAGTAGACGAACTATACTTTAAGGATAGGGAACATAGAAGTTTAATAACAAATAGAGCCATTTCATTAAGCAATATGTATTTAAGCAAAATGGGTGAAGATTTAGAACTGCCATTTAATTTATCATTTCATATTAGCAGACATACATTTGCTACAAGAGCCTTAAACAATGGTATGCGTATAGAACACGTATCAAAACTTATGGACCATACAGATATAGGAATTACACAAGTTTATGCAAAAATAATAAGTAGTGAGTTAGATAACGCTGTCGATAAATACATCAATTAAATACTATGTTGAACAAACCAATCAATAATATAGTCAAAGAGCATTTTAATAAAATGCGTGAGTTTGCGAATGTGAAAGCAAATACTGAATTTGAACAAAATATATTAAACAAAATCAAAGGTTTAAATCATTTTCAAACATTTTCAATTTGTATTAATGAGAAAAAAAGAATCAAAAAGCTTTTAAAAAAAGACCCTCACCCATATTATATTAATAATTCAGATGATTGGTTATTAAATCAATTTGCAAATCGCCATTTTTTATTAAATGTTGATGAAACAAACGAGTTTATTCAATCTGTCTATTTAAGTGATTATAGCAAGTTAATTTATAGGAAGATAGAGGATTTAGAAAAAGATATACCCAAATACACTTATAATGACTTTTTAAAAGGTGTTCAGAATAAATATTTAGAAAACTTTGCACCTCATTATAGTACAGAAGAAAAGGATTATTATAAAATAGTTGATTGGCAAATGAAGTCACTATTAGATATAGTGCAATATGATTCAAGAAATATTATAAGAGCATATCAAAATTATTGTAAAACTATTAATAACCCTCTTGAATTTATTATACAAGAACTTTCTATTCTCGATGATGAATTATCAAAAAAATTAAAGGATGCTAAAATCTTAAAACAAATACTTTCAAAACTATACCTTTTCAAAAGGTTTGATTTCAATAGCTATAATGATGAGTTACTTATTAGTAACTATCCATTATTTTTTAACAATAAAAACAATTTAAACCTTTTAAATCCAATAAACTTAAAAGAGCCATTACAAAAAAAAGAAAATGGTTCTAAAAGTGTTATAGGCAATGAATATACAATTTTCTATTCGCTTGATATTGTTCTAAAGTGGATGCGAAAAATCATTAAAGGTGATTCTATTTTAGTCCCTTTTGAATTTAAAGATGTTGATGAAGAATTAAAAAAGGCATTCCAGGAAACAGAAGAAGAAACAGATGAGGAAATTGAAAAGTTAGATGACTTCTGTTTTAACGATGAATCAAATTCTGAAAAGCAAATAAAGAAGTATTTAAGGGAACAGCTTCAAACCCAAATTGATACTTATAATAAATTTGAAGATAAAAAACTTTTTTTCCTGTTAAGGGATGAAAATATCGAGCTTTTAAAGGAGAATATTCGATTCAATTATATCTTAAATGATAAGTTGGATGAAATTATTCAAAACATTAAAAAGGCAAAGAGAATATTAAATATAAGTTGGGAAATAGCTTTTATTTTTAATGAGTTATTTGATAGTCGCACAATGTATTTTAAAAACGATACTGGTTCGCATTATATAATTCAATCTTTGATGAATAAGATGGTTGTGGATAAAGAAATATATAGGGAGTTACAATCAGTTTTAGATGGATTCTTTGATAGAATGCATAGCGATTCAGTTCCAATGGATTTTCATTTTTTAAATCATCGAGAAGCATATATTAGATTATTTGAAAAAAGTATGTCAAGATTTCAAGAGATTTTAAATAATGCTGAACCAAGTAATAAAGTAATTTATATACAATCAAGGTTAAAAGAATTAAAGCATCGTGAATTGAAATTTAGATCATTAATTGATAGACGAGTAGATTTTAAAGATAAAGAAGATAAATACCCTAATTTGTTTAAGGAATTTCTAACTATCGAAGCTGAATTTATTAAAGAAACTGCAACAATTACACCTCTATCTTTTATACCAAATAGTACAACATTATTAATTGAAGAATCAAATAATAAAGATTTTGAGAGTTTATTAACAGAAGAAAGGCAAGTTTACGTATTGAAATTATTAGAAGATTTGTCTTTAACATTAAATGGGAAATATAGCTTAACTGAAAGAAAAAAAGGTGCAATTAGAGGTGTTGTTGAAGCTCTTAAAGAAAATCATATTTTGCCTGATGCAGGTCTTGATATTCTGTGTAAGTCGATAGGTTCTAAAATAGGTCTTGAAATAAAATCAAAATTAGATGTTTCAAATACCTCAAATGATTTCAAAAAGGGTGCATTGCAATACATTAAAGATAATCCAATTCACTAAATTTCTCTTAATATAAGGTCTTTGGCGGTCAGCCTTATAAGTACCTATCCACAGCTTAATATTTGTTGCTGAATAATTTTAGTAACAATTTAAAAATAAGCTTATGGAAGCAATTATCTTATCAAAAAACCAATACGACGAACTTCTAAAGAAAATTGATGAAGTTAAAACATCATTAGACGAAAAACAGAAAAACCCTAAAGACGTTTTTGTCGACAATCAAGAGTTTTTACAGCTAATGAATATTAGCAAACGCACAGCCCAAACTTGGAGGGATGAAGGTGTTGTATCATTTTCCCAAATAGGCTCAAAAATCTACTATCGTATGAGCGATGTAGAAAAACTACTTGAAAAGAACTACAACAAGGCATTTAAAAAAGTAAAAAGGTAATTGTTGTACGATACTATTAAAATAGTAAAGTATTTAGACAAGTTACCAAAAGAAGCCGTTACCAGAGTCCGAGATACATTTATTTGGAACAATTGTCTATGGAAACCACGTTTTAATAATTTTGACGAGGTGGTTTCTTATTCTGCCGACTTAAAAAATCTAAAGCTATGGTTAAGAGGTTCTGAATTAACCATTACTAATAGTCTTCAAAAGTTTTATTCGGATAACAATTATCAAGCCTTTACTTATTCGCAAGTGGTTGAAGCCATAAAAAAGCTTGACACGGGTTTTGATTTTGATTTGCAGACCGCAAGTGTAAGCAAAATAGCAATAGGCGTTGTTATTAACGATGTTCCAGAAAACACTTTTGGTAATTGGTTAGAATACAAGTCGATTAGTCCGTATTTGATGCGTAATAAGACTAAAGTTTATGGTGCTCATTTTAAAGCAACGAATTATAATATCAAAGGTTATGATAAAACATATCAAGTAAAGCAAGAAAGCGGTATTATAATTCCTCAAAGTTCAATTCGATTCGAGATTGAAGCTAACACAAGATATTACAATCATAGAAAGGAAGGTTTTGGGATTAATCAAGTATCGGATTTAATGGATAAATCAATATTTGAAAAATTAGGTTTAGAAATGCTTAATGTTTATGGTAACATTAAAGTAAAAGGCGTTATTAATTATCAAAATATGACACCAAATGACATAAAGATTTTAGCTGCATATGGTAATTCGGATATGGCATTAGGTTTAAAAAAACATCATAAACACACTTATAAAAAAGAAAGGTCGAAATACCTAAAACTTTTAAAAAAGATAGATTATTCAAACACTCAAAAAATCATTTTAAAAAAGCTTGAAGAAAGTGTCAAATATTGTATTGAAAATTAGTGCTTTTTAAAACTTGTAATATACCATAAAACAGGGGTAATTATTATATGAGATATTCAGTAAGTAATAATCAAATTAATATTATATTTTTAACATTTTAAAATATACCGTACCAATCAATGTCAGAAGAACAAAAAAAGTTACTTGAAAAACAATTATGGGCTATTGCCAACCTACTACGTGGCAAAATGGATGCAGACGATTATAGGAACTACATCTTGGGCTTTATATTCTTTAAATACCTTTCAGAAAAGCTACACATCTACGCTAACAAAATATTAGCACCAGACAATTTAACTTATGAGCAATTAGATGAAAATTCAGATAATGGTAAGTTATATATCGAAGCGGTTAAAAAAGCCTGTATTAAAGAATTAGGTTATTTTTTAAAGCCAAGTGAATTATTTACATCTATAGCTCAAAAAGGAAATAACTTATCAGAAATTCAAACGAATGAAATTGATGAAGCTAAACAGTTTTTCATCATTGAAGATTTAGAGCGTATTCTTACCAATATTGAGCAAAGTACAATGGGTACAGAATCAGAGGATGATTTTGTAAAACTATTTGAAGATTTAGATTTAACATCTGGTAAGTTAGGTAGAACCGTAAAAGCCCAAAATGAAACTATTGCAAAAATTATCACGCATTTAGATGCAATAGATTTTCAATTAGAAGATACTGAAAGCGATTTATTGGGTGATGCGTATGAATATCTTATTGGCGAATTTGCATCAAGAGCAGGTAAAAAAGCTGGGGAGTTTTATACACCTCAAGAAGTGTCAACCATATTAGCAAAAATTGTTACTACTCGTAAGAAGCGTTTAAAATCTGTATATGACCCAACTTGTGGTAGTGGGTCCTTGTTGTTACGAGTAGCTAAAGAAGTGGATGATGTAGGAATGTTTTACGGTCAAGAATTAAACCGTACTACCTACAACTTGGCACGTATGAATATGATTCTACACGGTGTAAATTATCGTCAGTTTGATATTAAACAAGAAGATACTTTAGAAGAACCACAACATATGGCAATCGACCTAAAAGCAGAAGCTATTGTCGCAAATCCACCGTTTTCTGCTAAATGGAGTGCAAAAGGTATTTTTAGTACAGATGATAGATTTAGTCAGTATGGTAAGTTAGCACCTAAAACAAAAGCAGATTTTGCATTTGTACAGCATATGATTCATCATTTAGATGAAAATGGTATAATGGCAACCGTTTTACCTCACGGTGTATTATTTAGAGGAAGTAGTGAAGCACATATTAGACGTTATTTAATAGAAGATAGAAACTACATTGATGCGGTTATTGGCTTGCCTGCAAATATCTTTTTCGGTACAGGTATTCCAACGTGTATTTTGGTGATTAAAAAATGTAGAGAGGTTAATGAAGATGTATTATTTATTGATGCATCCCAAGGGTTTGAAAAACAGGGTAAAGACAATAAATTATTACCAAACCATATTGATGACATTGTAGATACATATACCAATAGAGAGGTTATAGACAAATACAGTTATAGAGCAACGTTACAGGAAATAAAAGATAACGATTACAACTTAAACATACCACGCTATGTTGATACTTTTGAAGAAGAAGAGCCTATTGATATTAATGCAGTTGCAGAAGAAATTCAAGCATTAGATATAGAAATTGCTGAAACAGATAAACGTATTGCTTCCTATTGCCAAGAGTTAAATATTAAAACGCCTTTTTAATATGGATAAGCAGTTAAAACCACAATTAAGATTTCCAGAATTTACTTCAAGTTGGGAAAAGAAGTATATAAAAAGCATTGCTAATGTTGTAGGAGGCGGTACACCATCAACTACCAATGATGAATATTGGAATGGTGAGATAAATTGGTTTACACCAACTGAAATTAAATTTAATGTTGTTTCAGAAAGTAATAGAAAAATAACAGAATTAGGGTTAAATAATTCTTCTGCTACAATATTGCCTAAAGGTACAATACTGCTCACAACAAGAGCAACTATAGGTGAGGTGGCAATAGCACAAGAAGAGTGTACAACAAATCAAGGTTTTCAGTCATTGATTGTAAATAAGAGTAATTCTAATCAGTTTGTGTTTGATTTAATAAAAGTTTATAGAAATGAACTATATAAACGTGCTAATGGCTCAACTTTTAAAGAAATTAGCAAGAAAGAAATAGAAAAAATTAAGGTTTTAATACCACAACTTCCAGAACAACAAAAAATAGCATCATTCCTTACAGATGTAGATGATAAAATTACCAAACTCACCAAAAAGAAAGACCTTTTAGAGCAGTACAAAAAAGGCATAATGCAAAAAATCTTTAATCAAGAGTTAAGATTTAAAGATGATAATGGTAATGAGTTTCCTAAATGGGAAGAGAAGAAATTGGGTAGTATATGTAATTATAAAAATGGTGGCTCTTTTGAACAATATGTTTCTAATGAAGGTGTTTACAATTTAATTTCCTTGAACAGTTTAGATATTAATGGTAAGTTAAAACCATCTCATAAAAAAGTTACAATTAATGATAATTCATTAGATAAGGGAGATTTAGTTATGGTTTTAAGTGACGTTGCTCACGGTTATTTTTTAGGATTAACAGATATTGTTCCCGATAATACTTTTGTTTTAAATCAACGAATGGGAGCATTAAAACCCAAAATAAATATAAACAGCTATTTTTTAAAAACATATATAAATTTCAATCAAAAGTATTTTAAACTTATGGGGCAGGGTTCTTCCCAACAAAATTTAAGTAAAGGAGATATTTTAAAATTTACAGTAAAAACGCCTATAATTGAAGAACAAATTAAAATAGCTAATTTCTTATCAGATATAGATATTAAAATAGAAGTTTTAAATACCAAAATAGAAAATAGTAAAGCCTTTAAAAAAGGGTTATTGCAACAAATGTTTGTTTAATGTCTAAAGAACCAAAAAAATATTATTTATTCATTGATGAAAGTGGTGATCACGGTTTAGTTAATCTTGACCCATCTTTTCCAGTATTTTTATTATGCGGTTTGTTAACATCTGCTGATAATTACGATAATACACGTAATTCAATCAACGATTTAAAGCGTAAATTTTGGGCTAATAAGGAAGTGATACTACACTCTAGAGATATTAGGAAATGCGATAAAGAATTTCAAATACTGTTCGATTTAAATATTAAAAGTGAATTTTATTCAATCATTAATGATATAATTAAAAATAGTAAATATCGTATTATATCATCTGCAATAAACAAAACACGTTATATCAAAACGTATGGTAAACTTTCAAACGATGTATACGAATTAGCTTTATCATTCATTATAGAAAGGGCTATCTTTAGTTTAGATGAGGTCAATGATACTGAAAAACAGTTAGAAATTGTTATCGAAAAAAGAGGGAAAAAAGAAGATAAAAAATTAGATGAACATTTTCAAAGATTAATATCAAGAGGTACAGGTTATGTGTCAGCGGATAGATTAAAAGAAGTAAATATTAAAATTACATTTAAAGATAAAAAAGAAAACATAAATGGATTACAATTAGCTGATTTAGTAGCATATCCGATAGCGAGATATGTAATTGACCCTAAAAGAGCTAACCCAGCATTTGATGTTTTGTTAAGTAAAATATATAAGAAAAATGGCAAAAGGTATGGGCTTAAAATATTCCCTTAAAAAACAAGAGCCAAACTCTCGTCTGGCTTCAGTTCGACCGGGGACACCCCAATCCTTTGAGGTACAAATATACAAAATAGTTTAGTATTATCAACAATTTACTGTTAGTAATTTGTTAATTAAAACATTATTAGAAGTTTGACAACACAACCAGAACAAGTATTAGAAAATAATTTAATAAGCCAACTCATTAGTTTAGGCCATAAATCAGTTGTTATAAAAACAGAAGATGATTTATTAAGTAACCTAAAAACACAATTAGAAAAGCATAATAAAACTACGTTTACAACTTCAGAATTTGAGAGAATAGTTATCCACTTATCTAAAGGGAACATTTTTGATAAAGCCAAAACCTTACGCGATAAATATGTGCTTCAAAAAGATAATGGCGATAAAGCATATATAGAGTTTATTAATCAAGACTTCTGGTGTCAAAATCAATTCCAAGTAACCAATCAAATTACAATTAATGGTAAAAGAGAAAACCGTTACGATGTTACTATTCTTATTAATGGTTTACCATTGGTACAAATAGAATTAAAACGTAGAGGTATAGAACTAAAAGAAGCCTTTAATCAAATTCAACGCTATCAAAAAGAATCGTTTGCTTTTAATAATGCACTATTTAATTATGTACAAATTTTTGTAATTAGTAATGGCGTAGATACCAAGTATTATGCAAATAGTCAAAAACAGAGTTTTAAGTTTACATCGTTCTGGAGTGATGAAAAGAATAAAAAAATAACCCAATTAGAGCCATTTGCAAATATCTTTTTAGAGCCTTGTCATATTGCTAAAATGATTGCCAAATACATAGTGTTGCACGAAAGTGACAAAACACTAATGGTATTAAGACCTTATCAGTTTTTTGCAGTAGAATCAATAATTGATAGAATAAAGAATAGTGATAAAAATGGCTATATATGGCATACTACAGGTTCAGGTAAAACATTAACATCATTTAAAGCAAGTCAAATAATAACTCAAAATCCTAAAATTAAAAAAGTAGTATTTGTAGTTGATAGGCAAGATTTAGACGACCAAACAGTTAGAGAATTTAGGGCATTTGATAAAGATAGTATTGATGGTACAGAAAACACTAAAATGCTTATCAGTCAATTTTTAGATAACAACAGACCTTTATTAGTTACTACTATTCAAAAGCTAAATAGTGCCATATCAAAGGCTAAATTTAGGAAGCAAATAGAAGTTTTAAAAGATGAAAAAATAGTATTTATTTTCGATGAATGTCACCGTTCACAATTTGGAGATACGCATAAGCGTATTGTAAACTTCTTTACAAATCATCAATTATTTGGTTTTACAGGAACACCAATATTTGTAAAAAATGCCATTAGTAAAAAAAGCATCAAACAAACAACTGCAAACCTTTTTCACGAGTGTTTACATCAATATGTCATTACAGATGCGATTAGAGATGAAAATGTATTAAAGTTCTCTATTGAATATTATAATGTGTTCAAATCAAAAGAGGGGATTGATGATACTAAAGTAGAAGATATAAACAAACAGGAAGTATATGAAAGTGATGATTATCTAAATATCATAACTAACTACATCATAGCAAATCACAATCGTAAAACGCATCACAGAACGTTTACAGCAATGTTTTGTGTAAGTAGTGTAGATATTCTAATAAAGTATTATGAGCTTTTAAAAGCCAAAAAAGAAGCAGGAGAACATAACTTAAATATAGCTACTATATTTTCATATAATGTAAATGAAGAAGATAAAGATGCTAATGGCCAAATTCAAGAAGAAGATGTAAATGATGATAAGCCTGTAAATAAGCATTCCAGAGATAAATTAGACGAGTTTATTGCAGATTATAACAAACAGTTTGGATCTAAACATTCTACTAAAGATGGTAATGCATTTCTCAACTACAAAAAGGATATTTCAAAAAGAGTTAAGAACAATCAGATTGATATATTATTAGTTGTAAATATGTTCCTTACAGGTTTCGATAGTAAATCTTTAAATACCCTTTATGTAGATAAAAATTTAAACTATCACGGTTTAATTCAAGCCTATTCGCGTACTAATAGAATATTAAATGAAAAGAAATCACAAGGTAATATTTTAGCGTTCCGTAATCTAAAGCAAAATACTGATGATGCTATTGCTTTGTTTTCAGATAAAAATGCACAAGAAACTATTATAATAGCACCTTATGAAGAACAAGTAAAGAAATTCAATGAAGCTTACAAGGTATTAATGGGTATTGCACCAACGGTAGATAGCGTAAATGATTTGGTTACTGAAGAAGATGAATTAGAATTTGCAAAAGCCTTTAGAGAAATAATGCGACTTAAAAATATACTATCATCATTTATTGAATTTAGCTTTGATGATACCTATATGAAAGAACAAGAGTTTGCAGATTACACAAGTAAATATTTAGACTTACACGATAAGATTAAAACTAATAATCAAAAAGAATCAGTATCTATTTTAGATGAAATTGATTTTGAATTAGAGTTAATACATCGTGATGAAATTAATGTAGCCTATATAATGCGATTATTAGCACAATTAAAAGAAGCTAAACCAAAAGACCAGGCAAAACAGAAAAAGCAAATTATAGATTTAATTTCAGGGGAATCTGAATTAAGAAGTAAACGAGTGTTAATAGAAAAGTTTATTCAAAACAATCTTCCAAAAATAAACGATAGTGAAGCTGTTGAAGATGAATTTAAAAACTATTGGCAAGAAGAAACTAAAAAGGCATTACAAGAATTAAGCACAGCTGAAGCATTAAAACAAGACAAAGTAGAAGACATTATAAATGATTATTTGTTTACAGGCAGAATGGCAACCGAAGATGAGGTAATTGAAGCATTAGAAAAACAACCAAGTGTCTTACAACGTGAATCTATAAGTAATAGAATAACAGAAAAAATAAAAGACTTTGTAAAAACTTTTATTAATGGTATAGATAATTAAATGGTCATTTTTGTATAATAAAGATAAATGACCTTAATTTACAGTCTTTTACGAAATAAATTTATATGAGTTTAGAATCAAGTATTGATAATTTTTATAGTTCAGTTCCTGTAATCCCACAAGGTAAAAACTATTGGTTAATAAGAACTTTGTCAGGTGATTTATATGATGCCTTTACTGATAGAAATTTTGTAGCAATTGGTTACAATGAAATTTCATTAGAAGCGATTCATACAATTAATCGCTCAAATAATGAAGACAGTGTTAAAATTAAAAACATAAAAAATCTTGTTAGTGATACTTACCCAGATGAAAAAAGACCTGGTCTAATTGCAAATCAGATATTTCAATTCACTTATAAAATTAAAAAAGGTGATGTTGTTGTTATTCCATCCCAAAATTCAGATTTAGTTTCATTTGGTGTTGTGACAGAAACACCTTTATTGGCTATTGATTTTACTCGAAATGACGACTGTGATTTTTTTAGAAGAAAATCAGTAAAATGGCTTAAAGAATTAAAAAGAAATGAATTAGAGCCATTACTTTTTAAGATGTTCTTTTCTCACAATACTGTTAATAATATAACAGGTTATGGAGGGATGATTGAATCAACACTCAACAATTATTTTATAAAAGATGATGAAGAACATATTGTATTTAATATTCAAAGAAATGAAGATATTGGCGCTGTTGATTTATTTCAATTAGGATTTTATCTATTAAAATTAACAGAGGAATTTTACAGGGAAAATGGTCTTGATTTTGATATTAATGATTTTGATGTTAAGGTAAATCTTAATTCAAAAGGTAAGTTAAAGTTTATTAAAAAGTATGGTAAAGGTGGGTTTATTTTAGCATTAATCACTATCTTTATTAATGGTGGTGGAGGTAAAATATCTTACGGTGATTTTAATTTAGACATTAGTTCTGATGGCTTAATTCAAAAAATTATCCATTATCAAAACAATGAATTTGACCGTAAAATGGTAGAGGAAATAAAAGAGTCAATGGATTCTTTACAAATTGAGAATCCTAATGATGCATTAGAATTGTTTAGACAGTTTTCTGTAAACAAAAAGACAGGGGAATAATCAAATGCTTATATTATTAAATATTATTTCAATAATTGCAACACTAATAGTAATTGAAGGTGTTGTTTATATTGCTCTTAACTCGACAATCGGAAGAATTAACTTTGTCAAAAAATTTGAGTATAAAGATGCTATTTTTTTAGTTATAGGTTTAGTGCTAATTCTTTTGTTTTTTGATTTTCACCTACCATACGACTAAATATATCTTTTTAAATCCCCACAAAACAAAACCCAGTTTTTTCGTACCTCAAAATCCTCTGTCTTTTGTTTTGTTCCGCTATCCAACGCACTTGTAGTTTTTGGTTGCCAACCCTCACACAGCACATTGCTTATTTTGTTTAATTGGCTAATGATTTTTAATAGTACAACAAAAAAGCAAAGAGCTGTTGCCAACGCACACACCAAAAACCACCCCAAGCTATGTTTACATAACGGGTAGTTATAATAGCAGCCGCTACACCCACCGCATCACCAAAGCTGTAGTTATAACGCCATTATGTAAAATATCCGCTATGCCTTTGCGCTCAAATCCGTTAATAAATTGAAAATCCAGAAATAATAAACAACCTTTTTTTATATAACTTTGTAAAATGTTATTACAGCATTGGTGTTTCAATCCTTTGTGTTGGATAACAAATCACCAAAGTGTAGTTCCTGTTGGTCTGTATCCCTCAAGGCAATGACTTTGGTGTTTTTATCTAATTATCATTTATGCAAGTCAGAAAATTATATAACACAAGAGCAATAGAATTTTATGGAGCAGATGTTTCAACACATCTAAAATTGCCTTTTGTGACTAATGGTATAAGCGCAGGATTTCCATCCCCAGCAGATGATTTTTTAGATATAAACATAGACCTCAATAAACATCTAATTAAAAACCCAAGTACAACATTTTATGGTCGTGTTCGTGGTGATTCAATGATGGATGCAGGTATTCACGATGGGGATTTACTAATTATTGATAAAAGTTTAGAACCTACAAATAACAAAATAGCTGTTTGTTTTATTGATGGTGAATTTACAGTTAAACGTATCAGCATAGAAAAAGACTGTGTTTGGTTAATTGCAGAGAATCAAAATTACAAACCTATTCAAGTCACTAAAGACAACGATTTTATCATTTGGGGTATTGTAACAAATGTTATAAAGAGTTTATAGTTAGTCATTTTTTTCTTTTCTTATTTCTATAACTTAAATAGATAACGAACAGATAAAATGCAACTACTGCTAATGCATAAAAAACAATCATACTCATAAAACAAAAATTTGACTTAAAAATAGAAATATAAAATCATTTTCAAAATGTTCGCACTCGTTGATTCCAATAACTTTTACGCTTCCTGTGAGCGTGTTTTTAACCCATTATTAAATGGTAAACCTGTAGTAGTTTTATCAAATAACGATGGGTGTGTTATTGCAAGATCTAACGAGGCCAAAGCGTTAGGTATTCCAATGGGCGCACCTGCATTTGAATATTCTAAAACATTTGAAAAACAAAACGTAAACGTTTTTTCTTCAAATTACGCTTTATATGGCGATATGAGTAGTAGAGTGATGAATCTACTTTCAGAGTTTACACCAGAAGTTGAAATTTACAGTATCGATGAAGCATTTTTAAAGTTTATAGGTTTTGAACTTTTTAGCCTTCAGGAAATTGGAGAAACAATGCGTAATCGTGTAACAAAAGGTACAGGTATTCCAATAAGTATCGGCTTTGCACCAACAAAAGCATTATCTAAAGTAGCCAATAAAATAGCAAAGAAATTCCCAGAACGTACTAACAATGTTTATGTAATAGATAATGAAGAAAAGCGCATAAAAGCCTTAAAGTGGTTGACAATCGAAGATGTTTGGGGTATTGGTAGGCAACATACCAAAAGACTAAAAAACTTAAATATTCATAATGCTTATCAATTTTCCCAACTGTCAGATGATTGGGTGCGTAAAAATATGTCTGTTGTTGGTTTACGTCTAAAACACGATTTAGAGGGTAAACCTACTTTAGATTTAGAAACTACTGCAAACAAGAAAATGATAGCAACAACACGCTCATTTGAGGGTATGCTAACATCATATCAAGATATTAGAGAACGTGTATCTACGTTTGCTGTGTCTTGTGCAGAAAAACTTCGTAATCAAAAATCACAATGCAATATGCTTATGGTATTTTTGCATACCAATGGTTTTAGAAAAGATTTACCTCAATACGGTAGAAACATTGTTGTAAAAACGCACTATCCAACCAATTCGAGCATAGATTTAGTTAAATATGCAGAAGCAGGGTTACAAGCAATTTATAGAGAGGGCTTTCATTATAAAAAAGCAGGTGTTATTGTAATGGGATTAACCCCAAGTAATCAAAAACAATTCACACTATTTACTTCCGAAAACCCAAAGCACCAACCAATAATGAATATCGTAGATAGGCTAAATAAAGCCTATGGTAACAATAAAATAAAGTTTGGTAGTCAATCATTAGGTAGGCAATGGAAAATGAAACAAGAACGCCTATCCCCACGATATTCAACCAACATTAATGAAATAATCGACATAAGAGTTTAATTAGTATATTTAGTAACCAAAATAAAACCTTATGTGTTTCCATACTTCTCAAACTAAAAAAGTAATTGAGCTTGAAAACCGCTATGATGTTTCATTGACAAGGGATGATGCAAGAGAAGCGTATGATATTCCAAGATACCACATAAATGGTTTTTCTCATCCTGATATGCTTATAATACCACAAGAAGGTCCATCAGCTTTAGCACCTGCATTATGGGGTATAGTTCCAGGCAATAAAAAACCTGAACAATTAACCGATTATTACAAAGAAGCTGTTCGGTATGGTGGTGGTCTTAATGCTCAATCCGAAAAATTATTTAATCATTTTATATACAAACATTCAGCCTTAACAAGACGTTGTATAATTCCAGTAACAGGATTTTTTGAACCTCACGAGTACAAAGGAAAAAAATATCCATTTCATATAAAGAACAAAAACAACGATGTTTTGTCTTTAGCTGGGTTATATACAATAATTGGAGATGTTGTTACATTTACTATTCTTACTAAAAAAGCATCACCATTATTTGCAAAAATTCATAATAAAAAGAATAGACAACCGGTAATACTTCAAAAGGACTTTGAACAAGAATGGTTAAAAGATGATTTAAACGAAAACGGAATTAATGAATTAATTAATCTAAATTACAATGAAGAGGTATTAGATACATACACAGTAAGTCGTGATTTATTTCATATTAAAATTAATACAGATACAGAATCAATTATCGATGAAGTAAAATACGAAGGAGTTCAAATCTAAAAATTATTATAATTAGTTACCTTATTCAATCAGCACAAAACCATCGTTAAGTCCAAGTATTCCTTACCTCAAGTCTTTGTTTGTTTCATTTCGTTAACAAATTTAATAGTCCACTTTTCCCCACCACCCAAGTCAGCGGTTATAAAAAAATAGATTCATAAAATGTAGTAATACGCCATAGCATATTGCTTTTTCTCGTACCTCAAAAAAACAAAAAGCTATTGCCTAAAAGTCCTGTATAAGTAGCTTGTTTAAA
>TARA_R110002074_G_scaffold168482_2_pt1 | contig 17040 bp, 12 predicted proteins | sample TARA_R110002074 | Tara Oceans TARA_R110002074 (sample SAMEA4397215) | marine metagenome | biome: Polar Biome; feature: [MIX] marine epipelagic wind mixed layer (ENVO:01000061); material: water (ENVO:00002006), including particulate matter (ENVO:01000060) such as... | depth 10-100 m | reverse complement strand
GTAGATTTTCCGCTACCTGAAACACCAGTTACACCAATCATTTTTCCTAACGGAAATTTGACCGATACATTTTTTAAGTTATTACCTGTACAGCCTTTAATTTCTAAAAGCTTACCGTTTCCATTTCTACGCTTTTTAGGAACTTCAATTTCTTTAGTGCCATTTAAGTAATCTGCGGTAAGTGTGTTGTGTGTTTTTAGTTCATCAGGATCACCAATACTAATAATTTCTCCACCAAATTTTCCTGCTTTTGGGCCAATATCAATAACATAATCGGCGCGCTCAATCATTTCCTTATCGTGCTCTACCACAATTACAGAGTTGCCAATATCTCGAAGGGATATTAATGAATTGATTAGTTTTTCATTATCTCGTTGATGTAGGCCAATACTAGGTTCGTCTAAAATATATAGTACGCCAACCAGCTGTGAACCTATTTGTGTAGCTAATCTGATACGTTGTGCTTCACCACCAGATAATGATTTTGAACTTCTATTTAGGGCTAAATAATCTAACCCAACGTCCAATAAAAATTGGAGTCTAGATTTTATTTCTTTAACAACTTCTTCGGCAATTTTTAATTGTTTTTCTGAAAGGTGTTCATTTAAATTATTAAACCAATCAGCAAGTTCAACAATGTCTATATTAGCAAGTTCTGCTATATTTTTATTATTTATTTTGAAATAAAGAGATTCCTTTTTTAGGCGCGATCCTTCGCAAACCGGACATTCAACTTTGTCCATATAATCTTTTGCCCAACGTTTTAAAGATCTGGATTCTGCAGTTTTATATTGATTTTCAATAAAGTTGGCAACACCTTCAAAGTCGATTTTATAATCTCTAGTAACGCCTAATGTTTTACTTTCAACTGAAAATTTATCATTGCCACCATACAAAATAATATGTTTTGCCTCTTCAGGAATGGCTTTGTACGCATCGGTTAACTTGAAATTGAAGCGTTGTGCAATGGTTTCAAATTGCTTAAAAATCCAACTGTTTTTTTGTGGTCCATGAGGTGCTAGAGCTCCAGCTTTAATGGATAATGAATGGTCTGGAATAATTTTACTTTCATTTATTTGATAAAGCGTTCCGATACCATTACAATTAGAACAAGCTCCTTTTGGTGAATTGAATGAAAAATTGTTTGGTTCTGGATTTGGATAGGAGATACCTGAAGTAGGGCACATTAAGCTTCTACTAAAATAGCGCGTTTCGTTAGTGTCTTGATCGATGACTAAAAGCACATCTTCGCCATGATACATGGCGGTGTTGATGGTTTCGGTAAGGCGTTTATCATTATCAATGGTATCATCTATAACTAATCTATCAATAACAATTTCTACATCATGAGTTTTGTAACGGTCTAGTTTCATCCCTTTTACAATATCTCGAATCTCGCCATCGGTTCTTACTTTTACGAAACCTTGTTTTGCTATTTGTTCAAATAACTCACGGTAATGTCCTTTTCTTGATCGTATTACAGGTGAAAGCACATTAATGCGTTTTCCATTGAAATCTTTAATAATGAGTGCTTTAATTTGGGCATCACTATAACTTATCATTTTAGCGCCCGTGTTATAACTATAGGCATCACTAGCTCGCGCAAACAATAAGCGCAAGAAGTCGTAAATCTCGGTAATGGTTCCAACGGTGGAACGTGGTGATTTACTAGTTGTTTTTTGTTCGATAGCAATAACAGGGGAGAGCCCATCGATTTTATCAACATCAGGACGTTCTAATCCACCCAGAAATTGTCTGGCATAGGCAGAGAATGTTTCAATATATCTACGTTGTCCTTCTGCATAAATAGTATCAAAAGCCAATGAGGATTTTCCACTACCAGACAAACCTGTGATAACTACAAGTTTTTCGCGAGGAATGGATACATCAATATTTTTAAGATTGTGTACTCGGGCTCCTTTTACTTCAATAAAATCTGTGAATTGGCTCATAAATTGACAAAAGTGCAAAGTTACAATTTTAGTTGTTAATTTTTGGTGTGCACTTTTGTCAATTTATTTAGTTTTAATCCTATTATTAAGAATAATATAGCTCGATTTACTAAAAAAAATAGAAGCTACGGCAACTTAGCTTCTACTTTAAAATATTTATGATTTTATTATTCTACCTTGACTATTTCACCAGCTGCAATAGACTCAGTGTAATTTGCTGTGACTTGTTTGAGATAGCGAAAAAATTTTTTTCCATCTTTTCTTTCAAGAAGCACCTGAATGACTCCATTTTTATCAGTTACTTCTTTAACAATTACAAGTTCTCCATAAACACTTTTATAGTTTGCTAAACCACCTCGTTTGACTATAAAGTTTAATCGCGGAAAATTAATATGTTTAAATGAAACACTTTTTGGAGTTTTAATTTTTAATACATCTCCAACTTTTGGGTCGTTGTTATTTATAATTTCTGGATTAGTTGCAGCATAAGAAACACCACAAACAAAAACTATTAGATAAAGTAAATTTTTCATAGAGCTTAAATTTTAATGTTATTACTGCTAATATACGAGGTAAAAATTTCTATTTTCAATAGTATTACTATCAGAATTGATTGTTTGAATTTTGAGCTGTACCCGCTATTTTATGGGGTATATTTTCCAATGATTTGTTTGAATACTATTTATACCCTGTTTTTTAAATAGTATTTTTAAAATGAGTTATACTTTTTTTCAAATGAACTCTAAATTTTAATAGGTACTTTATTGCTTGTGATTAATCTAGATTTTAGATGGATTAACGAAAGTTTAACACTTATTACTGTATTTTAATTATGACTTAATTGATGCTGTTAGAAAAACACCCCTCAAGTCTCCTCAAGGGGACAACACATCGTAATAATCATGCAGATAAATAAGGTTATTTTAAGGTTTGAAATTAAACTTAGCGGATGGGTGCGCAAGGGATTGAACGGTGTGTTTGAGCTCGCCGACGTAGGAGGAAGCGAGTAGTGAAAGCCTGACCTGATAGGGATGCGCCATAAAAAAATTGAAACAAGACCGATGAATTATGACAGGTGCTATGACTGCCAACTGCGAACTGAATACTGCTAACTTATTTTGTTCCTTTAACCCCATCAATCTCTAAACCTAATACCATAAGTTTATGAAATGTTGGTAATTGTGCACCACTTTCGGTAGTTGTCCAATCGCTCCAAGAGGCTTCCAACCCATCTATCGGTAGCAGTGACGTCCACATTTTAAAGGCTGTTGGTTTGCCGTTATTGTCTAGTAACCATAAATACGAATCGCCAGGAGTTGAACCACCTGATGTGTAAGTTACTAGTAGGGCATCTCTGTTGTTGCTAGTTTTTATGAGTCTGCGTTCTACACCTTTATCAAATACTTTATAAGGTGCAACCAACCAAAAAGAATCGTTATTAAAGTATGTAATGGCTTTTTCGATAAGTTCTTGAGCCATGTCACTTTCATTCTTGAAACTATGAATGTAAACTTTGCTTTTTGAATAATCGTTTAAATTAAGGACTACTTTGTTTGCTTTCCAAAAGACATTGCAGGTATTGTTGGCTTTATCCCATTCGTAGTGATGTCGTCTTTTAAATGTCCACTCGATATAATTGGTAGTTTTATATGCTTGGTAATCTAAAGCATCTAGCATTTTGTATGCTAAGGCATCTGCTTGTTCGCCTTGTGCACCAGTTGGCAATTCTTCGTTGTATTTAAAGTATAGGAAACCAAAAAACAATAGGCTTGGTAGTGTCAAAAAAATGATGACTCCAGCTATTATTTTTAATTTTTTTTTAGGTTTAACCGCCATTAAAAAAGGTTTAGTTTTGGGTTTGTTGAGGGCTAAATTATTAAAAATGATGGTTTTAGAAAAAGAAAACGGTTAAAAACCGACGGCTGCATCATCTCCTCGATAATCGGCACCACCCTCGTACGTGTTATCATCTAAAACAAGTATTCCATCGACTTTGCCTATTACAGGCGAATCTACTTCATTAATAATATACCCTAAAGCCTCTAGTTTTTTTATTAAATTTCTGTCAAATAAATTGGGTTCCATTCTAATTTCATCTGGTAACCATTGATGATGAAAACGTGGTGCATTCACCGCTTCTTGCATGGTCATATCGAACTCATGAACATTTAAAATGGTTTGTAATACTGATGTGATGATGGTTGAACCACCAGGTGTGCCAAGTGTCATATATAATTTACCGTTTTTTTCAACAATGGTTGGTGTCATGGAGCTTAACATGCGTTTTTCTGGCTCAATACTATTAGCCTCTGCACCTATTAGTCCAAACATATTAGGCTCTCCAGGTTTACTACTAAAATCATCCATTTCATTATTTAGAAAGAAACCGAGCTCAGAACAATATAATTTTGAACCATAAGCACCATTTAATGTGGTTGTAGCAGCAATAGCATTCCCAAATTGATCTACAATAGAGTAGTGGGTGGTTTCATCACTTTCGATAATTTTAATATTACCGTGACTCACATCGCTTGATAACGTCGCTTTTTCAAACGAAAAGTCAGCCATTCGTCCACTTAAATAATCTTCTTTAATTAAGGTTTCAACTGGGATTTTTACAAAATCTGGATCACCTAAATAAAAACTTCTATCAGCATAAGCCCGTCGTTCAGCTTCTGTTATAGCTTGAATGGTTTTTAGTGAATTATGTCCGTATTCATCTAAATGAAAGGGTTCAAGCATTTTCATGATTTGGGCTAAACAAATACCGCCACTTGCAGGTGGTGCCATCGAAATGATTTTTAAATCATCATAAGTAAAAGTTATTGGAGTACGCCATTTAGCTTCATACTTTGCTAAATCTTCTTCGGTAAGTATACCACCATTATCTTGTATAAATTTTGCAAGTATTTTAGCTGTTTCACCTTTATAAAATTCATCTTTTCCGTGTTTCAAAATACGTTCTAAGGTTTTGGCCAATTCAGGATATTTTATAACGTCATTGGTTTTCCAAAGTGAATCCAAAATAATGGGTTGTTTGTTTGCTTCTAGGAAAAGGGGTTGATATTTTTTAATCCTTTGTTCTTGCTTTTCAGTTACTGTAACACCTTGATATGCTAAGGCTATTACAGGTTCTAAAATATCTTGAATGGGTAAAGATCCAAATTTTTCGTGCACTTCAAAAACACCAGCAACGGTACCAGGGACACCAACAGCCATTGCCCCTAATATGCTTTTATTGGGGATTACCTCTCCAAATTCATCTAAATACATGTTTTTTGTTGCCGCTAACGGTGCTTTTTCTCTAAAGTCTATGGATCCAATATCGCCATTTGCTTTTCGGTAAACCATAAAACCACCACCACCAATATTACCAGCAAAAGGATAGGCCACAGCTAATGCTAACTGAGTAGCGCACATAGCATCAAAAGCATTTCCTCCTTTTTTAAGCATATCGCTTCCTATTTCAGAAGCTTCAGCACGCGCAGAAACTACCATGGCATGTTCTGTGATTAGCCCTTTTACAGGGGCTATTTCAACTTTTTTGCATGAAACAAAAAGGCATATTAATAGCGTAATGGATAAAAAGTGTTTAATCATATAATTCTTGGTTTAATACTTTTAATTTTTGTTTAGAAGAAGCAATGAGTTCATCAAAAAAAGCAGAAAATTCGTTTTCAAATTCTGTATAGAAGGCTTCAAGTTCAACTACTGCTTCATTCATACTAGAGCGATTTTTGGTACGCCTGTTCATACCATCTAAAACTCTTGATATACCATCAATAGATGCATAACTCAATAGCCAATTATCTGCTAACATATAAGGCATCATTTTTTGAATTCGTGATGGTAAAATATCGTAGTTAGCTTCCAAAGAATCATAAAAGTTTTCTATATATTCATCTAAAGGCGTGTCACAATAGGATGCCCAATTTTTAGCTAAAAAATGATCGTAAAGAATATCTACAATAACGCCAGAATAATGGCTGTATTTTTTATGAAGCCTTTTGGTACTTAGCCTTACGGTTTTGTGTGCATCTGTATAGGTATCAATATGGCGATGCAGTAATATGCCTATTTGAATCTCTTTAGAGTATTTTTTATAGCGCTTTCCTTTAATGCCATCTGCAATAAAATTTCCAATAGTTACTAAATCGTTATCTCCAGAAAGATAAATATGCGCTAAATAGTTCATTGGTGAAATTTACGAATTCCGTTTTAAGAAATCCGATTTTGAAATACTATATTTGCGTTTTAATAAAAATATTTATGACACTTATAAAATCAATTTCAGGAATTAGAGGCACCATTGGCGGACAAGTAGGCGAGAACCTAACACCTATTGATGCTGTAAAGTTTGCTTCTGCTTACGGCGTTTGGTTGAAGCAACAGCGCATTAAGGAAAACTACAAAGTTGTAGTGGGTAGAGATGCTCGAATTTCCGGAAAAATGATTCAAAATTTAGTCATGAACACCTTAATTGGTTTAGGAATTGATGTGGTTGATGTAGGCTTATCTACAACACCAACCGTAGAAGTAGCAGTGCCTATGGAACATGCTGATGGGGGAATTATTTTAACCGCAAGCCATAATCCAAAACAATGGAATGCTTTAAAACTGCTGAATGAAAAAGGAGAGTTTTTAGATGCTGTGGAAGGTACTAAAATTCTTGACATCGCCGAAAGTGATAACATGACTTTTGTCGATGTTGACAGTTTAGGAAAAATAACTAGAAACAAAGCTTATATAGATTTGCATATTATTGAAGTTTTAGATTTAGATTTAGTAAACGTGGAAGCCATTGAATCAGCTCGTTTTAGAGTGGTTGTAGATGGCGTGAATTCCACTGGTGGTATCGCAATACCATTACTCTTAGAGCATTTGGGAGTAGATGTTATTAAGTTGTATTGTGAGCCAAATGGTCAATTTCCACATAACCCAGAACCTTTAAAAGAGCATTTAACAGATTTATCTGATGCTGTTAGAAAACATAAGGCTGATTTTGGTATTGTTGTAGATCCAGATGTAGATCGTTTAGCCTTTGTAGATGAACATGGTGAGATGTTTGGTGAAGAATATACTTTGGTGGCTTGCGCAGATTATGTTTTGGGTATAACACCAGGAAACACTGTAAGTAATATGAGCTCTACTAGAGCATTACGCGATGTTACCGAAAAACATGGCGGTATGTACGAAGCCAGTGCCGTAGGTGAGGTAAATGTTGTAAATCTCATGAAAAAGAATAAGGTCGTTATCGGTGGTGAAGGTAATGGCGGTATTATTTATCCAGAGTCACATTATGGGCGCGATGCTTTGGTTGGAGTAGCCTTGTTTTTAAGCTTGCTGGCCGATAAAAAAATAAGTGTAAGTGCGCTTAGAAAAACGTATCCGAGTTATTTTATGGGTAAAAAGAAAATACAATTAACACCAGGTTTAGATGTTGATGGAGTATTGAAAGCCATGGAAAACCGCTACCAAAAGGAACAATTAACCACTATCGATGGTGTGAAAATCGATTTCTCAGAAAGTTGGGTACACCTTCGTAAAAGTAATACAGAACCCATTATTAGAATTTATACCGAAGCAAAATCTCAAGAAGAAGCCGATGCTTTAGGCGATAAATTTATTGCTGAAATTGGCGAGATTGCTAATAGTTAGTACTGTCATTGCAAGGAGTAAGCGACGTGGCAGTCTGTACTGGTTTATTTCAAAATTGTAGTTTACTAAGTTTTAATAAAGATGCCGTTTCAATCAGTGCTAAACTTTTCAGCTATGGTTCATGTATTAACTGAGAATTAGGTAATCTATAAACGTAAGTCCGATTTAACGATTAATGTAATTAAATAAGAATGAAAATTTATCTTCTTATGTCAGGTTGAGCACAGTCGAAACCTATAAAACAGATCGATTTTTATGACCTTTCCACTGGGCTAGAGGTGACACACTTACACTATTATTAAGAATTGAAAAAAGAATCTGAATTCAATAATAAAAGAAAACAGAAACCGTATTTAATTTTCTATCCAGGTTTCTTCCCTCGATGTTTCCAACGTTTATGCGTCCAAAAATAGTATTCAGGAGCTTCATGGATTTGCTCTTCAACACGTTTTAAAGCAAGATCGGTAATATCAAAATCTGCACTGTCTTTAGCATGTCTATTGATATCAAGAAAAGTAGCTTCATAATGCCCACGTTTTATCTTTTTTACCTTTAAAAAGAGAGTAACCATATCCAAACGTTTAGCAAGTATTTCAGCGCCAACATGCACAGGCACTTCTATACCCATAAAATCCTGCCAATAAACGGCCTTGTTAAGTTTAGGAGATTGATCAAAAACAAAACCATTTAGGGTTAACTGCTTGTCCTTTTTAGCTTTTATAAGTGTAGAATATGTTTCTTTAGTAGTAATTAAATGACTGTTATACTTGGCGCGTATGCGTTTAGCAAGCGCATCAAAATATTTATTACCAAGTTTTTTGTAAACCGCATAACCTTTATGGTTTACATGTGTTTGTAAGATAAAAACCCATTCCCAACTGGCATAATGTCCCATTAATAAAACGATGTTTCTGTTTTCTTTTTCAAGGGTATGAATGTCTTCAACATTAGTAAAAACATAACGTTTTTGCATTTCTGATTCAGAAATAGTAATAGACTTAATGGCTTCAAACATCATATCACAAAAATGATGATAAAACCGTTTTCTAATTAAAGCAATTTCTTGATCTGTTTTTTCTGGGAATGCTAATTTTAAGTTATTCGTAACTACTTTTTTTCTGTAGCCAATAATATAATATAGTATTGCATAAAAACCATTGGACAAAAAATACAGTAATCTAAAAGGCAATATAGATATTATCCATAAAAGAGGATAAACCAGAATATAAACTAGAAATTGCATGAATTAGTTTTAGATTTGTAGCGCAAATATATATTAATTTAGAATAAACGTTTATACCATATGGGCAAATTAGATTTAGTAACTATTATAATAATTGCAGCAAATGTTATTATTTCTTATAAAGGTTTTGGCGATTATAGTTTTTTTGATAAGTATAAATTTCATGTAGGAGGTGTAAAGCGTGGTGAACAAGTGCGACTAGTTAGTTCTGGGTTTTTGCATGCAGATACACAACACTTGTTATTCAATATGTTATCGCTATACTTTTTCGCCGATGTTGTTATAACACTATTAAGCCCCATTCAGTTTCTTCTTGTGTATTTTGGAAGCCTTTTAGTTGGGAGTTTGTTATCGTTATATTTTCACAAAAACGAATATCACTATAGTGCAGTAGGAGCCAGTGGAGCAGTAAGTGGTATTATTTATTCTGCAATTTTATTACAACCAGGAATGAACCTTTATATAATTTTTATTCCTATTCCTATTCCTGCCTATATCTTTGGTATTGGCTATTTGCTGTATTCTATTTATGGTATGAAAAACAGGGTGGGAAACATTGGTCATGATGCGCACTTTGGTGGGGCAGTTGGCGGTTATATCATTACTTTATTGTTATCACCTTGGTTGTTTGAAACCAATTTATTGATGATTTTTTTATTGGCTATTCCTATTGCTTTATTATTTGTTTTGAAGAAAATGGGGAAGGTGTAAAACTTAAACATTTAATTTTTTGAATATTTATTTTCACGTATGGCATAGCTATTGAATTTATAGTGGTGTTGTGTATGTTGATTTAGTTGCAAATAACTCGTATTCAACATGTTACTATATTTATTATAAAACCTCAAAAATGATCAATTTTGTTTTAATGACAGATTGACCTAAATATATATATGAAGAAATCTAAATTTACGACCCTTGACAGTTTGTCATTACAGGAATTTGATGAAAACTCAGAGTTAATTCCATTAATGACGCCAGAGGACGAAGAAGCTATAAATAATGAAGCATTACCAGAAACCTTACCGATTTTATCGTTAAGAAATACGGTGTTGTTTCCAGGTGTCGTTATTCCTATAACGGCTGGTAGAGATGCTTCAATTAAGCTAATAAATGATGCCAACAAAGGCGGAAAAGTTATTGGTGTAGTTGCTCAAAAAGATGAATCTGTTGAAAAACCGAGTGCGAAAGATATTCATGAAACTGGTACGATAGCTAGAATTTTGCGTGTTTTGAAAATGCCTGATGGTAACGTTACAGTAATTATTCAAGGTAAAAAACGTTTCAAAGTAGCCGAGGTGCTTACTGAAGATCCATACATGAATGCTACGATAAGAGACCTTCCTGAAGCAAAACCGGCTCAAAAGAACAAAGAATTTTCAGCCATTATAGATTCCATTAAAGACTTGGCTTTAGAAATTATAAAGGAAAGTCCAAACATTCCAAGTGAGGCATCCTTCGCTATAAAAAATATTGAAAGCAACTCGTTTTTAGTCAACTTCGTGTCGTCAAACATGAATCTTTCCGTTACAGAAAAACAAGAACTTTTAGAAATCAACGATCTTAAGAAACGTGCTTTAGCAACGCTTAAGTATATGAATGTTGAGTTTCAGAAATTAGAACTTAAGAACGATATTCAGTCTAAAGTTCAAATGGACATGAGCCAGCAACAGCGTGAGTATTTCTTGCATCAGCAAATGAAAACCATTCAAGAAGAATTGGGAGGCGTAAGTCATGATGAGGAAATTGATGAGATGAAAGCTAAGGCAAGCGAAAAACTTTGGGATGAAGATGTAGCGAAACATTTTGAAAAAGAAGTTGCTAAAATGCAACGCATGAATCCTCAAGTGGCTGAATATTCTATTCAGAGAAATTATTTAGAGCTGTTTTTAGATTTGCCATGGAATGAATTTAGCGAGGATAAATTCGACCTTAAACGCGCCATGAAAATTCTAGATAGAGATCATTTTGGTTTAGAGGATGTAAAACGAAGAATTATTGAATATTTAGCGGTTTTAAAGCTCCGTAATGATATGAAATCTCCAATTTTGTGTCTTTACGGACCTCCAGGTGTTGGTAAAACCTCATTAGGAAAATCGATTGCTGAAGCTTTAGGAAGAGAATATGTTAGAATTTCATTAGGTGGTTTAAGAGATGAAGCTGAAATTCGTGGACATAGAAAAACATATATTGGTGCGATGCCTGGTCGTATTATTCAAAGTTTGAAAAAGGCTGGGACATCAAATCCAGTTTTTGTTCTAGATGAAATTGATAAGCTTTCAAACTCGCATCAAGGAGATCCTTCTTCAGCCATGTTAGAAGTGTTGGATCCTGAGCAAAACAGCGAATTTCATGATAACTTTTTAGAAATGGGTTATGACCTATCAAAGGTTATGTTTATTGCAACCTCTAATAGCTTATCAACAATTCAACCTGCTTTGCTAGATAGAATGGAGATTATTAACGTTACTGGTTATACCATAGAGGAGAAAGTGGAAATTGCAAAGCGCCACTTATTACCAAAACAGTTAAAAGAACACGGTTTAACAGATAAGCATTTAAAAATAGGGAAGCCTCAATTAGAGAAAATTGTTGAAGGTTATACGCGTGAATCTGGCGTTCGTGGTTTAGAAAAGCAAGTAGCAAAAATGGTGCGTTATGCTGCCAAAAATATTGCTATGGAAGAAGACTATAGCATTAAAGTTTCAAATGAAATTATCATTGAAGTTTTAGGCGGACCAAAGCTTGAACGCGATAAATATGAAAATAATAATGTTGCGGGTGTTGTTACTGGTTTAGCTTGGACACGTGTTGGTGGTGATATCCTCTTTATAGAATCTATTCTTTCTAAAGGAAAAGGAGCCATGACCATAACAGGAAACCTTGGTAAAGTCATGAAGGAGTCTGCTACGATTGCTATGGAATACATCAAATCTAATGCTGATGAATTTGGAATTGATATATCGGTTTTTGATAAATATAATGTGCATATTCACGTTCCAGAAGGTGCAACACCTAAAGATGGTCCAAGTGCAGGTGTTACCATGTTAACGTCATTAGTGTCACTTTTTACTCAGAAAAAGGTAAAGAAAAGCTTAGCCATGACTGGCGAAATTACACTTCGTGGAAAAGTACTTCCTGTAGGTGGTATAAAAGAAAAGATTTTAGCGGCTAAGCGTGCTAGAATTAAAGAGATTTTGTTGTGTGAAGATAACAGGAGAGATATTGAAGAAATAAAACCTGAATATTTAAAAGGCTTAACATTTCACTATGTAACGGATATGAGCGATGTTATTAAATTTGCACTTACAAATCAGAAAGTTAAAAACGCAAAAAAAATATAAATACTGCCAAGAAAAAACCTCGAAATTAATCGAGGTTTTTTCTGATTCCGGCTTTCGCGAGAATGACAATTTTAAAAGAAACCTCAAGACGCTGTCTTGAGGAATTTTTTTTCGATTAAAATAAAAGATACATGCTATCGTTTTAAGATAGATTTACTTTTAAAAGAATTCCTAGAAGTTCCGCTTCTAGATTTCCTTTAAAATTGTCATTCCCGTGCAAATGGGAAACTAAATAAAAAATTTAATTTGAATTAATAAATAAGTAAATCCAACTGAATTATATTAAGATTTTGAAGAAATTTTTTATTTCCTTTGTATCGTAAATATGCTAAAAAAGATTATCACATTTTTTTGTTTAACTATTACTTCTCTATCTATGGCGCAGGTTGGAGGGGAAACGACATACCAATTTCTTAATTTGATATCTTCTCCAAGACAAGCGGCTTTGGGTGGTAAAGTGTTAACCAATGTAGATTATGATGTAACACAAGCTATGTTTAATCCAGCTACTATTAATGTAGAAATGGATAATCAATTAGCAATGAATTATACTAGTTATTTAGGCGGTATTGGTTACGGAACGGCTTCGTATGCTTACACTGTTGATAGGCGCACTCAAACTTTTTATGCTGGCATTACCTATGTAAATTACGGTTCTTTTGATGGGTATGATGAAGCTGGAAATTCCACAGGATCGTTTACAGGAAACGAAGCCGCATTGTCATTTGGTTATGCGACACAAATAGATTATTCAGATTTTTATTTTGGTGCTAGTGCAAAATTAATTACATCAAAATTAGAGCAATATAGCTCACTTGGAGCTGCGGTAGATTTAGGAGTTATATATATTAATGACTATTTAGACTTTAATGCAACTTTAGTCGTTAGGAATTTAGGGTCTCAAATTACTACTTATGCAGGACTCAATGAGCGTTTACCATTTGAAGTTGCTTTTGGCATGTCTCAGCGTTTAGAGAATGTGCCAATTCGTTGGCATGTAACACTAGAAAACTTACAAGAGTGGCCAATTTCAAGACCAAACCCTGCTAGAATAGCTAGCGATTTATCAGGTAATCAATCTTCAGAAAAAGTTGGTTTTTTAGGTCAAGTAATCAGACATACTATTGTTGGAGCAGAATTATTTCCTGAAGGAGGCTTTAATATTCGTTTGGGGTATAATTTTAGAAGAGGAGAGGATCTGCGAATCGTAGATCAAAGAAATTTTTCAGGACTATCAGCAGGTATTTCCATAAAAATGAATAAAATGCGTTTTAGTTATACGCATGCAAAATATACAAGTGCTGCAAATTCAAACTTCTTCGGGTTACAAATAGATTTGCAGTAAAATTAGTATTCAGTAAGCAGTCTCAGTATTCAGTCTCACTCAAATGTGTTTTTCTAGTTTAGCGATAATTAAAGTAATTAGTATTTTTCGCTTTAGCGTACTTTAAGTACTTTAGACACTTTCAAACTTTATAGATAAATGAATAAAATAACCATTGCTATAGATGGGTTTTCATCAACAGGAAAGAGTACCGTTGCCAAACAACTGGCAAAAAAATTAAGTTATGTATATGTTGATACTGGAGCTATGTATCGGGCGGTAACGTTTTATGCAATGCAAAACGGGCTTATAAATGATGATGATTTTAATTCTGAAGCTTTAATTTATCAATTATCAAATATTAATATCAGTTTTAAGTATAATGAATCTTTGGGTTTTGCCGAAGTTTATTTGAATGATATAAACATTGAAAAGCAAATTAGAACACTTGAAGTTTCAAGTTTTGTTAGTAAAGTAGCAGCGATATCTGAGGTTCGCCTAAAGTTAGTAGAGCAACAACAAAGAATGGGCCAAGATAAAGGTGTCGTGATGGATGGCAGAGATATTGGAACCGTTGTATTTCCTGATGCAGAACTCAAATTATTTATGACAGCATCCGCTGAAACTAGGGCAAAGCGTCGTTTTCAAGAACTTATAGAACGTGGTGATAAAGTTGAATACAAAGAAGTGCTACACAATGTACAAGAACGAGATTATATAGATTCGAATAGGGAAGATTCGCCATTAGTAAAAGCTGATGATGCTATTGAAATTGATAATTCTAATATGACTTTAGAAGAGCAATTCAATAAAATATTGCAATTGGTTAAAATGACTATTGAAGGTTTGGAATAATATTCGTCATTGCGAACAGAGTGCGGCAATCTGTTTAATTTTAGTTCTAAATAATGAGATTACTTCGTTCCTACCATTGACGTTAATTTAAAAAAAACGAACCTTTAAATGTATAAAGATTCGCTTTTCAATTTCAGAATATTTTAGTCTTATAATTTTGGAATAATTAATTCTTGATCTGGATGAATAACATCTGGATTCTTTAAGATATCCGAATTCGCTTTAAAAATATCTTGATATTTTGACGCTTTTCCGTAATACTGAATAGCAATTTTCCCTAAAGTTTCCCCACTTTTCACAGTATGTCTAGCGTAAACACTATCATCAGCAACGGTAATGTTTGCCATAATATCAGATGGATTGTCACCACCTATTTCCTTTATTTTATCCCAAAGAATATCCTTTTCATAAGGTGTCTTAGCAGTTCCTTTAATTTTAAGAACACCATTTTCTTCTGTTACATTTCCGTTTTGAATATTCAATGCTTCACCCAAGCTTAACACGTCTTGATACTTTGCTTTAACCATGATTTTGTAAATTTTTATTGTAATTATTTGTATTGAACAATATACTAAAATATTCGAATGTTTTAATTAAATATTGATTAATAAATTGTTTCTAATTATTAGACACATGCCTTTGTGAAAGTCACAACTATTTTATTTTCTCATTTTTAGGTAATTATATCAATATTATGTATTTTTGCACTCCTTTTAGCGAATCGTCGGAAAGATGAAAGGGATGAAACTTAAAATAATATAACACTTCTGTGTGGTATTTGCATAAATCTTCCGAAACATACAGAATACAAACGCGATGAAATGGCGTTTCCGCGAAGGCGGAAATCTCTTTAATATTTCGCAGAATTAATTAAATGGCTGAAAAAGCAAAACAAGCTGAAGTTGAAGCAACAGAAGCTCCAGCAGTAGAAGCTCCAGTAGTATCTGAAGCTCAAGCAAATCCTGAAAAATTCTTAAAAGACTTTAACTGGCACAATTACCAAGAGGGAATTGATGAGGTTGACGATCAACAATTAAAAGAATTTGAAAAATTAGTAGCAGCAAATTTCGTTGATACTTTAGATGATGAAGTAGTTGAAGGTACAGTAGTACACATTTCTGATAGAGATGCTATTATTGACATTAACGCAAAATCTGAAGGTGTTATTTCTTTAAACGAATTTCGTTACAATCCAGATTTAAAAGTAGGAGACAAAGTAGAAGTATTAATTGATGTTCGTGAAGATGCAACAGGGCAATTAGTATTATCTCACAGAAAAGCTCGTGTCATTAAAGCATGGGATCGTGTAAACAGTGCTCATGATACTGGTGAAATCGTAAATGGTTTTGTGAAATGCAGAACTAAAGGTGGGATGATTGTAGATGTTTTCGGAATTGAAGCATTCTTACCAGGTTCTCAAATTGATGTTAAACCAATTAGAGATTACGATCAATACGTAAATAAAACTATGGAATTTAAAGTTGTGAAAATCAACCACGAGTTCAAAAACGTAGTAGTTTCTCATAAAGCACTTATTGAGGCTGATATTGAAGAACAAAAGAAAGAAATTATTGGTCAATTAGAAAAAGGTCAAGTATTAGAAGGTATTGTTAAAAATATTACTTCTTATGGTGTATTCATCGACCTTGGAGGTGTTGACGGATTAGTTCATATTACAGATTTATCATGGTCTAGAATCAATCATCCAAACGAGATTGTTGAGTTAGATCAAAAACTTAATGTGGTAATCCTTGACTTTGATGAAAACAAATCAAGAATTCAATTGGGTCTTAAACAATTATCAAAACATCCATGGGAAGCTCTTGCAGAAGAGGTGAAAATTGGCGATAAAGTAAAAGGTAAAGTTGTTGTAATCGCAGATTACGGTGCGTTTATTGAGGTTGCAGATGGCGTTGAAGGATTAATTCACGTTTCTGAAATGTCTTGGTCTACACATTTACGTTCTGCTCAAGATTTCGTTTCTGTTGGAGATGAAGTAGATGCAGTAATCTTAACTTTAGATAGAGAAGATCGTAAAATGTCTCTTGGTATTAAGCAATTAACGCCAGATCCATGGACAGATATTACTTCTAAATACCCATTAGCGTCTAAGCATACAGGTATTGTACGTAACTTTACAAACTTTGGTGTTTTTGTTGAATTAGAAGAAGGTATTGATGGTTTAATTTACATCTCTGATTTATCTTGGACTAAGAAAATCAAGCACCCTTCTGAGTTTTGTGCTGTAGGTGATAAGTTAGACGTAGTAGTATTAGAATTAGATGTTGAAGGACGTAAATTAAGTTTAGGTCATAAGCAAACTACTGAAAACCCTTGGGATAAATATGAAACTGAATTTGCTTTAAATACAGTTCATAAAGCTTCTATTTTTGAAATAGTTGATAAAGGAGCTACTATTGAATTTAACGAAGATATCGTTGCTTTTGTACCTTCTCGTCATCTTGAAAAAGAAGATGGAAAGAAACTTGCTAAAGGTGAAGAAACAGAATTCAAAATCATTGAATTTAATAAAGAGTTTAAACGTGTAGTTGCATCGCATACTGCTATTTTTAAAGCGGAAGAAATGGCAAATGTAAAAGCTGCTGTTAAGAAAGCTGCTAGTGCTGCTGCTGAAGCTAAACCTACTTTAGGTGATGCTAATGA
>TARA_R110002074_G_scaffold171863_1_pt1 | contig 17047 bp, 26 predicted proteins | sample TARA_R110002074 | Tara Oceans TARA_R110002074 (sample SAMEA4397215) | marine metagenome | biome: Polar Biome; feature: [MIX] marine epipelagic wind mixed layer (ENVO:01000061); material: water (ENVO:00002006), including particulate matter (ENVO:01000060) such as... | depth 10-100 m | reverse complement strand
ACTCAGTATGTAAACATGGACGTTCTTGGAGATCTAGCTGTTCTTACAGGTGGAGCTGCTCCTAGCAACACTTCAGTCTAGTTTTAACTGAGATTAGCTTATATAAAGAGGGAATCATTTTGGTTCCCTCTTTTTTTATGCACTATCCTCTGAAAGTTGGCCCGGAGAATCCAGGCATGTATAATATTCGCATCACAGTTGTGGTTGCTTGATCTAATGTATAGCCTTTGTCTACATACTTATTAATCATTTCATTTTTCATGTTAGTATGTTCTACTACTGATTTTTTAAAGTCATCTACAGATAACCCTGCATATCTAGCCATGCTTTCTATTGAATATCTACTAGAAATGCTTTTTCTAGGTTCAAAAGGTTTTTCTTTATCGAACGGTTCTGTTTTATAACTCATATTTTAGTTTAATACTTTGAAGGTGGGTTTGAATTATTAATCAAATGATAAATTATCTCACTGCCGCTTCCTTCGGTTGGAATCATTATAGTAAATGACTTATGAGGTTCAGGACTGGAGCTAATGCCGGTTTCCTCATCCCACTTCGTGCTGTTTGCATCTATGAAGTTTAAATTAGGGCTAAAACATATAGTACCGTGACTATTCCAAAAGTCTTTATATATAGTGTCTAGAGCTAATTCGTGTATATTACCCCAATTGCCTAAGTAATTAGATAAATTATTAACAGTTAATGTGTCTAAATAGGAATCAGTAAAGCTAGTGGTGTCTTGACCGAAATGAGTTAGTATACTGAGTAATACTGGCATATTCATAAAATATTGAGAATTCACGATTTGAAAGTTTTCTCTATGGTCTATTCTATGTACTGTGTAATTTGTTCCCCATAAATACGCTAAGCTATTCTCTAAGGTATCACTAGATTGTAGCGGTCTAGCAAAAGGTGTTGGTTTAAACTCATCAATCTCCATAAGTTCAAGTTCATATAGTATTTTTTCCATTGGCTCTTCAGCTAGTTTATTATACCACGATGCAGTACGTTTTTCTCTAGGAGTTAACTCTGCTTTATACATACATGCTGCTAAAAAAGCAACAATTCCTAAGCACATACTCATTATGATAATCTTTGTAATTTTACTCATTTTTGTTTTGGTTTAGTTACAGGCTTTAAATGCGTAAACCCTAATTCTTTATTAAGGTCTATATTATATCCCTCCATCTTTCTAAACATCATTTCAGACAATGTTTCATCTCCTAACTCTAAACTATTGTTATCGTATAGTTTTAAACTATCTAAAACAGACAACATACAAGCTGCCATATTGTGTTTTTCTTCTTTACTCATCTTCTTTTGGTTTTAATTCTTCTTTACTAACTCTTTTAAGAATAGTAACACAATGTAAATTATTATGTAAACTATTATTTTTTATTCTTTCTGCAACCTCAATAGCACGTTCCTTTGTTAATGGATTACTCTGTTGTATTAATGCCTCTTGCATCATAGCAGTTGAATCTTCTGCAAATACAATATAATTATTATCTTCTTTACTCATCATCTTTGTTTTGGTGTTGGTCAACGTTAAACATTTCCTTAAGGTTAGCAACCTCCGCAGCAGTTTCCTTACTGTGTTTAAGTAAATCTATATCTAAATAGCTATCCTTAAGATGTTTTAAAATCCATATATCTATCGCAGTTTTCATTATTAGAACTCCAATTATCACCAATCTAGTAACGCTGGTTAAATCGGGTATACGCTCCATCCAGTTAAAATCCCATGCTATAAATCCTATCATTAGGAATAATATTGCGTATGTAATTAAAGATATTATTATAATTTGTTTTGCAGTTTTCATATTTTTATTTTTTTTTAAGTTTAATTTATAGTTTAGATGATGTCGTTAGGTACAAGTTGTGATCCGTATACTTCTTCTTTAATTCTAATGTTAGCTACGCTATACATACGTTCAAGTTTTAAAGCATCACTTTTTCCTTTAGCCGTAGTCGTATCTGGCAGTTCTGATATTGATTTTTCAAACACATTTAACAACTTGGATGCTCTTTTTTTATATTCTATATCCAATGCCATCGTCCTCTCAGCATTATGTAACGGATATAAAGGGGACTCGTTATCTTCTATATCAACTCCAGGCCCTTCATCCTCTGGTGCAGAGATCTGTGTAATATTTTGGGGTTTATTTACAATATTATCTTTATGCCTGTCCACTATAGGTTTAACAATTGATAATAATCCTTTTATAGCGAGTGCATTTCGTAATAAGTTAAGTGAATCCATAGTTTTTATTTTTATAATACTAATTAGTTTTTAGCTATTACTTAGAGATTTAGCCATATTCTCTATTTCTTTAGCAGATTCGAATGAGTCTGCATCATGTTTATCATCTCTAATGTATTTAAAGACTGGATGAAGTGTAGAGTAGTTATCATCTCTATCGTGAGAAAGTCCACTACATTTCATCTCTATGACCTTGCCCATTAAATAATCTTGATTGGTAGTTATGAAAGCCATATCTTTTTCTTTTATTCCTCCTGGACTAGTTTTTATTTTACCATCTGAAGATTCTACGGTTAATGATGAGATTAGATGTTCATTTTTAGTTCCCTTAGTTCCATAGTTAAAACCCACAATCTTCATATCAAGGTCTATTTCAAGTTTCATTTTTATCTGCCAATTGGGTTTTCCATCTTTCCATGGCCCATCTGTTGATTTAAGAATAGTTCCTTCTAAGCCTCTATCTAAAGCTTCTTTAAAGTGTTCCACTGCTTCTGAATATGAAGTAACTATTTTGTGCTCTACTATCTCAACGTTTTCAACTTGATGTTGCATCATGTCATTCATTAATTGAAATAATCTATGATTATATAATACGTCGGATTTCTTGGCTTCATAGTCATCCAAGTCTATTCTATCCCATACTGTGTAAACTATCTTGTTTAGTAGTTCTTCATATGACTGATCATATCTCTTATATAGGTGAGACTTCTCATCTATTGGGTCAATTCCATTCTGTAACTTTGTTGTAATTCCAATTACTGAGTTTACTATTCCATTAGCGGTGTTTCTATCAAAGCCCGGAATAGTTAATTCTCCATTCAATACGCAATCTTCAAATCTAGATAATTCATGCATTATTTTTGAACCAGTAATCAGTGTAGTTTCCCCAGATCTAGATTCTAAATATACCTCACCATCTTCTATGATAGCATTGCAATATCTACCGTCCATTTTAATTTGACTATATGCTACTTTATCAGTTATAATATCCCTAGCAAGTTTCTCACTAAATGCTCTTGCTCCCATATAAGGAGTCTTTTCAATTAACTTTGGAAATACTTTGTTGATATTAGAGGTTCCCATTCCAATCTTTAGATCTTTTTCAATAATTCTCTCTAAAACATAAGCATCTTCAGGAGTAGATGTAGATAATAAATCAGCTAGATGATTGGATGCTTGATTTCCAGTTACTTCCCTGTTACTCAATTGAGATAATCCACATTCAATCGTAGATAGTAAATCGGTGGTGAATACGTCTTGTCTGTATTCTGGAATTTGTTTAATGTAGTACTTTACCCTTGGACTTTTAGCAGCGTATATAACTTTCTTAAGAAGGCCATTGTCTTTGTACTTTCTAAGTATATCCATTTTTGCATTTGAACCGGGTTCGTTTGCTATTTCTTCTAATATTGATTTGATATTCATGTATTTAATATACTAAAAAATAAATAAAAAAGAACCTCTGATAAATTAATTTATCAGAGGTTCATATATTATAGTAATAAATTACTATGATTCAGTTGAAGGAGTATTTCCTCCTGTAAATTTGTTTAACATATCTAGAAGTCCTTTTCCTTCTTCAGATTGTTTTAATGACTCAAGTAATCCATTTATCTGAGAACCTCCCTTTGAAGATAATATATCAGTGAAGCTATTCATACCAGATTGAACATCTCCAGAATTAGCAAGTATCTTAAGATCAGCTTTTCCCAGGGCTTCTGCCATTGCTTCAGCTTTAGCTACGTCTACGACTTGATCTTTATCTACTTCTTTAACTCTAATAAGATAATCTTGATATTCCTGATTAGAACCAATTTCCTTAGCTAATTCAGTTTGAGCAGTTACCGATGCGAGTTGCTCGAGTTTCAGTGCTGATGCTGAAGATTCACCCTTCGCAGCAATCACAGCAGCTTCAGATTCACCGAGAGCTTTTACACCATCAGCATCATTTATCTTAGCTGCAAGAGCAGCTTTAGCATCCGTTTCAATTTTGAATTTATCTGCTTCAGCAGCGGTTTCAATTCTAAATTTATCAGCTTCGGCGTTAATAGCGACAGTTCGTTTTAATTTTTCTGCATTGATAATTTCTTGTTCTTTATCGATTTCAGCTTGGCGTATAGTATTAACAGATACTACTTCCATGTCTTTTTCTGCAGTTATTTTAGCTGCCTCAGCTACATCTGATAAAGCTTCTTGATCTGCGATTCCTGATTTTTTAGTAGCTTCAGCGTTTGCAATACCAATGGCTTGTTGAGATTTGGCCTCAGCTTCTCCAGATTCTCTTTTTGTTTGTGCAGCTTTTACTGCTACTTTCTTACGTGCTTCTAACTCAGCTTCTTCAGCCATTCTATTATTAGCAGCAACTTCAGTACGAGACTCCATGTCAATTGCTGACATTCGTTTTGCCATTATCTGTTGAATTACATGAGAACCTTCAGAATCTCTAACGTCCATGAGTTCTATATTTTTAATAGAAGCCACACCCCAGTTTTTAAGATCTTGATTGACACTTTCAGTAAATTGTTGACCAAACACTGAACGTTCTTCCATGATAACCTCTAGTTTTGATTTAGCTAATATAGATCTAACGGCTCCTTGAACTACATTTTCAAGTTGATCTTTAAGTTCTTGAAAGGAGGCAACTTTAGCAGCCGCAACGTTAGTGTCAGCTATATGAAAGAATGCTTTAACATCTACCACAAATGGAACTCTATCTTTGTCATATGCAGAATATTGAGATAAATCAATGTCGAAATTAGACACTGGCAGTTCTCTAACATCTACTCCAATTCTAGGTAACCATTTTGGCCATTCATAATATACATTTGACGTTTTTCCTACGCCATATGAAACTGTTTGAGATCCACGTTGAATGATGTGAACTACGTTTGTTGGTACGATACGCCTTAGTCTTAAGATATAAAGTACAATTACACCAAAGAATATTAGTGGGATTATTACTGGTAATAATGATAATATTGTGTTCATGATTTATACAGGTATTAATTTTATAAGTTTGAGATTTTTATTGTAGGCAACTCAAGTAAGCCGTTTGATTTAATATAAAATACTAAAAAATATTAAATATATAAATATATATGAAAAATTTTATATTAAACTATAGTTTATTTGAAAGTAGCGGTTCAGTAATAGGCTTAACTGAATTCATAGCTACGTTAAATGAAGCATATCCAGACAACAGTGGCCTTTTTAAAGAATTATCAGACTATATAGTAAATTCAGGATGTCCTGCTATAAAATTCGAGGCAATATATGGAGCACAGGGAATATCTAAAACTGACGAATGTATAATCAATAAATCTACTCTAAAAAAGAATATATCTGAAGTATTATATGTTATATTACATGAGATATCACACCAATATCAATATTCTAAATATGGTAAAAATGTCATGTGGGATGCTTATAATTCAAATATAGATATAGACACGGCTGTTGATTTATTAATGAATATAGAACTAGTAGCCGATAGATTAGCCTTTTTAAAGACAAATAACATGATACGTAATCATAATATAAAAGATGCTGCAGAAGTTACTCCTTTCTATAGTAAAATTGATAAATCCTATTATAAAAGGCACTTGGAAAGATTAAGAGATGAAGTTAGTAAAAAAGGAATGACATCTGTGAATCAAGTAAATGAGTATATGTATAATAAGCTTAAGGTGCAACCTAAGCCTATATCAAAGATAGGATACGGTTACAATACGGTTACATCTAGAGGTGTTCCTAGAAACGCTCCTAAGAAGAATACGTTTAATAACCAGTCTGAAATAGATAAGATTTTAGATAAACTTTCACAAAGCAGTTGGTCAAACCTAACCGACAAGGAAAAGGGAATACTTAGATCAGCTAGCAAGAAATAGATCAATTGAATGAGTATCTATATCTGATAATGCACCACCTATAGTATTGCTAATTAAATCTATTCTACCCATTAGAGATGTTTTTCCAATCAATTTACTTTCGTATTCACAATCTAATCCCTCAGTTGGAGATATACTAGTCCATAAAAACTGCTGTTTATTATTGAATGAACCAGCCTTAGATATAGATATATGAGTATCATCTAGATTTATGAATAACATTTGTTTTTTCTCAGTTGATATTTTCATAGCTATATGTAATATTTCATGTAATTAATTTACCACTTTTCAAAAGGGCTAGAACAACGCCATATTCCTACATTGGAACAATTTGTTTTCTTTGTAAAAGCTTCAATGAATTCATTAAACTGAGGTTCTGTCCAATAAAGTGAATCTTCTCCAAACATTGGAGCATCTACATGTAACGTTTTACTTTTTGCGTATGTGAAAGTAAAACATACTCTGTCGGTAATTGGAAACTTCCAATGATTAAGAACAGTCTCCATATCATTTACGAGCTGTGTTATTCTTGCAGTGGAATATTTATTGGGCCCTGATAGGTGAGTATTTAATCCAGTTGGAGAAAAGCAACTTGTACTGCAAGTATCTACCCACGCCATGTCATACATCTGAATGTAATATACATCAACACCCCAGTCAATATAACCTACACCTTCCCAATCGCTAGTCGCAGACAATTTTATAGATGGATCATCTAGGTAACTTCTAACCTTATCAAAAAGAGGCTTCTGAAATTTTGCTTTAGAAGAAGATATGTATGAGTTTTCAGTCTCTAATAGCAACTCCGTAAATGTAGGCAATCCAGCTTTACTAAGTGAACTATTAATCTCTTTAAAATAATCAACATAAACCTGAAATACATCAGTACTTGAAGTATCTATAGCAGGTAGGTTTCCTTTTCCATTCCAATCATGATAATAGTCTCCTTTAGAACAATCAGGATGCATTGCCAACGTACCTTTATATCCAAACACATTAACTAAGGTATCAATAAATGGGATAAGGTCCTTGATATGAGGGCCAGTAGTTGATTTAGTGCTACTAGAGCCAGGGCCATCTACATTGATAATAAATTTACTAGGATTATATTTAGCTACTTTCGAAGCTGTTTCTGAGTCCCATCCTGAAACGTCTTGCCACATGACATCAACGACTGCTTTTTGGTTAGTCTGTTGCATTACATTTTCTTCATTTGAAGTGCACCCAATTACGAAAAATGAGAGTATTGATATAAATTTTAGTTTTTTCATTTAAATTTGTTTTTTTATTTATAAATTTTAGATATTACATTCTTTAAGTCTAATAAATCTTTACGATACATATCTATGGGTAGAACACCTTTAATATATATTAATTCTTTAGATTTATCGTTTTCCAATGACAAAAGTTCTTCGTATTTTTCTTTAGTTAAAGTATGAATAGGCATTGATAGCAAGTATGAATAGGAACCATCAACCTCATCAAAATTTGCAGTCTCTAACCAAAGTACGATAGTTTTCTTTGGAACATTGTTTATTCTAAGTTTTCCATCAATGATAGCCTTTATAAAGGCAGCTTTGTTAGATAATACGATAAGTTGTTCTTCAAGGGTTTTTATCAAGTGCGCCTTTCTCTTATCATAGTATTTCAACCTGAAATTTACGAAATATTTTATTATATCACTAACATTGTCAAATATCTTAAGTTTTCCGTGTTCATCCAACATTGTTAAGTTTTCAGACTGGCGCTCCTCCAATTTTAGAAACTTATGTAGCTTTTTAGAAGCAGTTAGTTTATCTAAATCAGCTCTTTTAAACTTTATAGTGTAATCTATATTTGATTTAGAATTATCATCATATGAAGCAATATGTTTAGATTCTTCCTTTTCTATTAGATACTTATCATATTTTTCATAAGTAATAGAAGGAGGAAGCTCAGTCACGCTAATGGTGGATGTGTTTTTAACTTCTACAGTTCCCCTTAATAACCAAGCGGAATCATTGGCCGGGTCTTTCTCACAGCTTCCTGTAAAACCCTTGTACCAAGGTTTAGGTTCACTATATCTCTTGTTTTCTAATTCATTAATACATGCCTTTATTAGATCTAGAGGGTTTCGGTTTAATATATTAGTAGCAAAGCCAACCGCTATACCGGATCCTCCATTTAATAATATTGTAGGTATTATAGGTAGGAAAAACGATGGCTCTATTTCTATACCTTCTTCGTATCGCCTGTCTAACAATTCAAAATCTTTATATAGAAGTTTGAAGTTTTCGTTTAATTTAGTTGAAATATATCTAGGTGCTCCTGCATCTGGGGAACGTAAAGATCCAAATTGACCGATTTCATCTAATAGAGGCATTGAGTTTTTAAAAGATTGTGCCATTCCTATTATAGCAGAAGAAAGAGAAGCATCGCCATGGTGATAATTTGCATCAGAAGCAACTTTACCACCTAATTGAAATATTTTTAACGGTTTATCATTATTGTTTTTCCAAACTTTAGATGCTATATGTATTATTTTACGTTGAGTTGGTTTAAACCCATCTATCACAGATGGAATTGCTCTATGTTCTATTACATACTTTGCGTAGTTTCCGTAATCCTCGTTTAGATAATCAGTTACCGTCTTTTCCATTTTAATTAGTTTATATTGCTAATATACCATTTACTAATCTTAGTTGAATGGCCAAATGAAGATTCTAAAGAAGACACGGTGGCTAGAGCCTCCTCTTCATTTCTAACAATATAAGACATAGTGTTATTGATACACTTGGCCTTTTTAGGTTTAGTTGTCTTATTGCCACTGCCATTGGTAACAGTCCTTTGTTCACGAATTATAAACGGGGCATTGGTTAAGTGTATAGTTAATCTTTTCATGATATATTATATTATTTTTTTGCTTTAGGTTTTCCTTTTTTTGGATCCATCGCGTTTTTAAACATTTCTTGCAATTGTTCTTCCTTAGGAATAGTTGATTTAACAACTTCTGCTGCATGTGAATATCCCTGCTTGTATGCCCAAACTAATAATTCTATCATTTCAGCAAATTGTGGTGTGTTTTCAGTTTTCATTTATTTTATATTTATTTAGTTTTTTACGTAGCGATAACCTAGCCTTATGCAAATTAGATTTAGACGTACCTTCGACTATACCCAATCGCTTTGCAATTTCTTTATGTGTATATCCGTCTATTACATACATGTTGAATGCAGTTCTATATGCTAATGGAACTTCATTAAGTTCAGTCATTATCATAGCTGGAGTTATGTCTTTATACATTACAAGAGTGTCATCAATATTGTCGTCTACATATGCACTACTATATAGTACGTCACTAGAATACTGTATATTTCGTATATTTTTTTTATTTGCACGATAAGCGTCAATAGCTTTATTTACAAATATACGTCTAACCCATCCTTCAAAGGAACCTTCATTTTTATATTTACCTATACATGTAAATAGCTTAATGAAAGAGTCATGTAATAAATCCATGGCATCATCTTTATTTTTACTATATCTTAAACATATAGGAAACATTGTAGGATACATTTTTTCATATATTTCTTTCTGGGAAGATCGTATTCCCTGGCTACATTTGGTTATAGTTTCAATTGATATATTTGACATATTAGTTATTTTTAAGAATTCTATGCTTTCTAGGAGTTGAATCTTTACCAAACCAGTCCGATAAGCTTTCTTTATAATCTTTGTCATTTACTAATTTAATGACATTTGGGTTTTTTATTATCTCTTCATATTCTGCATCTTCGAGTGAAGCCAGTCCCTTCTTATACTCTATGTTCCAAGATTTTATACCATTAGACTTGCTACTATACCATTTGTTAAATTCAGAATCACTATAAAACTTTATAACCTTTTTATTATTTTTAGCAACTACTAACGGGGTCATCACTTTGTGAATAATTCCGTTTTCAAATAATTCAGGCCAGTATTTATTGAAGAAATTAATTAGTAGCGATGCTATTGAATCTCCGTCAGGATCTGCATCAGTGTATATGTATATTTTACCATATCTTAAGCCTCTAGGCTCTTCGCCTAATTTTAGACCAATTGCAGCCATTAGATTCTTTACCTCTTCATTTTGAATAACTTTAGAGTTGGAAAGTTCGCTTACATTTAAGAATTTTCCCTTTAGAGGAAATGCACCTATGATTTGTGAATCTCTAAATTTCCTGACTGCAGACAAGGCGGATAAGCCTTCGTATATTCCAAGTATGCAGTCTGTTCTAATACCTTTCTTTTTGGCATCTATTAAGTTCACAACCTTAGCACTGCTTAGGTTCCTATTAAGCTTTCTCAGTTCAGCACGTTCCTCAGCTAATTGCTTACGCTCAATCCAATCTAAAACTAATTGTATCATTTCAGATTTAAATATCAACTTTGCTAACTTTTCAGTTACTTCATGTTTAGTTTTGAAAAACTTAGACTCAGTTATTAATTTTTCTTTGGTTTGTGAAGAAAATGCTGGGTTTATAATGGTACATTCAATAAATACACAGAGGTGATTACGTATATCATTAGGTTTAACCTGAACTTTATACTTTTTATTAATCATTTCTCTTAGATACTGTATTAATTGATTAGTGATATAGTCTACGTGATTTCCACCATCTTTAGTATGAACAGAGTTTACAAAACTAACATTATTGAAACCTTCTTTAGAGTTGGAGAACCCTATTTTCCAATCTTTAGATTCTTCATAGAAAAATTCATTTTCTTTAGTGTATAGCTTGATATATTCATCGAATTTCTTAAATTTAAGCTGCTTAACACTTGTATTAGATTTTAATGTAGTAGATACAGTTATTTTAAGTCCAATATTACATGCAGCAGCATCTAAGCACTTTTTATATAGAATCATGTAAGTAACTTCATCTATACCCTTCATGTTAAATCTAGAAAGATCTGGATGATATTCTATTTCAGTGAATTTTCTAGACGATTTATATATGTTTGGCTTTTTCCTATTATGCATGTTATTCGTAAACACCTGTTCAAATTTATTTGTGCCATCACATGTCTTAACTATAAACTTAGTGCTAAATATATTAGTTAACGTAGAGCCAACTCCATTGGTACCAGCTACATTTCTGTCTTCGGTATCGTCAAAGTTACTACCTGCTTTTAAATTTGAAAAAATCATTTCTGGAATCCATTCTTTATGAACTGGATGTTTCTTAACTGGGATTCCACCATTGTCCCATACTTTAATATAACTTGAATCTAAATTAAACTCTATTCGTATTTCATTTAGTTTAGAGTTTCTCTTATGTTCGTCTATAGAGTTGCTAAGTATCTCATCAAATAATTTTACAAACCCAGGGTTATACACAACCTCTTTATTATACAAATCTGTACCATTAAATAGATAATGATCTCCGGTATGTGCTTTAGTAGAACCAATATACATATAGGGTCTGTGTAAAACATGTTCAATATCTGATAACTTTCTATACTTTTTTTCTATATCTTTATTAATCATATTTTTTTTTACTGATAATATTAATTATAGTTTTTGTATTTATGTTATATAATACCAAATAAATAATAAAAATATTAATAGGTTTATATTAAATAGGTCTATTATATTAGATAAATAAAAAAAAATAACTACAAATGGCAAACGTTGTAATGAATCACGCTCAATTTATGTCAGCCTGTAAATCAGCTGATAAAAAATATAGAGGAAAAGCTAATGTCGCTCAAAACGATAAGAGTGGAACTAAGGTAAATCAAGATCTATCTAAAATAGCAGGTAAAGGAACTCCATCTATTCAAAGATATACTAAATCATATTTAACTACAGTAAAGAATAAAAGCATAGTTAAAAAATAATCTTACTAACATGAATAAGCACAGAGCACTTTCGTTTAATAAATTTGCTGTTCTTGAAAAAAAGGGAGCTCTTAAGAAATTGGTAGGTAAAGACCCAGATGAGGAACTTACAACTAACGATGCTAAAAAGCTAGGTAAAAAGATAGCTAAAATGGATGGTACAAATAAAAGAAAGTATGTAGGGATTATAAATTTCCTAGGTGCATCATGTAATATCTACAATGAGCTATGGAAAAACTACACTAAAACTAGAGATAGATTAGAAGAAAAATAATGTTCTAAACATATGAAAGTTTATGAATATGAAGAAGTAAGTGCAAAGGATGGGGGTATACTCTTCCAAACAATATCAAGTAATAATTTAAGTTTTAATATTGTAGATGGGATAACTAAGTTTGAACAATACAATGTAAACACAGATCTGCATCAATTAGATGTATTCCCAGATTTAGATTTCAAAAAGGCAAGCGCTACTTCTACATATTATATACTAAGTGAAACTGTTATACTAAAGCAAAAGTTAGACCTATTAACTGAATGGATAAAAAAGAAGTTAATATTAGACTATGGACAAGAGCTAACGAGTATAACGAGTGGTAAACAGGATAACTTAACTAGGACAATCATAGATTCAACTACCAACAAATATTTTGTCAATACTAATTTTAAAGTCAATATAAAGACTAATAGGTTAGTTTTTAGAGGAGTTTCATCTTCATTGGATAGTGGAACATCTAAAATAGTATTAAAGGCATCTACTCACATGGTAGATACGTTGGAAAATCAAGTAATAGACAATTGGAAGAACGTAAGTATGAGTATATCAGGAACTGGTGCTAACCTAAACATTAATAATGCTAACGGAATAGCTAATGTGAGCGAATATGATATAGTAGATAAGAAAATGGAAAACTCTCTGATTGAACTCTTATTGCCTTCATTAATAATAAGTTTAAAGGGAGATTCCGTTGAAACGTCTAAAATATGGTCAGGAGATGAAGAGTCTTTGAGTAAATTGCAAACTAAGCATATAAATAAAATATCTAAAAATACTGGAGTAAATCCAGAATCTATGAAAAGTAATGGAATTAACAATTGATGAATTGAAAAAAGCTTTATAGATAACGAATAAATAAAAATAAATAATTACACTATCATGGCAGGTTTACCACATTTTGATAATTCTAAAGCAGCAACGGAATACTACGAACCGTTGTTTTTAAATCAGTTCGAGGTTATAATAACACCTCCATCTACAATAACAGCAAATGTGGACCTATTAGTTGAACATGTTAAGAAAATTAGCGGACTTCCTGAACTAACTGGAGTTGGAACAGTAGAGCAATTCTATAAATTTGCTAAGCGTACATATGCTACTGGAAAACCAGCTAAAACCGATGCTCAATTAAGTATTGATTTCGAGGTAAATTTAAACGAGGAGAATGACATGTATGTATATAATATACTTAGAGCATGGGGAGATTTAACATTCGATCCACTCAATGGGAGACAGGGTTTAAAAAAGGACTACGCAGGACAGATATATGTTGCTATATTCAATAAAGCACAAGACATATACAGAGAATTTAGATTTACACCGGCATATTTAACAGGCGAATTAAAAGCTATGGATTTAAACTACACTGGAGAAGAAATATATACAATGACTGCTAAATTCCAGTGTGATGCATATAAAGAAACTAGAATCGGAGCAATAACAGTTTAAAAAAATTAATAAGAATGGATTTATTTGATGTACATAGAAGAGATGTTTTAAATTTCGATAGCTATATGGATTTAAAGAAGCCCGGTTTTGGAGGCGATGCATCTTTAGTATACGATAGAGACGCTAAGGGTAAAAAGAATAAAAATGCACAATCTGAAAATAAACTAAAGGATTACCAAAGAGTAGTTGAAAGAGATCCTTTATTTAAAAGTCCTCATTATAATTCTACATATAAAGCTATGAGTAATGATGTAGTGTATAAACAAGCAGGCAAGAAACCTACTACATATCCAGATCCATACTTAACAGGTATACCTGTAGTTGAAGTTGAAGTTGATGAAAGTGTAAATACAAGTTTTGAAAGTTTTATCAATGAAGAGGCTAAACTAGTAGGATCTGTAAAAGCAACAGTTGATATAAACAAAAACGTACAGAAAGAATTAGATAGAGATGCTGATATACTTAAGAAATTAAAGAAGCAAAAGGATAGTTTATTAACTGAAGGTAAATGCTGTAGCTTCAACCAATTTGGATCTACTAATGAGAATTGGTATGATGAATATGAAACTGAAACATTAGAACCAGATACTGAAGTAGCTGAACCTGAAATAGACATAGATATAGACACCGATCAAGGTCCAGAAAATCCTCCTAGAAGAAGAAACAATCCTAATCCTAAAAATCAAGGCCAAATGTCTATTGAAAATGCAATAGAAGATTTAATGAGTTATATGGATATATCTAGAGAAGAAGCATCTGAAATCCTAGCAATAGGAGCTATTGATAGTTTAGAGACTAATCCTGAAGTAGCTGAACCTGAAATAGATATCGATATAGATACTGAAGAAGGCCCGGAAAATCCTCCTAGAAGAAGAAACAATCCTAATCCTAAAAATAGATTTTCTAAAAAATCAAATGATTTATCTAGCTTAGAAGACTTATTGAAATTTGGAGAAGCGCCTGATGAAGACTGCTACGGCGAAGGACCTGGAGCTTGTTAATCTAAATAAACTCTAAAACTTCTGGTTTAAACAAAGATTTTTCAAAATCCTCTTTTGGATCTATCATATAATAATTAAATTCTATAATAGGATATTCATTTTTTAAAAACGCAAGAGTATTATATATCCCAGTAGTAGTTATGTTTGAATTTAAATATACTATTCTAGTGTATTTTTCATTCTTTATGTTTATTGCTTTATCCATCAATTTCTTGATTTCATAATTTAATAGAAACGATTGTACTGGATTTGGAACTAAGAATTTAGTACCGAACTTATCTTTTATTATTTTATTTACATTTAGTAAATAATCTTCTTTGGTTTTCTTTGTAAACTTTTTTATAAAAAATTTAAATTCTTTTATAAATATTACATCTAATGATCTTTGGTTTTCCATTCATATATCGCTTATTTTTATAATTTCTATTCCAGAAGATCGCAGTACCTTAATTCCATCAAGGTCTCGGTAATCTTCAATATATACTATTCTCTTAATTCCAGACTGTATTATCATCTTACAGCAATCTTTACATGGCGAAAGTGTTAGATACAAAGTGGAACCACTTATGTCTTGAGTAGACCTTGCTGTTTTTAATATTGCGTTAGCTTCTGCATGTAACACGTACCAATGAGTATTTCCATCTACATCTTCGCAATCATTTGGAAAACCTGTAGGCGTTCCATTATAGCCATCAGATATGATAGTGGTACCCTTTACAACCAGAGCACCTACTTTTTTGCGTTTACTTTTTGATAGAGACGCCCATACCTTTGCCATAGTTAGGTAGGTTTTATGATATTGGGCTTCTTTATTTGTCATTTTTCATGGTTACCATTACTAATATAACAAGCTGCAATAGCATTAAATAGAATCCAAAGAGCTGAATCCATTTTAAATCATATACCTCACGTAATGTAAGATAATATGTAAAATATGATATACCACATGCTATAGTCCAAAAGACTAACATGCCAAGTATATTTTTTAATACGCTTACTAATTTATTTTTCATGTGTCAATGTTGTTATATTTCCTGTTAAGTTTTGATATATCCAATTAAATATACTTCCATCTTTTTCATCTGGCGTATAATGACCTTCAAAATTTTCAAATTCATGCACTCGTTCCAGTTTTTTAAGAATAGCAGTAGGAGTGCCATTGATGTCTATTAAATCATGATCTAGCCTTGGCATTTGTTTATTTTCAAATTGATAATGTAACATATCCAAAGCTTTTTCAAAATCCCGCTTGTATATATGCATTGAATCTATTACATGTGAATATTTTCCTAGTTCTAGATCAGGATAAGTTCTTCGTAAGTGATTTAGCATCTGCTGCTGAAGCACTGTGAAAAAAGCTATATCGGTTGGCATTCCTAGTATTACGTCATTGCTTCTCATCTTTACAGACATTCTAAGCTTATTATTTCGTATTAAAAAACTAGCATACATTGTACATACGAAATCTTTATTTCCATTCCACTGATGATGAGGTTTATTGAAATGCATGACAGCCTGTCTAGAACCTTTATCTTTTTCTAAGGATTCCAATGCCCATACGTATTCGGTGTACATATGTTCGTTAGTTTCTTTAAATATCAAGTTTCCATACGCTGAATTAACGGTTCCATCCTTATTTTGTATAGTTTTCCAAAATTTAGCATATTTACTTATGAAATCTACGTCATTTCTACCTAGAAAATACCAAATAAATTCAGCAGCAATATATTTATTCTTAGATGACCTAATTTCATTGCTATATAAGCAATTTAGCGGATTTTCTATTTCAATACATGCATCTACGATTTCCTTAGTAGAACTTGACTTAGGATCACTTTCTTTACCCTCTGGTCCCATTAAATCAGCTAATAATTGCCGATATGACTCAGCAAACGTCTCATTGGAATATACTTTCATAAAATATTATACAATTAATTATAAGGAGGTTTCAACAGGATCAGGGGAAGAGTTTTAATATTTCTTCTTTTGTCATAATTCAGTTTTATTTAGTCGGGCAAAAACTACCCATAGATTTAACGTTATAAGCCATTAGAATCAACCTCGTAATTAACAAAATCCACAGAGTATAAAAACTCTTCCATTTGGTATTCATCTGCTAACTTGTTTGTGAGGTGCTTCATTATCTCATCCTTAAATTCTTCTTTAGCTTGGTCTATTTGTTTATCATTAAATCCATTATGATTAGAAAATGATTTTAGTGTTACGTTTACTTGCAGATTTATAAGCATTTCTTCATCTACATTTTTAGTTCTTTGTGACATATTTTTATTTTAAAAGTTAAACGGCTT